>ULQP01026632.1_pt1 | contig 71517 bp, 69 predicted proteins | sample 1954571 | NCBI WGS metagenome assembly ULQP01 (sample SAMEA4835657, study PRJEB28245) | human gut metagenome | biome: gut microbiome; material: fecal sample | place: Denmark | collected 2008 | reverse complement strand
GACAGACTGGTTATGCTCCTTACAGATTCACAGGCGATCAGAGATGTTCTTCTGTTCCCGACAATGAAGTCCATCGACAAGTAAAACCCAGTGTTTATGCGGGTTTGCAGACATTCATTGCAAGCAAATGACATCAAAAAGACATCAAATTCGCAACCTTAGTTACAACTTCTTGCATTAATTTGCAAGGAAAATCAACAAAGGAAAGAATTTCAAACACATATTAAGACACTTTCTAGTAAGGAAGTGTCTTTTTTTGTCTCTTGCTCCTAGAAAAAACAAAAAAGGAGGATTTCGATGTCAATGCGAACAAGAGCAGGGAAGAAAATATCCCTGACGAATTATGAAGAATTACTGGCTGTGCCGACAATCGAAGGCGCAAGTGATATTCCGCTGGATCAGCTACATGAATTTAAGGGACATCCCTTTCATGTAGTGGATGATGAAGCAATGGATGAACTGGTGGAATCAATTAAAGCAAAAGGTGTATTGTCTCCGGCAATCGCGAGAAAACGACCGGATGGAGGATTTGAACTAATCTCCGGTCATCGGAGGACACATGCCGCAAGACGGGCAGGACTTGATAAGATCCCGGTCTTTGTAAAAGATTATTCAGATGATGAGGCGGTATGCATTATGGTGGATTCTAATATCCAAAGAGAAAGAATACTGCCAAGTGAGAAAGCGTTTGCTTTGAAGATGAAAATGGATGCCATGCGGAAGCAGGGAAGCAGAACGGATTTGACATCTCGCCAAAATGACGAGGAGTTGGCTGATAAAACAAATCAATCATCTCGTCAAAAAGGCGGGAAGTTGACCAGCGGCTTTGTTGGACAGGAATTTGGAATGTCGAGCAGACAGGTTGATAGGTATATCCGTCTAACTCATTTACTGCCGGAACTGTTATCACTGGTAGATCAAGAGAAGATTAAAGTGACCAATGCAGTAGAGATTTCTTTTTTATCTGTCGATGTGCAGAAACAGGTCTTATCCTACATAGAGAATGGACATTCATTGACCAAAAGCAAAATTATGCAGCTTCGGAATTGCGATACTGATACCACCGATAGTGCCGAAGTAGACAAAATATTACATGGTCAGACAAAGCCGGTAGAGATAAGACAGATTGTTTTGACTAACAGAGAACTTGGAAAGTATTTTCCAGAACAGGTTACAGAGAAAGAAGTCAAAAGACAGATCATTCACTTGTTGGATGAATGGAAGGCAAGGGGGTGAGTGTGTGAGAAGTGTTGAAGAGAACTCTCCAGAGCTTGCGAATGAATGGGGACCGGACAATGGATGCCTTACACCACAAAATGTGTCCTATGGATCAAATAAGAGCATCCAGTGGATTGGAAAGTGCGGACATACTTGGATCACATCTCCAAAAGCAAGGGCACATGGAGAAGGGTGTCCCTACTGCGCTGGAAAGAAAATACTGACAGGTTTTAACGACTTGAAATCACAGTATCCGGAACTGGCAGAGGAATGGTCTGAAAAGAATGAATTACATTCTGATATGGTTACGACAGGTTCCTCAAAAAAAGTTTGGTGGAAATGTCATATATGCGGTTATGAATGGCGGGCGTTGATCAAAAATCGTGTTGGAGGAAGCGGATGTCCGAATTGTGTGAACCGCATACTGATAAAAGGAAAGAATGATTTTGCAACCTTACATCCGGATAAGGCATTAGACTGGTCAGAAAAGAATGTTCCTAAGAAGCCTAATATGTTTTTGGAGTTTTCTAATTACAGAGCATGGTGGAAATGTCATGTTTGTGGATATGAGTGGCAGGCACCAATCGCAAACCGGAGTGGAGGAAGTGAATGTATGTGTTGCTCCGGGATGCGGTTGGAGACAGGTATCAATGATCTGGCAACAACAAACCCAGAACTGGCAGAAGAATGGTCTGTGCAGAATGGAGATCTGACACCAGCAATGTATAAGGAAAATTCCAGAGAGATGATCTGGTGGACATGCAGAGAGTGTGGAAATGAATGGCGGGCTTCCATTTATAGCAGAAGCCGGGGCAGGATCTGTCCTTATTGTTCGGAGAAGATACGGAGAGAAAACAGTGTATTCCGATACCGTTATCGCAGAGATATGATGCGCTTTGAGAACAATATCCGAACCGCAGTTATTCGTTTTTATATGAAAAAGTACGGCATACGTGTGGAGTATGATACTGAGGAACTAATCGGAGTATCATTAGATATGTATTTTCCAGAGGAAAAGGGTGTACTTATTCTGTCAAAGGATTTTCATGAGAATCTGCAGGGAAGAAGGATTGAACATGCCAAGAATGAAATGATACGAAAGAAAGGACTTCGACTTATCCGTATTTTAGAACCGGGTTTTCGTTCATTTGATGATTGTGCCTGCATATCCTGTGCCGATGATACGCTGGAATCCTTTGATCAGGCGTTGGAGGTAGCTATGGAATCCTTTGGAGTGGATATGGACATTGACACGGAACGGGATATGAGAGAAATTTTTGTGGATTATCAGAATTACTTAGAAACCGGAGCATAATCGGTTTGTGAAAGGAAAAGTACCAGAGGATGGTACAAAAGTATGGAGATAACGGCAAATTGTACCATCAGGCGATTAGCCAGTGCCGTGATACAAAGTTATAATTGTGATACAAGGTTGATGGTCATTGTATCACAGCCTTTTACAACTGAATACCAGTTTCTGATGAAGTAAAAATCCGGTGCGACACCTGACATTGAATCAGTCGTAGTTATGCCATTGGAGAGCTGAAGTATCGAGAGGTGAAGGCGGAGCGAACAAGGTGGACTTTCCAAAGGAAATGTAAACGTGGCGGATGGATAATAAACCACAGAGGTATCTATGTAGAATACCTTATCCTCGAAACGGCAGAAGAGGAGCTCATGTTCAAAAGAATGTGTCGTGAATGCAGTCAAGCAGACAGGCAGCTTCGTCAGAAATTCCTTAGTAAATATTACACTGTATGCGGGGGCGGGTGCGAATAGCATACATTACATAATCAAAAAGAAAAGGAGTAGATCATTATGGATAAAAATACAGTAGTTATCGCTATTGACCACGGCTGGTCAAATATGAAAACAGTACATGAAACTTTTACTTCCGGGATTCGTGAGATTACCACGGAGCCGGCATTGTTTGAAAACGTCTTGGAGAAAGATGGAAAGTATTATAAGGTCGGAAGCGAGCGATTAAAGGTCAAGGACAGCAAGGTGGAGGATGAAAATTATTATCTGCTTTCATTAGCTGCGACAGCCAAAGAGTTAGACCGGCTTGGAAAGAGAACTGCTAATGTCTACTGGGCAGTGGGACTTCCTCTTACCCGTTTTGGCAAAGAGAAAGAGGCATTTATCAAGTATCTGAATCAGAACAGGGAAGTGACATTTAAGTATGAGAAAAAGCAGTATCATATTACGATTGAGCGGATTTCGGTATATCCGCAGTGCTTTGCGGCGGTTGCCAGTCAGATCAGTGAGTTTCCGGCAAAGGTGCTTGTTGTTGATATTGGTTCATGGACCGTTGATCTGATGCCGATCATCAATCAAAGTCCGGATGAATCGGTTTGTGTGACAAAGAACTCTGGTATTATTACCTGTATCCAACAGATTAATAAGGAATGTGTCAGAAAGCTTAATTCAGAGGTGGATGAGTATGACATTCAACAGGTCATGCTCAATGGAGCAGACAACTTGCCGGATCAGTACAAGGACATTATTCTGGAAGAACTTCACAAGTATTGTGAGACGATCACAAATTATATCAGAGAGCTTGGTTACAACATGGATCTGACACCAATCATCTTTGTGGGCGGTGGTGCAACGGTAATGAAACGGTTTGGACAGATGCAGCAGAGAAATGTCAGATACATTGAAGATATCCGGGCAAATGCGAAAGGCTTTGATTATCTCGGTAAGATTTATCTGGAGCGTACCATTCGAAGAGTTGGATAGAAAGGTGTGAGAAGCAATGGCAAGAAAGCAGTATGAACAGTTTTGTCTGCGGTTTAGCATGGAGAATCCAACTCATGTAAAGTTGTTTCGAATCATCAATAATTTGGATTCGGATATATACCGTTCCAAGAACCAGTTTATTATGGAAGCACTGGAGGCTTATGTATCCGGGAAATCTATCGATGAACTGTGTAAAAAGGAGAAGCAGGAGAAAGAGGCACCGCTGACAAAACAAGATTTATTGGAATTTGGAAATCAGATGCGGGAGGATTTAAAACAGGAATTGTACCAGGAGATGCTTGTTCGTATAGCAGATACTATGATGTCGGCTATAATGCGACAGCCAAACGGGATGCAGGAACAAGCTGACCAGGCAGAGACTGTTTCTCAGAAGAAGGAACAGACTGCAAGCGAGGAAATGGTAGACAATGTAATGAAATGGGCATGATCGGAGGGATGGCTATGGTAAGAAGAGTGATCAGTACAATAATGGTTTTTCTTTTATCGGTGATAAAGGGAGGTGCATGGCTGGGATTGCATTTACTGCTTGCAGTTTTGGAGATCCTTAAGATCATTTTTCTTATTAGCTGTTACATTTTGAAGGTTATGTTATTGATTCTTAGCTGTGGACGAATGGAGAGGAGGTGACAGCCATGATGAAGATGATCAGAATGATTCTTTATATAGAAGCTGTAACAGGAAAACGGCTGATTGATTATATTACAATGGAATAAGGGAAGTTGGTTGTGCGAACCGACTTGATGGGTAAAAGGCATGCCGAAAGGTGTGCCTTTTTTTCGCCGGAGAGTCGGGGAGAATCCTCACAATCTCTGGTGAATGGTGGGAAAAATGATTCGCACAGAGAATATTTCAGAAAGTGAGGAACAGCGAATGAATAAGAAGATTTTTAAGCGAGCAGTTGCGATGATGATGGCTGCGGTTCTTACGGTTGGAGCTGCACTTCCAAGCAGTAATGTGTTTGCTTCCGGTTCCGATGAGGAGAAGGATATAAAGACGCTTGCAGTGTATGATGCCGATGTCCGTACTGACCTTGATGAAGATGAAGTGGTAACGGCTGGGGATATTGTGATCGCCGCCGGCTATGGATTTGATATTGAGAATGATATGGAAGGAATCGTTTATGAGCAGGAAAAAGTGACAGTAAGCTATTATCCGGATCAGGGAAGCTTTGATGCAGACAAGCAGGGTGATTATGATACTTACTATAAGGTTGAACCTGTCAGCGGGAAGGATGCCTATCTGGTGCATAGAACCATCGCGGTGAAAGAAATCACTACGGAGCAGACAGATAACACAGAAGCAGCTCCGACTGAGGATACTACGGAAACTGCTGATGACGAGGAGCCTGCCCCCGGAAGTGAAGATACGGAATATATTGACCTTGATACGCAGATCGTAAAGGGATTATCCATTCAGAGAGCACCGGCTGCCATGCTGAAGGCAGCACCGGCAACAGGAACGAAAGATGGTAAAGATTCCATGAAAGTGGGATTTTCCGGTTATGCAAAGTTTTGTGGTCGTTCCATGGGGGTTAAATATATTTCGGAGTCCGGGGATTATTACCACCACTCTGTTTATTGTCTGGATCTGAATAAAAAGACAACAAACGGAACAGTGAGCAAATCCAGCAGTACGAAGAAAGTGAAGCCAGAGATCACCTATTGTCTGGTGAACGGTGTGAGAGAGTTAAATAAAACCTGTCACAACAGCAAGTATTCTTCCGGACATGCGACAGAAGATTACTTTATTACCGGTGCAGCGATCCATGTGCTGAATGGTGAAGTAAAGCTCAGTTATTATGGTAAAGGCAATACCGGAACATATGCAAAGATTTCTGCATTGGTAACGGATGCAAAGAAATACAGCACAGATGATTACAATGACAACGGACTTACCAAGTCGATCAGCTATTTTATTTCTCCGGCGAAGAGTAAATGGGAAAAGGTGGCTGACGGGTTATACCGCAGTAAGGAGAAGTTCGTCCGTACGAAGAAGGGCACGATCAAAAACATCAAATACACGATCAGCGGTGCTCCGGCAGGTCTTACCACAGGCGAGATCAAAACGAATGCATCAAAGATTGATGATGAAAATGATCTGAAGAAGTATGATATCTGTGTGGCACAGACGGATGCGTCAAAGGCGTCATCCAATTTTTATCTGTACTGTAATCAGACGGCGATGGATAAGATCACGAAGAATGACAGCACCATTAAAGTAAGGGCAAAAGCATACAGTGATGAAAAGGGTGGTTCCAAGTGGACACCGACCGTTGTGTCTCAGCAGAAGATCACATTTTTGGAGGAGTTTATAGATCAGAAATCGGATGAAGCGACAGTTAAGGTAACATCAAACTACAAGCTGGGAAGTTTTCAGCTTCATAAGACAGATTCTTACAAAGGAACTCCGGTAGCTGGAGCAAAGTATTATCTTTATGAGGATAGTGCCTGCACGGATCTGTTGTGTAAACTGAATGTTACCAATTCAGACGGTTTGGCAGCATCCGGTGTTGAGGTGTTGACAGAATCCAAGTATTACCTGAAGGAAGTAAAAGCTCCGGATGGTTATCAGGTGGATGAAAATGTGTATGAAATCGGTCTGGAGTATTTTACACAGTATGATGAGAGTGGAAAGGTTACAAAAGCCGGAAAAGCTTTTGAGGCAAAGGAGACACCGGAAACGGTAGGTGTTCTCGTACAGAAGACGGATTCTGAGTCTGGAAATGTTGTCAAAGGCGCCGGTTTTGCCGTGTTTAAGGATGCTTCCTGCACCCAGAGGGTATTGATGAATGGTGATACCGGAGCAGAAGTACCGGTATTTTATTATGATGAAGATCTGGACGGAGCGGCATCTGAGAAGTTTGTGAAACAGCAGGATGTGTATTATGTGAAAGAGGTGGTTGTCCCGGATGGATACCGTGATGATGGAAAGGTATGGGAAGTAAAGCCGGATTATGGTTCATTCGATACGGTGGAAATGACCAATACGCCGATCCGCTGTGATGTATCCGTTGATAAGAAAGACAAAGAAACTTCTGATCCACAGGGGGACGCCAGACTTTCCGGTGCAACCTATGGACTGTATGCATTGGAGACTGTGAATTATCCGGATGGCAGAGGGATCGTATCCTATGCCGGAAACGATAACATCACATCGACTGCGGGGACGGATTTTTACAGTACCGGAACACCGGCAAATGCAGGAGCACTTCTTGCAACGGTGAAGACAGATGAAGCGGGAAACTTTAACTTTGGAAATCTCTATTACGGGAAGTATTATATTCAGGAGATCGAACCAAGTGAAGGATATCTGCTTGATGAAACAAAGTATGAGGTTGATTATTCCAAAGAGCCAAATACACACCAGAACATTTCTGTTAGCCGCCATGTGGTAGAAACAGTAAAGAAGCAGCCTTTTGAGATCATCAAAGTATCAACCGATGGGGACGATACGGAGACGGATTATGTGGAAGGTGCAGAATTTACCGTGAAACTTCAGTCTGAGATTGATAAGGTGGGATGGGATGCGGCTAAGGTCTATGACACTCTGGTCACTGACGAGAAAGGCTATGCCTGCTCTAAGGAACTTCCATACGGAACATATCTTGTGAAGGAGACGAAAGTACCTCACAATCTGTATAAGACGGATGACTTTACAGTGGAGGTGACTGAGGATTCCAGAACTCCGCAGAGATATCGGATCTTAAACGATGCACCATTTAAGGCATATATCCGGATGGTGAAAAAGGATGCAGAAAGTGGCAACACGATCTGTCTTTCCGGTGTTACGTTCAAGATCAGGAATACAGATACCGATGAGTATGTGGAACAGAAGGTTGGAAAGGATAAAGTGAGTGAATTTACAACCGATGATTCTGGAACGATCACCACTCCATTGAAACTGAAATATGGCAATTATCAGGTGGAAGAGATCACTGCTCCGGATGGCTATCTGATTTCCGAGGAAGAGTTTCCTTTCGTGGTGGAAAAGGATGGAGCCGTAAAGGTGGAAGAGGACAGTGATGGTGATCCTGTGATCGAAGTTGTGATTGAAGATACTCCGGTAAAGGGAAGTATCAGTATTACCAAAGCCGGTGAGGTACTTACCGGTACAGAGTATGATACGATCGTTGACCGTATTATGAGTGCCATTGATCAAGAGGACCGAAGTCTTGATTTTATCTATGAGGAACAGAATCTTGCGGGGGCTGTATTCCAGTTGATCGCAGCAGAGGATATTTACACACCGGATCATCAGAAAGATGAGAACGGAAAACGCACACTAGAAATGATCAATGGTGTTCCGGCATCTGCAGGAGCGGTTGTTGCCACGCTGACTACCGATGAGAACGGGGAAGCATCTATTGAGGATCTTCCGCTCGGCAAGTATCAGGTAGTTGAGATCGAAGCACCAAAGGGATTTGTGCTTTGCGAGGAGCCATTTCTGGTAGAGCTTACTTATAAGGATGACCATACCGATGTGGTTTATGGAAATGCTGATTTTGTGAATGAGAGAGTAAAGACAAAACTCAGTGTGATCAAAACGGATGGTGTGACAAAGAATCCGGTAGAGGGTGCAACTTATGGTGTGTTTGCGAAGGAGGACATTCTTGATGTAAACGGTGAAGTTGCGGTAAAGGCGGACACAATGGTGGATACTGCGGTGACTACTGCCAGCGGACAGGCAATCTTTGCAGCAGATCTTCCTCTGGCAAACTACTATGTAAAAGAAGTGGAATCTCCGGAAGGCTATGTGATGGATGATACGGTCTACGATGTGGACTTTACCTATAAAGATCCTTTGACGGCAGTTCTTGAAAAAGAGATTACAGTCGAAGAGACACCGATCATTGTAGAAGTATCTAAAACGGACATTACAACCGGAAAGGAATTAAAAGGTGCAACCTTGGAGGTGATTGACTCCGATGGCGAGGTATATGCATCCTGGGTAACCGATGGAAAGCCACACCAGTTAGAAGCAATTCCGGCAGGGGATTACACCTTAAAGGAAACTGCTTCTCCGTATGGTTATCTGATTGCCAATGAGGTGGAATTTACGGTAGAAGAAACCGGGGAGATCCAAAAGGTTGCAATGTCTGATGAAAGAGTGAAGGGAGCAGTTGAAATCTATAAAACGGACAGTAAGACAAAGTCTCCGATCAAGGGAGTAGAGTTTGAACTTCGTAATAAAGATGGAAAAGTGCTTGCAAAACTTATCACAGACAAAAAGGGATATGCTAAAACCGATCTGCTTGATATCGGTACTTACGATGAAGAGGGGAACTTCGAGAAAGATATTCCTTATTATGTCGTAGAGACAAAGGCTGCGAAAGGGTATGTGATTGATACGACACCGCATGAAGTGCTGCTTCAGTATGATGACAGCGCTGTGGAGAATGTAGTTTATACACTGAAGCTGAAGAATAAGCCGGAAAAGCCGAAACTTCCACAGACCGGTGGAGGTTATAAGCCTTGGATGTTTGGTGTAGCAGGAGGACTTCTGATCGGTGCGGGTATTTATCTGAATCGTAGAAGGAAAAGAAGAAAAGTTTGATAAAACTTCATATGGATTGTTTAGGGAGAGGCTATGAAAATAACCTCTCCTGTTTATTTGAGAAAGGAATGATAATTATATGATGGATTTTAATATGTTTCAGGAAGTAGTGAAAGACAATATCTTAAATTCACTTCCGGCAGAATATAAAGAGGCATCCGTATCCGTACACGCAGTGCCAAAAGTAAATCGGACATTACATGCACTGATGGTAATGCTGCCGGATCACAATAAAGCGCCTAACATTTATCTGGAGGAGATGTATGAGCATTATCAGCAGAATGAGGATATCCAGACGACTTTGGCGGAAGTAGCAGATGCGGTTGTGGAAGCTACGAAAGAGATGAGCAAAGTAAATCCGGTGCTTGATGCTGACAAGATTCAGGACAATGTGGTCCTTTGTTTAGTCAATTCCACACAGAATGAGGAACTCTTAAAAGATGTTCCCAACAGAAGATTTCAGGATCTGTCTGTGATCTACCGATGGGTGGTGAATATAGATAGGGATGGAATGCAGAGTATGATCATTACAAATGATTTTGCAGCCAATCGTGGATTTACAGAGGAAGAGTTATTTCAGCATGCGGTGGAGAATACAAAGCGTATATGCCCACCAAGAGTAAAGTCAATGCAGGAAGTGATGGCAGATCTGGCAGTCGAAGATGGAATGTCACAGGAATTACTGGAATCTATGGGAGTGTTTGAGGAGATACCTCCGGAGAAAAACTTGTGGGTGCTCACGAATGAGATGGGAATAAATGGAGCGGTATCCATGTTATATGAGGAAAACCTTCATAAACTGGCAGAGCAGATAGGAACGGATCTGTATTTGCTCCCTTCCTCTATCCATGAAACCATCGCAGTATCTGTAGAGATGGGAGCTCCGGAGTATCTGGCGCAAATGGTTCACGATGTCAATATGACTTTTGTTACCTTGGGTGAGCGGCTGTCCAATAATGTGTACCACTATGATAAGGATCTCAGAAAGCTGGAGCTTGCTACAGATGTGCCGGAAAAGGGGTTAGACGGTGTTGTTGCAGAGCCGCCGATGATCTATGAAAAGGAAGGTCCGGCGAGATAGGAGGCAGACAATGTCAGATCAGAGTGGATACAGTGTGGAGGAATTAAAGAAACTGTTACAGAGTCAGCCGGAAGATACGGTGGTGACGGTAGAGTTTCCGAAAGAAGAGGTGACAGAGGATGAGTCGTGATGCTTTTAAGCTGGATGTGGTAAGTATCCGGCTTGTAAGAGATGCTCCCATTTATTCGGATCAGAAGCTTAACAGCCCGCAGGCTGCCGTTCATTTGGTTGGTGAGGTGCTTTGTGATATGGATCGGGAGCTGGTCTGCGTCATTAATCTGAAGGCAGATGGTACACCGATCAACTGCAGTTTTGTCAGTGCCGGTACACTGGATTATTCCGTAGTAAATCCGCGAGACATGCTCAAAGCCAGTATTTTATCAAACGCTGCCAGATTGATCATGGTACACAACCACCCTTCCGGTGATCTGACACCATCCAAGGATGATATCCGGCTTACGGACCGGATGCAGAAGGTAACCGGTCTTGTCGGGATTCCATTGATGGACCATATCATCGTGGGAGGCGATAATAAGGAATATTTCAGCTTTCGGGAAAAGGGCATTATGAAGAATCCATGTATTCATCTGGCAGAGGATTATCATTTCATGGACTGGAATGAACAGCTTGTTGCGGAGAAAGGAGAAGATGCTCATGAGATTCACGGAGGAAGAACTTAGGATCGCAAAGTCGGTAGACTTATGTGCTGTGGCGTCTCATCTGGGATATACCGTCCGGCGGATCGGGAAGTACCACACCTTAAAGGAAATGGATTCCATCCGGATCTATAACCGAACACATTGGTTTCGATGGTCCAGAAGGTATGAGAAAGGCGAGAATGGCGGAAGCCAGATTGATTTTTTACGGGTGTTTGCAGGAATGGATGTAAAAGAAGCCGTGTTCTGGCTCCTTGATTTTACCGGATACAAAAGACTGGAATCAAAGGAAACATTGCATGGTGTTATCTTACAAAACGGGATTGCAGCAGAGGAAAGAAAAGAATTTGTACTTCCGGAGTATGCCGGGAGCAATGCTTATCTGTATGACTATCTGGTGAATCAGAGAGGAATTGCTAAAGCGGTGGTAGATCATTTTGTGAAAGCCGGTATCCTTTATGAAGCAAAGAATTATCACAATGTGGTATTTGTGGGGACGGATGCAAGCGGTACTCCGAAGTTTGCCAGTATGCGGGGAGTGTTTGACCGGAATGGAAAGAGCTTTAAGTGTGATGTGGAGGGCAACGACAAACAGTATGGATTTCATTTACACCGGGAGGCTTGTATTGAGATCGTGGTGTTTGAAGCGGCGATTGATCTTTTAAGCTACATGACGATCTATCCGGATAAGCAATGCGACCTGCTTGCACTTGGAATGGTTGCAGATGTTCCTTTGGACAGATATTTGAAAGATTATCCGGCTATCCGCAAGATCAGTTTTTGTTTGGATAATGATGAACCCGGACAGAAGGCAGAACAGCAGATGATGGAAAAGTACAAAGAGCTGGGGTACTCAGTGACGGGTGGAATTGTTCCATCAGAATATAAAGATGTGAATGAATGGCTAAAGGCAGAGAGAAAAAGAATGGTTGATAGCACTTTCCACTATCAAATGGAAAAAAAGATATAGAAAACCACTAGCAAAAAGAAAATTTGCTATCACTTTACTATATCACGATTTTTTAGCCGGAATCGGATGCTATCACTTTACACTATCAAAACGGGAAAATGCTAGTGTTTTGCACTAGCATTGATCGAAATTGACAGCACTTTACACTATCACGAGGACTTTCGTGAGAAATATGGGGGTTTTAGGGGGCATGCCCCTAACCAGACAGCCAAAATCTTTTTTTGCTGGCATTTTGTGACACAAAATGCGTATCTGGCGAAACCACAAAGGCGTGGTTTCCGAACTCCCACGGAAATGTAACCTGAAAGTTAGCACGGATAAAGAAAAGGAGGTGTACCGGAAGATGAGCGATGTATATGAGATCAAACAACCGTCGGAGCTTTTGATCACGATCAATGCACTGCAGTCAGAGATCAAACTTTCCAAAGAGGATGCACAAGTGATTCTTGGCTATATGCAGGGGCATGATTTTATGCTCACATTGGATGATGGAAAGCTGATGCGTGTGGATATTTCAGAAGAAAACGGTCAGCGTGTTCCTTATACCATGGATGAGGTAATTGATCTGGTCTGTGAATGGAATTATGAACAGTTAGAGGAAGCAAGGGCGGTTGTCGATCATCCGAAAGATTTTGCGGAATATTGTGAATATAAGTTTACCTATGATGCACTGAAGGAAGATGAGACGGCATTGAATCAAATGTTTGCCCAGACAATTTATGGTCGTGATGTGAGAAATGTTGCGAGAGCCATGATCGGGCAGGCGGGAGGACAGATGCCGGAAGCATTGGCGGTCCATGAAGATATGAAGTATCAGGATGCAGCACATAGGGAAGAAGGGAGGAAGCGCTGATGGCGAAAGATGTGGTAAAGCATTATCGTCTGACGACAGATGATGCCGCTGCTTTTCGTAAAAAGGCAGAAGAAGCGGGAATGACAGAATCCGATTATTTCCGCTTGCTGATCACACAGCAGCCCAGTGATTATCCGGAGATCCGTGGTGGAATCAAGGTGTTGATCAATGAGGTCAACCGGATCGGAGTCAACATCAATGAGATTGTGTTTAATAATAACTCTAATCTGTATCGTACTGCGGATAAGGAAAGACTCATTGCCTATATGCGGCGTTTGAACGAAACGCTGGCAAAGGTGGTGGACGACTGTGGCTATCACTAAGATTCTTACGATCAATGACTGTGGGAGAAAGTTTGCCGGGAGGCATTTGCAGACGGCGATTACTTATATTATAGATCCGAACAAGACGCAAAATATGCGTTATGTAACGGGGATTAACTGTCAGCCGGAAAAGGCATTTGACCAGATGCTTGCAACAAAGCAGAAGTTTGGAAAGACAGATAAAAGGCAGGGGTATCACATCATCATTTCTTTTGAGGAAGAAGATGTGGAACCAGGGACTGCTTTCGAGATCATCCGAAAATTTGCGGAAGAATATCTTGGTCAAGGCTATGAAGCGATCTATGCGGTGCATGATAATACGGCACATACACACGGACACATTATTTTTAACAGCGTGAATGGTATTACCGGAAGAAAGTACCGCTATGAAAAAGGAGACTGGGCAAAGGTGATCCAGCCGATCACAAATCGTTTGTGTGAGGAATATGGTCTTGCCACGATGGAGATTGAAATGGCAGGGCAGCACAAGAATGAATATTACAAGGACTGGAACGAGTTTCGGGATGGTAAGCTGATCTGGAGAGATATGATCCGGCGGGATCTGGATGCGTGTATCTTGCAGTCCGATGATATGGAAGAATTTCTTGATATGTTAAAAGAGATGGGATACGAGATCAAGCAGAATAAATATCTTGCTGTAAAACCACCGGGTATGCAGCGGTACTGCAGATGTAAATCTCTGGGGGAAGAATATACGGAGGATAGGATTGAACAGAGAATTGCTTTGGAAGATCTGAAATCCTATGCAAACAGATCAGAGAAAGAGTTTATTACGGTTCCGGAAGATGAGTTTTTGCCGAGAACGAAGCTCACCGGAATACAGAAGACCTACTATGCGAAGGTGTGCAGGATTCGTAAATTGAAACGGCTTCCTTACAGCAAGGCTTGGCAGTATAAGAATGAGATCCGGAAGCTGAATGAATGTCATGACCAGTATATGTTTCTGGTAGAGAATGAGATTCATACATTGCCGGAACTGGTGGCTGCCTGCAGCAACCTAAAAGAAAAAGAGGCAGAAAGCAGACGGGAGCGGCGCAGTCTTAGTAAAGAAGAAAAGCGGTTTTCAGGATTATTTCGGACAGCAGAGGAGATGGAGCAGTTACAGCCTGCGTACCATAGTTATCTGGAAGGGGATGAGTTCTTTGAGAAGGAATATCATGCTTATGAATCCCTGAAGGAGAAACTAAAAGAACAGGGATATACGAAAGAGCAGGTAGACATGATCCAGAACGGAATCCATAACCGGATCGCTGAGAATTATGAGAAGCGGCAGGCAGTGTATCGAAGGCGAGTCATTGCAGAAAAGATGATCACAGAATTAACGGATCGCATGGAAAAACAGCGAGAGCAGAAGATGATTGAGAATAGAGAAAGAGAAACCAGACAGCCAAAACGGTAGGTTGTCTTTTTTATGGAAAGGATGGTACAGAATATGGAGAATGAGGTATTAAAAAGTCCCAGTGAATTTGATGTCAGCAGTGCCATTAAGAAATGGCGTTCACAGGGATTTTCCAAGGAAATGATTGAGCTTGCCAGAAATGACATGTCAGAATACGGGATGCCATTTAAGCAGGTATCAATCTATATGGATGTAAAGCTTTCTGTCGGACAGGCAGAGCAGTTGTCACAGGCACTGAGGAATGAGGTTAATGAAGATTTTGTGAGACATCTGGCAGAGGGAGGATACAGTGCAGAACAGATTAAGACAATCCTGCGTTTCACGTCAGAGGTTCCAGTGGATGTGATCGAGAAGAATGTTACTTCGGATATGAAAGCGCATGCAATCAGTAAGGCGCTTCAGGCAGTAAAGGATAGTCTGGCAGAAGCAAAGCAGGCGGTGCCGGAGGAAAACGAAAAGGTAAAAGAGGTACTTGATTCGATCAGTGAGCAGTTATCCGCTTTATCGCAGAATGCGGAGCTGATTGAGAAGGTCAGTAAAAAGCTGGATGAGATGCCAAAAACTGAGTCGGTGGATGAGGAGAGTATCCGCAAGGAGTATGAAGAAAAGCTGGAGCAGAAAGAAGCAGAACTTTCCACACAGCAGGATCAGCTCAACAAACTGATGAAAACGAAAGCAGAGCTTACCAGAAAAATGGAGCAGATGCAGGAGGAGAATCAGTCGGTTTCTAAACTTCGTGAAAGTATGGATCAGGAAATGGATGAGTACCGGAAGCAGAAAAACCAGATCCTTGATGAGAGAGACGATGCTTTGCGGGAATCACGAAATCTGCGAAAGGAGATGGAAGAGATGAAGCGGACGATCGGGGAACTGGAAAAACAGATCAAAGAAAGGAATAGCAGAGAACTGGAGCGGCAGCTTTTGAACCAGACTTATCAGACGCAGTCTGTGGAGGATGTGGAGCGGACGGTGCCCGTGAATGACGACGTAGCAGAAGAAAAGAAAAAGACACCAGGATGGCAGGCTGGTTATCAGGCGGTTGTCCCAAACCGTTATGGGGGAACACAGATCGTGCAGATAGAACACATCCGTAAGAAAGGACCGGAGCATCTGTTAGCCCTTGCCGGGAAGAAGTGTTTTCGCAGTAAAGCCAAATATAATCTGATCCAGCAGATGAAAGAAGCAGACCTTTCCAAAAGCCAGATGGAACAGATTCAGGTAGCGATTGAGTCCGGTCTTACGGATACGGAAGTGTCGGACATCATAAACAGTGGTTTTGATGTGGAAGAGATGGCGCAGGCGATTCAGATCCTGCTTGCAGATAAGATGTACCAGTAGGAGGCGGTAATTGATGTCGAGAGAAGAACAGGTAATTGAGGAAAAGTTGGAAAATCTTTTGAATGCGATCATTATCTATCGTGATGTAGAAAAGAAAGCATTGCAGAGGATCACAGAACTTCTTGCAAAGAAGGGAATCACGGTCAGTACATCGGAGTTATCAAAGATGGATGAACAGGCAATTCGTGAGAAACTTCGTGAAACAGCCGAAACAAGAAGGCAGGAAGAAATGGCAGTGGCTGAAAACCATGCCTATGAAGTGAGAGAGGAGGAGCGTGGATGTCGGAGATAAGTGATGCAGTACAGATTATCCGTGTCGGCTACGATACGATTGAGATTGCCATGAAAGTAGGAAGCGGCTCCATTGAGATGATGCAGAAAGCCGTGAATCTTCTGATCGGTCTTTTGGAACATGAAAAGACGATGGGTAAGACCAATCTGAAGGGATTGCTGGAAAAAGGTGGAGACATACAGGTACTTACTTTTGCTGATGAGGACTTAAAAAAGTTTCAGAAGCTGGCAAAGAAATACGGCATTTTATATTCTGTGATGCCGGATGCAGATAGAAAGGATGGGATCACGGAGGTGCTTTTTCATAGTGAAGCGGCACCGAGACTTCGTATGATCTGCCAGAAGTTAAAGAACGGTCGTATGTTTGATATGGACGAATATCTGAAGAATGGCAACGAGGAGCAGTTGAATCAGCTTCTTGATTTTCTGGAGAAAGAAAAAAAGGGAAAAAAGAGTCTCCACACGGATGTAACTGAACCAATCCTTGACGGGCTGATCGAAAAGGTTGGTCACTATGCTATGGAGAAAAAGGCGATCCGTGTGGAGGATATTCAGAATGATTTCCAGATGGAATCCAAGCAGGCTGAAGATGTGCTCCATAAGTTAAAGACGATTGGTGTTGTGTCGGAACCGGACGGACAGGGAAATTATCCGGTGGTGATGGATCAGGAGTCTTTTGAGAAGAGGATCAACAGATACCGGGAATTATCAAACCGGATGCGTCAGATTGCTGCGGCAAAGAATACAGCACTGACGGACATTACGATCACGAAGCAGTTGATCGCTGCGGAGAATGACCATGCGGTGAAAACCAGAGTACCGGGGATGTATGGCAGCAATGTGGGTTATATCTGGATCAGAAAAGAGGACATTATGGAAATTCACAATGGAAAGACGCTTCTTACTTATCTGGATAAGGAAAAGGATTATAAGATCTATTCCGAGGATAACCGTGTCCTTTATACCATGAAGGGAGAAGATCTGTATGCCAAGCATTATGACCGGGTGGAGCGGACGGTCAGAGAAAGATATCAGAAAGTGAAACAGTCACCGGATAAGAATGTGATCCGTACCCACAGCGAAGTAAGGAGGAGATAGTCATGCAGACAACAAAGAAGAAACCGAATATTTTGCTGATCGTGCTTGGAGCTGTGCTTGCCTCCTATCTAGGTTATCTTGTGGCAGGAGCATGGAGGGAGGGCATTGAGTTTAATGCTTTCCTGGAACGGTTCGAGATGGTATGTGCCTATCCCTTAAAGGATTATTTCAATGAGTACACGTTCCGCATGATAGGCTATGCACTGGCTGCCTATGCGATTGGTGTGGTGATGTATTATACCAGTCAGCGAAATTATATGCCCGGAAAGGAATTTGGTACTTCCAAACTGGCAAATGTGAAACAGGTTAATAAGGTATTAGCGGATAAAGAGGAGACAAATAACCGTATCCTAAGTCAGAATGTGCGTATGAGTCTGAATACCAGACAAACGAAGTTAAATAACAATATGCTGATCATCGGTGGTTCCGGAGCAGGAAAAACCTTCTATGAGGTAAAACCGAATCTGATGCAGATGAACAGTTCTTTTATTATCACCGATCCAAAAGGAGAGATCCTTCGCAGTACCGGAGCGATGTTAAAAGCGAATGGTTACAATGTAAAAGTGATCAACCTGTTGGAGATGGACAAGTCGGATTGTTACAATCCATTCTCTTATATAAGAGAAGAAACGGATGTGGTCAAGTTGATCACAAACATTATGAGTAATACGACACCAAAGGGATCGACTCCGAGCGATCCTTTCTGGGAAAAGGCAGAGGGCTTATTTTTACAAGCTCTCTTTTATTATGTCTGGCTGGAGGAAAAGCCGGAAAAAAGAAACTTTGCTACTGTATTAAAGCTGATGGGAGAAGCGGAAGTGACCGAAAAAGGGAAGCCATCGCCACTTGATGTCCGGATGAAATTTCTGGAGGAAAGCAGTCCGCTTGGCTTAAATCATCCGGCAGTGAAGCAGTATAACAAGTGTATGCGTGGTGCCGGAGATACGGTTCGTTCCATTATTATCAGTGCCAATTCCAGACTGGCAACATTGGAGAATAAGCAGGTTCTTCGCCTGTTATCAAAGGATGAGCTTAATCTGGCAGAGCTTGGTGTAGGAGTAAATGGAGATGCGGAAACGAAAACAGCATTGTTTTGTGTGATCCCGGATTCGGATAAAACCTATAATTTCATTATCGGTATGCTATATACACAGATCTTTCAGGAGCTGTATTTTCAGGCGGACTTTAACTGTGGAGGCAGACTTCCGATCCATGTCACATTTATGCTGGACGAATTTGCAAATGTTGCCCTGCCGGATGATTACTGTTCCTTGCTTTCTACGATGCGGTCCAGAGAGATTTCTTCTGTGATCATCATTCAGAACTTAGCACAGCTAAAAGCGTTGTTTAAGGACACTTGGGAAACGATTCCCGGTAACTGTGATACGCTGGTGTATTTAGGAGGAAATGAACAGAGTACCCATGAATACATCTCAAAGCTGCTCGGAAAGTCTACGATTGATAAGAAATCCAGTGGCGAAACGAGAGGACGGCAAGGCAGCTCTTCCAGAAACTATGATGTCCTTGGAAGAGAGATTATGATGCCGGATGAAGTACGCAAGATGGACAATAAAAAGTGTCTGATCTTTATCCGTGGATTTGATCCGATCCTTGATGATAAGTTTAGCCCGTTCGGACATCCAATGTTTGCGCAGAGTGCAGATGGTGAGGGAGAGCCGTATGTGCATGTAAGAAATAGCGTGTCGGAAGATTCTGTTACAGAACCGGCATTTACCATCTTAAACGATAAGGCATTATCCTATTATGAGGAGCTGCAGAAAAAAGGGGAACAGGTATATATTGATAAGCTGTCCTATGAGGAATTCTTACTGCTTGGGCAGGTGGATCTAAAGAAACGGTTTATGGATATGGATGAAGCACAGACTGTAGAGGAATTTCATGAGGAACAGGCGAAGGAGCTTATGTATGCACAGGATGAAAAGGAAGAAGCATCTAATAACATTCCATACCGTCTGATGCATATGTCCTTTACGAAGGAACAGAAAGCGGAGTTACAGAGGGCAATGGATGTGCGTGTGCCAAAGGATATCATTCTTTCGTATTTCTATCCGGATACACCGGTCACAAGGATGATGGAGATCCGCAGACAGTACGAAAGTGCACAGTGATGTGTTAGAGAGGAAAGGAGTGATGGATATGCAGACGCATCAGGGAAAGCCTGATTTTATGTAATAACGGGGTATCCCCGATCAGATATAAGAAAGATAAGTGGATGGAGTTGATCCATCCGGTGGAGACAAGCCGGATAGATCAACTCTATCCATTTTTTGTCTCCGTTTTTATTTGGAAAGGAGATTTTCGACTATGAGAAATAAGATGAAACGATTTGGAAAGAGAGTGCTTCTGCCGGCAATGGCAGCAACCATAATGACGATGGCAAGTGTATCTACGAAAGTTTATGCCGCCGGAGGAGACGGAGGCGGTACTGCAGCCGTGACAAAGCCTTTAGATAACTTAAAGACTCTGATCATTGCTGTAATTGGTGCTGTAGGTGTCATTATTCTGGCGAAGAATGTGATGGAGTTTGCACAGGCATATCAACAGCAGGATTCTTCTACGATGAATTCTGCACTCAAAGGAATCGTAGCAGGAGTTATGATGGCGGGCATTTCGTCCGTGCTGACATTTCTTGGATTCTAAGAAAGAGAGAGGTGAAATGACATGGACATTTTTAAGCTGGGGGATAAGATCTTAGATCTTCTGAATGTGATCTTCGCATTCTGGAATAATCAGGTATCCCTCGTATTTGCACTTCTTGGTCAGTCACCTACTGCCTTTAAGGACGGGAAACCGTGGGATGTCATTGAAGGACTGGAGCCGGTCTTTGTGGCAGTAGGCTCCTCTTTGGTGGTGCTGTTCTTTGTAATCGGCTTTTGTTCGGAGAGCATCGACATACGGGAGGAGATGCGGTTTGAAGTGATCCTTCGTATTCTGATCAGGCTTGGACTTGCGGAATATCTGGTAGCCAATAATGTCACGATCATGAAAGCGTTTTTCCAGTCGGTGGGAGCATTGGTAGGACTCATTGCCGAGGGGGACAGAATAGAGCTGAAGGTTGCCACAGAGCAGGCAGATGTGATCAAGAATCTTGGTTTTGGAGAAAGTCTGATCATGCTGATCTTAGCATCACTGTTATCCATCATTGTGATCATCTGCGGCTTCTTTTTGATCTACACGGTATATTTCCGCTTCTTAAAGCTGCTTGTGATCGTGCCTCTTGGTTCTATCGCATTTTCAACAATGAGCGGAAACCGGGTGGTGGCACATACCTGTGCGACATACTGCAAGTATTTTCTGTCGGTATGTTTTGAGGCAGTGACGATGGCATTGGCGATCGTGGTATGTAATGCATTTATCAATGCAGGACTGCCGAGTTTTGCCGGAGATTATGCAGACTGGACGAAAACATTGATTTATTTGTGTGAAATGACTTTTACGGTGGCACTTACCGTGGGGAGTGTGAAAGGAGCACAGAGTTTAACCAGTAAGGCACTGGGATTATAGGAAAGGATGAGAAATATGCCAGAGATTATGAAATATAACAGCGATTTTACAGGAGAGGTTTCTTTGACAGCAACTGTGAGGGGGTATATGAACAATAACCGGCTGTATATTGGGCTGAATGAAGGACCGGATATGTTTGCCAATCTGACGGTAAACATTGACGCACCCTGCCCGGAATATTGTGCGTATGTGGATACCAACAACCTGTCAAAGGCTGAGGAGTTTATAAATGACAATGAGCTTGGAGAGTTCTCCGGATTCACGGCAGTCAGTGGTTATCATGAATATCCGCTTTATACCTTTGATCCGGACAGGCTCAGAGAAATTGATCCGGATGGAATGCGTTGCTACGAACAGATCAATGGTCTGGAAGCAGAGAAAACAGAAGAAAGAGAACAGGACAGAGGAGGGCGTTAGCATGGTTATAGAAGTAAATAAGAATATTGATAATTACAAGGAATCAGTTGTTCTTGGTCTTACCGCCAGACAACTGATTTTTTCTATTATTTCTCTGATCGTAGGAGGGGGTATCGTGCTTCTTACTTATCCGTATGTGGGGCTGACAACCAGTGCTTACATTGCAATTCCGGTGGTTGCACCGATTGCATTGACCGGGTTTTATTCCTACAACGGCATGACTTTTGTGGAAATGATGAAATTAAAGCTGCACTTTGCTTTTGGCAACCGGACGCTGACTTATATTTCCACGGAAGGGCAAATGTCAGATTTTTCGTCAGATCAGGCGGAGAAGGGAAAGCAGAAGAAAGCCGGCAGCACGGATAACAAGGGGGATTTTAAGAAAGCACAGAAAAAGATGATTTTGATGATGATACTGATGGCAGTGTTTATCGCTGCAGTGGGTGCGGCTGCTTATTGGTACAAGTATTTGAGATAGGAGGAGATGCAGATGGGATTATTTGCAGACGGATTTAAGGAGTTAAAAAAGGCGAGTGTGCCATTATATAAGACTCCCAAATCCATTCAGGAAACAATAGAGATTATGAAGGTGGCAGAGAATGGAATTTTTGAAGTGAGCAGAAATCACTTCAGCAAATGTTACCGTTTCCGGGACATTAACTATACCACCACGAATGAGGAGGAGCAGATTGACATTTTTGAGCGATACTGCAAGTTCTTAAATTCACTGGATTGTAACTTTAAGATCACTGTGAACAACAAGAATAAAGATATGCAGAATCTTCGAGAAGAGATTTTATTACAGTATCAGTATGATGAATTCGACAAATTCCGCAGGATCTACAACGAGATCATTGAGGATAAGATCCGAGAGGGCAGACAGGGGATCGAGCAGGAGCGTTATCTGACACTGACGATCGAGCGAAAGAACTTTGAGGAAGCAAAGGCACAGTTTGCCACTCTGGAGGCAACGATCCATAAGGCGTTTGGAGAGCTTGGCACAGACATTGTGGCATTAAGCGGCAATGAGCGGATCAAAGTGCTTCACGATTTCTATCATCTTGGCGAGGAGGAAGGATTTTCTTTTGATCTGAAACACGCTAGAAAAGTAGGAGCGGATTTCCGCAATGATCTTTGTAACGGGATGCTGAAATACTTCCCGGATCATATCGAGGATGAGGGAAAGTATATCCGGGCAATGTTTATTAAAAAGTATCCGAGCAGTCTGTCAGACCGCTTCTTAAATGAGATCACATCTCTTCCGGTTCATTCCATTACCAGTATTGATGTGGTTCCAATCCCGAAGGATCTCACCACGAAAACCCTGCAGAAAAAGTATCTTGGTATCGAATCAGATATTATCAAGCAGCAGCGTGTGAGAAACAAAAACAATGATTTTTCTACGGAAATCTCATATGCGAAGCGTACCGAGAAAAAAGAGATTGAGGAGATCATGGATGATGTCCGCGAAAATGACCAGTGTCTTTTCTATGTGGCAGTGACATTGATCATCGTGGCAGAGAGTAAGGAGGAACTGGAGAGTGTGACGGAGACGGTGGAAACCATCGGGAAACGAAACTCCGTAACCATTGATACACACTATCTGAAACAGAGAGAGGCATTAAATACGGCACTTCCAATCGGGGTACGACAGGTGGAAACCATGCGTACCATGCTGACACAGTCGGTGGCTGTTTTAATGCCTTTTAATGTGCAGGAATTAAATGCCGTTGGTGGAAATTACTACGGCATTAACCAGATCAGTAAGAACATCAATGTGGGAAACCGCAAAGGTCTGATCAACGGTAATGGTTTTATCTTTGGTGTACCGGGTTCCGGTAAATCATTCTTTGCAAAGCAGGAAATGGGAAATGTGTTCTTAAATACACAGGATGATGTGATCGTTATTGATCCGATGAATGAGTATTTTGACATTGCGGATACATTTGGCGGGGCGATTGTGAATTTATCTGCCTATACGAAGAACTATGTGAATCCGTTAGATGCCGATCTTGCCCATATGAATGAGAGGGGTATTCGTGACGTGATCGCAGATAAGTCAGAATTTATGTTAAGCCTTTGTGACCAGCTTCTTGGCAACGCATTGAACCAGAAGCACCACAGTATCATTGACCGCTGTATTCGTGAATTGTATATGCAGGCGTGGAAAGTAAAGAAAGTCCCTGTTATGACGGACTTTTATCATATTTTGAAGTCGCAGAAAGAGATGGAGGCACAAGAGCTTGCTTTATCTTTGGAACTTTTTGTAGAAGGTTCCCTTAATATCTTTAACCATCAGACCAATGTAGATGTGGACAACCGTTTTACAGTATATGGCATTCAGGATCTGGGAAGCCAGCTTGCTCCGGTGGCAATGCTTGTGATGATGGAAGCAATCCAGCAGAGGATCATTGACAATGGAAAGCGTGGTCGTGCGACATGGCTTTATATTGATGAGTGTCATGTGCTCTTAAACAGTGATTACAGTGCGACTTATTTACAGCAGTTATGGAAGAAAGTGAGAAAGCAGGGAGGTCTTTGTACCGGTATCACTCAGAATGTGGTTGATCTGCTGCAGAACTATATTGCGATGACACTGCTTTCCAACAGCGAGTTTGTAGCATTGTTAAAACAGGCAAATGTGGACAGTGCCAAGTTAGCAGAAGTAATTGGAGTATCGGATGCGCAGCTTCAGTATGTGCATAATTCTCCAAGCGGAACCGGATTGTTGAAATGTGGCAGTGTGGTCATTCCTTTTGATAATCAGATCAGTAAGGACAGTGATCTTTACAAACTGTATAACACAAATATTCATGAGAAGATTGCAATGGGAATGGTCGGTGAAGATAGTATCTTTCACGGGTATCATTCGGATGAGATGACAGAGGATTTTTCGGAAGCTGACGATGGAACACAGGATTCCGTCTTTACTTCGGATGAATGGAATGGAGATTCTGATTTAGATGAAGCACCGGAAACGGATGTCAAGATCTATGAGCCTGTACGAAGTAAGGAAAAGAAAGAGCAGGATAACTGCTGGCTGATTTATGAATAAGGAAAAGAGAGCCGGAGGAGCAATTCTCCGGTTCTTGTTTTAAGGTGGTGAAGAACGAATGGAGATTAGAAAAGTTGAGGAAAAGCCGATGGTTCTTCATACCCGGAAGAAACCGACGCTTCATATACAGAAGAAAAAGAAACTGACAGGAAATGATAAACCAAAATCCTATATTCAGGTGCGAGGAAAAGGCAGAGCGGATAAAAAAGAAAAAGCAGATTCTTCTGTAAAGATTCGTAACCGAAAACTCTATACGATGGCATCTGTCAGTGTAAAAAAAGCATCGGAGCAGATGGATGGAGGGGAGGAGATCCGGGATAGTGTGGAAATGATCCAGACAGCAGTCCATCCGGTGCAGCCGGCAGCCGAAAAGGGGAAACAGCTTTACCGGAGAAAGAAGCATCGGGACAGAAGCAGTCAGAAAAAGAGAAACAGCAGAGTACATTCTGATACGGAACATGCTCAGGTTTCCAATAAAATGCGAAGAAAGGCGGCTGGTAAGAAAGAGACAGGCAGGAAGGGACAGAATAAAAGCAGGCAGGGCGGTTCCGGTGTCCACTCTTTTGTGAAAAGTCAGATGTTAAATTCGTTTCTGGATAAATTTTCAACAGAGAAAGAGTTTTCTCAGGACGGATTGATAGAAGGCACAACAAAAACAGCAAAGGCTGCTGTGATGATGGCTGTGCAGATGATTATGACGGCATTAGCTCCTGTTTTATTAGGTCTTTTTGCGGTGGTTGGGATTATCGGTGTGATCGTGGTTGCGGTGATCGCAGTAATTTATAATTCACCGTTATCTATCTTTTTTCCGCAGCCGGATACGGGATATGACAGTCCGCGCACCGTGCTTTGTGAATATTACAAGGAATTTAATGAACAGATCATGAAATTGGAAAAGGATGATTATGTCATTACCTATCAAAACACGGAGGATGGTGCTCCGGTGTCTAACTTCAATGATACGCTCATGGTGTATATGGTGAAGTACGGGACCGGGCAGGCTGGATTTGTGATGGATGAAGAGGGAAAGAAGAATCTGAAAAAGGTGTTTGATGAGATGAATTATTATGATTCTTCCAGTAGCACAGCACAGATTCCGGCAGGGGCATCCTTAGGAGAAGTAGTGACAACCGGATACTGCAGTTGTTCCATCTGCTGTGGTCAGTGGGCGGGAGGTCATACGGCATCCGGAACGGTTCCAAAAGGAAATCATACGCTTGCCGTGGATGCCCACAGCCCGAAAGTGCCGATGGGAACCAAGATTGTAATGAACGGTCATACCTATAAGGTAGAGGATACCGGAAACTTTGCAAGATATGGAACAGACTTTGATATTTATTTTGATACTCATGCCGAGGCACAAGCATGGGGAAAACGGAAAGTAAAGGCATATCTTGCAGATGGTGATGAAAATACGGTTGAGGTTTCAATGTCCGGAACCTTGGTGCACAACCTGACTTATGAGGACTATATCGCTCTTGATAAGTTAAGTGATGACCAGGTGAAGTTATTAAAAGAAATGATGGATTCGGATCTGTGGGATTCTTACTATGATGTGGCAGGCGGTGGAGCCGTGGCAGAACTTGCCATGACAAAGATCGGGTGCCATTACAGTCAGGAAAGACGATATGAGGAAGGGTACTATGACTGCAGTTCACTGGTGCAGAGGCTGTATAAAGAGGTTGGTATCAATCTTCCGGCAACTGCTTCCACACAGGGAGAATACTGCTATCAGAATGCCATGATCATCAACAAAAATGATCTGAAACCGGGAGATCTGATCTTTTATTCGTATAAAGAAAACGGAGAATTTCGGAATATCTCTCATGTAGCAATCTATGTTGGGGATGGAAAGATGGTACATGCAGCGAACGAAAACCGGGGTGTGGTGTTAGATCCCCTTCGGACAAACCATGTGGTATTTTATGCCAGACCGTATTAGTGGCTGGCAGATGGAAAGGAGCAAGTGTAATGAAAGCAGAGGATATGGTAATGGTGATTGAAAACAGAAAGGGACAGGAAACAAATTCACTTCTGACTTTTGATGATTTTATAAAGCAGCATATTGTTCCATTTGCGAATGATAAGTTGGAAGCAGTTTTTATGGCAAGAGAACTTATGGACATACGAAGCAAAAAGATTGATTCATGGGCGGATTGGTATCACTCCGCAAATCAGTCATTTTATGCCAGAATCTGTGCAAATAGTCAGGAGATTAGTTATTTTTTGTGTGGAACCTTTAATGATGATAAGAACTTTCGATTTGATGAAGATATCAGCAGTAAAGAATGCTTGGAAGAACTTCGCAGCAGAGGAATGACAACAGATGGAAAGCACACGGTTGGTCAATATTCTTATCAGGAGCTGGGAAGGGATTTGGCTGTTGGAGAGATTCTTCACAACTTTAATGGATGCGATTATAAACTGCTTGAAAGATTTTCGGAGCATAATCTTTTATTGATGGATATCTCTTCAGGACAGTTTTTAGTTGGAATTGATACGAGGTTGTACCTGCGGCAGCCGAAGTTTGCACCGGAGAAACAGGAGGGTGAGACTGGAATTGAATGGGGACATGGTCTGTATCTGTCCAATATGCCGTCGGTAATTGATTTTGCGAGACTCAAAAGAGAGTACAGCAAGCCGTATCAGATCGAGGGCAGGGAGTTTGACATTGAGATCCGTGAAATTTTGTCCCGTGTCGAGAATATCAAGGCAGACACATTGGGAGATGCGATTGATAAGGCAATGGAAATGTATGAACGCTCTGAGGTTGTTCTGAATGCAGACGATTATAAGGGAGTAGACTACATTCCTGTGAAGCATACACAGAGATAGGAGGATGGCGTATGAGCGTAGATTATAAAGCAAGAATTATTTACGCCGATGTCATTGATAAGGTTACAAAGACAGAAGAGGCATGGAAAGATGTATGTAGGCTGGCAGGGCAGATTTACCGTTATGAGTTTGATAATGTCTTAATGGTATATGCCCAGAAGCCGTCTGCAACATTGGTGGCAGACTATGATTCATGGAAAAAGGTAGACCGTTATGTGAAACGGGGTAGTAAGGGAATTGTGGTGTATCCATCCAGGGCACTTAGTAAGTCCTATATCCGGCATGTCTTTGATATCAGTGATACCGGAGGGAGAAAAAGAGAGCTGACATGGAGCCTTGCAGGAGATAATCTGGAGCAGTTTGTCAGTTATCTGGAAGAGACAGGAGCAGTAGAAAAGCATGAGGGGAATCTAAATAAAGACCGAATGTTTGTTCTAAAAGACTTTACAAAATCACAAATTGAAGGCATAATAAAAGAAGATTTCAGAGAGCGTTTTTCTGAGGTCGAAACGCTTACAGGGCGTGTGATAATTGGCGAAGAGAAAGAAACGCCGGAGCTTGCGGCACGGGAACTGATCTATAACAGTATTCTTTATGTCGTAGGAACAAGATGTGGTTTTGACTTGTCTAGCAAAGAACAAGATTTGAGTCAGATTGTAAATATTAAAAGAGAAGATGATATTTACGCACTTGGTACTCTGGTATGTGACGTCTCCTGTACTGTTCTTAGAAACATTAACCACAGTATATCGCAGATGAAGCGAGAAAGGAGTATGCAGCATGGATACGATCGAGCTGACTTATCACGAAGGGAAGGACGGAATGCTGTATCCGAACATCACAGCGGAACCAGACACAGGACGGACACTAGGGAAGTTCGGAATCATGGCAGCGGATTATCTGAAGGAGAATTATTACAGCCGTTACCGCAGTCTGATCCGGTTCGGGAGACTGACGGAAGTATTATCGAAAGTGGAGGAGGAAGCGAACCAGCTTCTGGAGCAGATCATGGAGAAGTATCTGAAAAGCCACAAACCGAAAGATCCGGCATCGACCATGGAGATGTGGGAGATCCGGGAGCAGGGACAGCGGATGGCAGAGGAGATCGTTCTTCACCAGATCGTGAACAAATATCACTAGAAACCGAACAAGAACTGAATAGAGAGCTGAATGAACTGGATTCATTTGGCAGTGAAGAAAGAGAAGCCACTTATCATCAGGCTTCTCTTTTTGAGTTTATGGGGACACCAGCAGTCGGACTTCCTGATCGTGCTGCCAGTACATTTATGGATGAACTGAGAGCACAGGAAGAAGCTGCCAGAGCATCGGGAAAATATACCTACCTCAATCCCAAAAAGGAGAAAAACATTCCTCATGAATTTGTGGTGCAGACATTGCTTCGTGGAAGTGGATTTCAGAATGGAAAAGAGAGAATTTATGGATTCTATCAGAACATTACAGATAAAAAGGAAAGAGTGTCAGCCATCCGGAAGGAATATGGACAGGGTGGTGCCGGCTGGCCACTGGAAGGTTACGGACTGCATGGATATGATACCTTTCACGGGAAAGGACTCCGGCTGCAGTGGAGAGATGAGGAAGGCGAAAAGGAAGGTTATGTAAGCTGGACAACCATTGAGGCAGAGATTGGTGCACTGATCTTAACCGGGGACTATTACCAGCCTGTGATAAAGGAGGATATCGAACCGGATTACGAGGAAGAAGATGAAGTCATTGATGCAGAGTATCGGGAGATTCTTGAAGAGGAGGAACATGAGCTTACCGATGATGAGATTGAGGAAATCTTAGAGGAAGACCGTAGGCGGGCGGATGAACGCTATGAGGCAGAGCATCCCGAAGAATATCCGGTAGAGAATTATCACATGGATTCTTTTACGGAAACCCATGCCGGTCCCAAGGCACGATTTGACTGGAACATTACGGCGATCAAAACCTTGAAAAAGGTGGAGAGTGAACACCGTCCGGCAACGGTAAAAGAACAGGATATTTTAGCCAGGTATGTCGGCTGGGGTGGACTGCCGCAGGCATTTGATCCGGATAACGATAGTTGGAAACAGGAGTATGCACAGTTAAAGGAGATACTAACGGATGCAGATTATCGGGCGGCAAGAGAAACCGTGACAGATGCGTTTTATACACCGCCGGAGATAGCAGGGGCAATGTATCAGGCATTATCGCAGTTTGGATTCACCAAGGGAAATATTCTGGAGCCGAGCATGGGTATTGGTAACTTTTTCGGAAGTATGCCCAAAGAGCTGGAAAGAAACTGTCAGCTATATGGCGTAGAAAAGGATGATATCAGTGGTCGTATTGCAAGACTGCTGTATCCAAAAGCAGATATCCGGATAGCAGGATTTGAGACGGTAGATTATGAGGATAACTTCTTTGATGCCGTCATTGGAAATGTGCCGTTTGGAGATTTCAAGCTGTATGACCGCAAGCACAATGCGATGGAGTTTAAGGTACACGATCACTTTATTGCAAAGTCGATTGATCATGTGCGACCGGGAGGTATTGTGGCGGTAATTACCACAAAGGGAACATTGGATAAGCAGAATAGTACAGTGCGTAAATATCTTGCACAAAGGGCAGAACTCATAGGAGCAATACGACTTCCCAATACTGCTTTTAAGGCAGATGCCGGAACGGAAGTGACCAGTGATATTCTATTCTTTCAGAAACGGGAGAGAAAGATTGTGGCAGAGCCGGACTGGGTACATCTGGGACTGACAGAGGATAAAATCCCGGTCAACAGCTATTTTGTGGAGCACCCGGAGATGATCCTGGGGTACATGATACGGGATACAGGAAGGTTTGGAGAAAACAGTAATCTGACAGCCTGTGTTAACGACAATCCGGATTTTGACCTGCAGGAAGCACTTTCCCACGCGGTTTCTAATATTCATGCTCAGATCACCGATTTTGAACGCACGGTAGAGGAGGGGGAAGAACCGGAGGAATATCTTCCGGCAGATCCTGATGTGAAGAACTTTACCTATACATTCATTGATGGTGTTCTCTATTTCCGGAAGGACTCACGAATGGTCAGACAGGAGGTGGGAGATAAGGTGCTTGAAAGAATTAAGGGCATGGATGCCATACGTACCGCTACAAGACATTTGATCGACATTCAGTTGTCCGGGTGCAGTGAACAGGCATTAAGACAGGCACAGGAGAAATTAAATACCGTATATGACCAATTTACAAAAAAATATGGTTATATCACAGCAAAGGGTAATGCCAGAGCCTTTCGGGACGATGGTGATTACCCTTTACTTTGTTCATTGGAAATGGTGGATGAGGACGGCGTGGTGTCAAAGGCAGATATGTTTACCCGGCAGACCATTAAGGCAAAGCAGGCAGTGGATCATGTGGAAACAGCCGTAGAAGCACTGAATGTATCCGTGAATGAATTTAACGGTGTAAACATCGCATTTATGCTCAGTATTTATCAGCCGGATCTGACTTTAGTAAAAGAGAAGCTGGCAAAAGAGAATAACACCACACCGGAGGAGATTCATTTTTCAGATGATCTGGCAGCAGAGCTCTCCAGAGCAAAACTTATTGAGGAGCTGAATGGACTGATCTTCTTAAATCCGATGGAGTATAACGAACACGATCCGGATCATGGATGGGAAACAGCAGACGAATACCTGTCCGGCAATGTCCGGGATAAGCTGCGGCTTGCAAATGCTGTGGCAAAGGAACATCCGGACCTGTTTGCGGATAATGTGACTGCCTTAGAGCAGGTACAGCCGAAAGATCTGGATGCATCCGAGATTGATGTGCGTATCGGAACAACATGGATCGAGCCGGAAGATTATGAAGCGTTTATTTTTGAACTTCTTGACACACCACGCCGGTCACGGGCAGTACGGAGTACCTACTATAGTTCCGGCATACAGATTCATCTGAATAAATATACGATGGAGTGGTTTATTGAGAATAAGTCATATGACAAATCCTCGGTGGCTGCCAGTAAAACCTATGGTACTTCCCGTATGGATGCTTATACGATCTTTGAGACAACGCTGAATCTCAGAACCGTAACCGTGCGTGACCGCATTGAGGATGGAGATGGCAGATACCATTATGAGATCAATCAGAAGGAAACGATGCTTGCAAGAGAGAAGCAGAATCAGATGAAAGAAGCCTTTAAGGAATGGATCTTCGCAGAACCGGAGCGGCGTAATAAGTATGTGAATTATTATAATGAAACATTTAATAATGTCCGGCTTCGGGAATATGATGGCAGTCATTTGGAATTTCCGGGGATGAATCCGGATATTCATTTGAAGCCACATCAGGTTAATGCGATCGCCAGAGTGCTGATGGGAGGAAATACGCTGTTAGCACACTGCGTCGGAGCAGGAAAGAGCTTTGAGATGATGGCAGCATGTATGGAACAGAAACGGCTTGGTCTTGCAAATAAGACAGCGATGGTTGTGCCAAAGGCATTGATCGGGCAGACGGCAAGTGAGTTTTTAAGGCTTTATCCATCGGCAAACATTCTGGTGGCAACCGAACGTGACTTTGAAAAGAGCAGGCGGAAACAGTTTATCTCAAGGATTGCGACAGGAGATTATGACTGTATCATTATGAGCCATTCGCAGTTTGAAAAGATTCCTATTTCACCGGAGCGCAAGGAGGCGATGATCCGGAAACAGATTGAGGAGATTGCCCATGCGATTGATGAGATGAAGTCACAAAACAGTGAGCGGTGGACGATCAAACAGATGGAATCACAGAAAAAACGGCTTGAGGAGCAGATCAAAAAGATGACCTCGGAAGAGAGGAAAGATGATCTGATTACCTTTGAGGAGCTTGGCATTGATTCTATTATGGTTGATGAGGCACATGCGTTTAAGAACCTTGCCATCTTTAGTAAGATGAATGTTTCCGGTATTACCGGGACTGGTAGCCAGAGAGCCATGGATATGTTTTTGAAGTGTGAATATATTAACGAGTTAAATGGTGGCAGGGGCATCGTATTTGCGACCGGAACACCGATCAGCAATACGATGTGCGAGATGTATGTCATGCAGAGTTTCCTGCAGAAAGATACCTTGGAGCAGTTCGGCATTTACCACTTTGACAGTTGGGCGGCAAACTTTGGAGAACAGACCACAGCATTAGAGCTTACTGTTGAGGGAAGCGGATTTCGTTTTAAGACGAGATTTAATAAGTTTACGAATCTGCCGGAGCTTATGAACCTGTTCAAAGAGGTAGCAGATATTCAGACAAGGGACATGTTGGATCTGGATGTGCCGGAACTTCGTGGCGGTAAGTATATCATCGTGGAGAGTGAGCCGGACTGGTATGTGAAGCAGGTCATGGAGGAATTTGTTGCAAGGGCAGAGCGTATCCGAAGCGGAGGGGTTGATCCCAGTGAGGACAATTTCTTAAAGATCACTCATGAGGCAAGGCTTCTCGGTACGGATGCACGGCTGTTGATGCCGGATGCACCAAATAATGTTGATGGAAAGCTTAATAAGGTAGTGGAAAATGTGCTGTATGAATACCGGAAAGCAGAGCAGGAGGGTATCATTGGCACACAGCTTATCTTTTCCGATATCGGTACACCAAGATCCGGTTGGAAAGAAGAGATGCTTACCGTTTCATGGGCAGAGGCAGATACCTTTGATGTGTATAATTATCTGAAAACAGAACTTGTAAAGCAGGGTATCCCGGCGGATCAGATTGCATTTATTCATGATGCCAAGACTGACGCTGCAAGGGATGCCCTTTTTCGTGAAATGCGGTCTGGAACAAAGCGGATTTTGATCGGTTCTACCGATAAATGCGGAACCGGTGTTAATGTGCAGACACATCTTACGGCAATGCATCATGTGGATTGTCCATGGAAGCCTTCCTCTATCGAGCAGAGAGAAGGACGAGGCTTGCGGCAGGGAAATGAAAACAGTGAAGTGGCGGTATACCGTTATGTTACGAAAGGAACCTTTGATGCATACAGTTGGAGCCTTGTGGAGAACAAACAGCGTTTTATCTCACAGGTGATGACCAGCAAGTCCATTTCGAGAAGCTGTGAGGATATCGACGAAGCAACATTGTCATATGCAGAGATTAAGGCTGTGGCAACCGGAAATCCATTGATCAAAGAAAAGATGGAAGTGGATAATGAGGTGCAGAGACTCAAGATGTTAAAGGCATCCTATGACAGTCAGCATTACAGCCTGCAGGATCAGTTTATGATCAAATTTCCGAAACTGATCGCTGCGGCAAATGAAAAGCTGAACTGTGTTCATGCAGATATTAAGAAACGGGATGAACAGGTGCTTGCAGCGGATGAGGAGTTTGCCATTAAAGTGGGAAATATGACCTTTCATGAGCGTGTGGATGGCGGCACGGCGGTGTTGGCAGCAGTCAGTAAATGCAAGGTTGGAGAGACAACCGGAATCGGAGAGTACCGTGGTTTTGAGGTGCAGGTGGAGAAAAACTTTATCGGAGTGAATTACCTGATCCTGCATGGACGAACCGATTATAAGGTGGAATTATCCAACTCCCCGGTGGGATGTATGGTCAAATTGGAAAACTGCTTTAATGGAATGGATGGAAATATTGAATTTCTGGAGAAGAAGTTAGAGCAGTATCAGCGTGATATGGAACAGGCAAAGTCAGAATATGAAAAGCCATTTGCCTACGAGGAAGAATTGAAAAGCAAAACTGCCAGGCAGTTTGAACTCAATACCCAGCTTGATCTGGAGAATAAACCGATCACAGAAGAAAACGGGCAGGAGATCAGTCAGGTGGCAGAGAATGCTTGTCCGTATGGAGAAAGGAAGGATTACCGATGAAGAGACGAATAAAAAAGGATATTGTGTTGATTTTACTGGGGGTTGCCATTATCGCAATCCCCTTTCTTTTGCGGATGAAAGAGCAGGAGAGAAGTAACCGTTATATGAAAGCGTTTGAGGAGGAACAGAATGAAGAGAAGCAGAACAAAAAAGATCATAAAAAGAAAGATTCCCTTTTATTGCAGGAGGGTGTTATCGGGATTATTGAAATACCGAGCTTAGATATTAAATATCCGGTATTTGAAGGAGCCGGCAGCGTGCAGCTTAATGAGGGCATTGGTCATATGACAAATACAACAGAGCTTTGTGGGAAAGGAAACTGTGTTCTTGCCGGACATAATGGCAGCCGCCGTGGAGTGTATTTTACTTATCTATGCAACATAGAAGCCGGGGGGAAGGTCCTGCTTACGAATAGAAAGAAGGAAAAACACGAATACACGGTAAAAGAGATGAAAGTCGTAAATCCATACGATGAATGGGTGACGGAGCAGACAGAGGAGGAAAGCCTTACGCTCTTTACTTGTGCGGAGCATGGCACAAAAAGATTTGTAGTGAAGTGTGAGACGGTAAATAACATGGATCAGCAAGATGGAGAAAAGGCGGATCAGAGGGAAGGGGGTGTTTACCGCTAAACAAGTCGGGGAAAGACCGGCTATTTTGATGGAAAGGAGAAAAATATGGTAAAAGAGCAGATTTTTTTGGAAACAAACAGGGGTAATGTGGATGATAAAACCGATGGTACGAGAAAAAAATACAACATTATCTATGCTGATCCTCCCTGGAAATATGATCGCCAGAAGGGGGAAGGTGTTGCCGCAGCCAGATATCAGACAATGTCTATTGCTGATATTCAGGGGATTCCGGTAAATGAGATTGCGGCGGATGATGCTGTGCTGTTTTTGTGGGTTACGTTTCCGAAGCTCAGAGAAGGGCTTTCGGTTATTGAAAGCTGGGGATTTCAGTATAAGACCTGTGCTTTTAACTGGATAAAGCAGAATCCGAAAGCAGATACTTTTTTTGTAGGACTTGGTTTTTGGACAAGGAGTTGTTCGGAGGTATGTTTATTAGCAACCAAAGGACATCCTCACCGGGCATCACCAAATGTCAGACAGTTATGTATCGCACATCGTGGAGAACACAGTAAAAAACCAGATGAGATAAGGAACCGGATTGTAGAACTTTGTGGAAATCTGCCAAGAATTGAACTTTTTGCAAGGAAAAAGAGCGAAGGCTGGGAGTGTCTTGGAAATGAGATTGACGGCAAAGACATCCGAGAGGCGCTGAAAGCATTATTGGAAGAAGATAGCAGGTAACAAAGTATAAAAAGAAGAAAGTATATGCCACGGAAACTTATGAGCAACTGTGGCGTTATTTTATGGAAGGAAAGGTGATTTGTATGAATTATGAGATTACAGTAAATCAGTTAAACAAAGGGGATGGAAACATCCGTGCATTTGCATCGGTAGTGTTTGCAGAAAGTTTTAGGGTCAGCAACATTGCTGTCATTGAGAATAAGGAGGGGCAGTGCTTTGTATCTATGCCGAGGTATGCAAGCAGTAAAGACGACAGCGGATATAAGGATATCTGTCATCCGATTACAAAAGAATTTCGTGAAGAACTCTATGAAGGAATCATGAAAGCCTATGAACAGGTGCAGCAGATAGAAGAGAACCGGCTGCAGCTTAAGATCAGTCAGGTGGATCAGGAGAAATCACAGGAACTAAAGTTCAATGTAAAAGTTACTCCGTTTGAACGGGATGGAAGTAACATCCGAGGTCTTGCGAGAATTTATCTGGAGGACTGCTTTGTGATTAATAATGTATCATTGTTGCAGGGAAAGAATGGACTCTTTGTGGCAATGCCGTCCTATAAGACGAAACAGACTGATGAACAGGGGAAGAGTATCTATCAGGATATCTGCTTTCCGGTAACGAAAGAATTTCGGGAAAAGCTGTATGGAGCAGTGAGAAAGTCCTTTGAGGAAAGCAGGGAAAAGCAGAAAAGCGGTGACGGTAAGGAACAGCTGGAACCAAGTGCAGGTCGTGATGGCTGGCAGGAGGCGAAAGATACACCGTTTCGATGACAGGCGATTTTCGACAATTATGCGCAAAAATAATTGCAATATATTATTGACATTGAGCGTAGGATTCAGGACTGAAGCCTACGCTCAATGATCATTGAGCGTAGGCTTCAGTAGAATAGAGATGTAGTATCAGGGAATGCTTACTCATTGGATTCCGACAGGTGACAGTGATTCAAGTGGATAAATGAGGAGCATACGAGAGTTATATAAAGGAGGAGTGTTTAATGGATAAGAACAAATTAAGCAAAGATGGGGAAAAACAGGTAAAGACAGAAACGGTGGATAGTATCCAGGATTCATCTAAAAATAGTACGAATACCAAGACAGTACAAACAGATGACCCTTCTATCAATGCTGAAACGAAAGTCGGAGATAATGTTCAAAATATTTCAGAAGCCAGTATGACAGCGATGATGTACTATCAGTTGAATAAATTGTTTGGTGGAGGAAGTCAGTTATTTACTATGGAGTATCCGGGAAGGAGTATTAACCAGCTAGACTATGCCTATAAAATAGAGAACTATAATGATAGTGCAATAGGAAAACCTTATATTGTTGCGGAAAATGAATTCAAATTAAGTGATGATATGATGGATCTGGCACCGATTGTACAGGGACCAAACGGAAAGAAAGTGTCTACTACATATGACACGGCGATTAACAATTTAACACCTAAAATTGATGATATTAAGGACTATATCATTGATAAAATGGAGCTTCGAATCTTTCTTATGGAGCCTATTACAGATGTGATAGGAGACAAGGAATACACATGCAGCAGAATGGAGTTTTGCCAGAAGCTATACTTGTATTACATAGAAAACAAAGCTGAGTGGGATAAAGAAAAATATGAAAATAACAAGCAGTATACAAAAGATAATAAATTAGAAGATTACGCACAGTGGTTGGCAACAACGGCATGGACAAAGGATAAAGAATTAGAACAGTTGTTTAATGATGCGATTGTAAGAGGCTTTTATCATGAAATCATGACAATATTAGGTTTCCTCGATATTTCTTCTCCGGCAGAACGCTTGGCTGATGCAAAGATGAATAAGAGGGCGTCTATAAGAAGAACAGTTGATGCCAGTGGAACGGCACTCCCTGTTACATTTCAACCTACTGACTGGTTCCGGTCATTGACACCGAACTTTGCACCGCAGGATTTGACAATGGATATGGATGCTTTGAAAGCGGATTACAAGTCCAAGATCAATTTATTAAACAGTCTAAAAGCAGAGCTGCGTGTCCTTGTGACAAAGAATGTTTCAAATGAGACAATAGCGGATTTACAGAAAAACATATCCGAGTTGAAGAAGGATATGTTGGAGGACGAAAAAACATATTACAAAGGACTGACAGATACACAGAGAAATATGGTTAAACTTGCATTTGAAATTGCATCAAAGGGAGATATCGTCGGTTTTATTTCTCAAGATAAGACTGCTGCAATCGACAAATTAAAAAATTTAAAAAGCAATAATTTTGCAGAATTGTTTGGATTGTCAGAAACTGCTCTTAAAAGTATGTTGGAGAATACATATGACTTGTATCAAAAGCATCTTGATTATTTTGAAAAATATCAGGATTTGCTTCAGGCACAGTTGAGTTATGTTGCATCACAGACTTCTGATTATTCGGATAGAATTTCTATATTAACAGAACGAATCAGTTTATTGGAACGGGAAATATCAGAGCTTGCAGTAATTGTAACTTCTGGTTCATATGAGGACAAATCATGGACTGAGGAAAGTGGAGATATTCTTCCTGCTTCAAGATATGATGAAGATTCAATGTTTTTTGATGTTGTGTTTAGCAACAAAACATTTGATGATATTACTGAGCAGGAAAAGAAATCTTCAATAGCAAAGCTTTCAGGTAGTATTGGCAATTTGTTCTTTAACTCATCTTCGAAACTGGATTATAGCGCTTCAAATAGCAAATTGGTTCAAAAAATGATGCAATCGGACTTTACGATAGGAATGAGGGTAACTAAGGTAAATATTGAACGTGGTGGTTGGTTTGATCCCGGCATTTTTGATATTTCATCGTCTTATATGAGATTAAAAAAGCATACTCTTTCCGGTGCAGGATTAACACCGGAAAAAATATTGGAGGCATACAATAAAGATGGAGAAAAATTATATAAGGCTGGAAGTGTTTCGGAAATTCAGTCTTTCATCAATACGGAGAATGGAAATTATATTTTCCCATCATATCCAACCTCGTTCTTGGTTGCCAAAGATATTGTAATCAGAGCAAATATTACTGGTTTGCAAAAGGAAGATGTACAAGAATTTAAAAATATTACAGCAAATAGTACGACAAGTTTATTTGGCATTAAGGTTTCTGGAGGAAGTTCTACGCAGTCGTATATGGGAAGCAATATTGCACAGAATGGGGCATCGGATTTCTGTCTCAGAATTCCTGGTCCACAGATCATGGGATGGTTTATGGAACTTACACCTATGGATAATTCATACGAGTATGAAAGTCTTTCTAAATCGGAGTATTTTAATGAAATTATTGATTCGTTAAAAGAGTATCGAAGAAAACTAGGCGAACTTGATGTGAAGGATAAACAGGAAGATGATCCATACATTGGATAGTTGAAAGGAGGAGTATATGATGTTTGAAGATATACAGGGGTCAATAGAGGCATTAGTTGAATATTTAAATTATGACTCTAAACGGTATTATAAATCAACAACTGTTCATTTTCATATATTTCGAAATGCAGTAGAATCTGGTGGATATGAAAAGTATTTGCAGGCTGTATATGCATCAACGAAGAGGGCTTATCTTAATAATCTGCCAGTATCTATGGAATTTCCTATAGCAACAAATGCAGAAGGTCGTCGGTATTCTGATATTGCATATATAAAAGGGGGGTACTATTGCGTTGAAGAACTGAAATGTTGCAGTCACACTGCGGGCTTTAAGAATTTTTTAGAAGCGTATAAAAAAGATATTATGAAAGTGGCAGGACTGATGGATTATAATCAAGTTGCATTTGGAGAGGGATATGTGGTAGGATTTATGCTTTTTGATTCTTTAGAGGTAATAAGACAATGCAAAGAGATTATGCTAAGTGATGTCGATTTCATATTAGCAGATACTGATCTTGCTGAGAATGTATGCTGTACAACAATTTATGAGGTGGATGGATTGTATATGTGTGCGGTTATAACGAGAGCGTATTCAAGAGAATCCTATTATCGGTAACATTATGAAAAATGAGTCAGACGAGGAACTAGAGTGCAGAGAACATAGATTTGTTCTCTATGCAGATGATGGTATGTTTTTTTGTAAAAGCAGAAATAACCTTGTCAATAATAGTAGCCAAGCTTGGACGGACATCTATGCTTGGCTATTATTTATAGTTTATAAAAATGTAAGAACTACCTTGTTACGGAATCGTATGTCAGGTGATGTTTGGATAGGAAATAAAAGCATTTATCCCCTATCCGATATTGACATGACAGGAATCTTTATGTATGATTGAGATAGTGAGTATCACGGAAAGGGTCGATTTATGAATGAGACACAGAAAAAAAGCAGTATGAAAGATCACAGAAGAAAAGCAATTATCAATGCGGCATTTCAAATCTTTGTTGAGAAGAAAATTGAGCCGGTCAGCATGGGAGAGATTGCAGAGGCGGCGGGAGTAGGACGTGCGACATTATTCCGTTATTATCCGAATAAGCTGGAGTTAGTGATCGCGGTGTGTGCTGCCAAATGGAAAGAATATCTGGATGCACTGGATGCGAAGCGTCCACTGGAATCCATTGGAGATATTCCGGCGATCGACCGGTTTACCTTCACGCTGGACAGTTATATCGACATGTACCGGCATCACAAGGATTTATTGCAGTTTAATGACAACTTCAACCATTATGTCATCCATGAGGGAGTGAAAGATGAGCAGCTTGAGGAGTTTCATGCATCCCTTTATTCGGTCTATACGAGACTGGAATGGATGTATGAGAAAGCGAAGGAGGATCACACGTTTCGCACGGATATTCCGAGGGAGGAATTTTTCCGTGTGACAGTGCATACGATGATGACGGCTTGTACGTACTGTGCCAGCGGATTTATCTGGGGATCAGAGGACAACAAGGACTATACTTCGGAGTTACTCAGGATCAAGGAAATGATCTTAAATTATGCGAAAATCTCTGAATGACAGAGAGGGAGTCAATGCTTGTTGTGTGCAAGTAAGGAAATAAGTGATGTATGACACAATGTACTCCAGAAATCTTCTAAACGAAGAATTTCGAGAGTACATCGCAAGGAAAGGGAGGAAGATATGAAACAAAGAAAACGAGGAATAAGGCGGATATTTGCCGGAGCCATGGCGGTTCTTATGGTGCTGTCTGCGGTGGATGTGAGCGGCTGGGGAGTGATGAATGCGAAGGCGGAGGAGACCGCAGTGGGAACCAATCCTCAATATTTGACGATAGGCTCAACAAAAATTATTGATAATGGGATATTTCAAAATAATGAAGTCTCTGGTAATGATACGATATATCAGGGAACCAATTGGTATTATGACAGCACGAAGAATCAACTTGTACTGGAAAATGCGTCTATTTCTGGACACATTACAAGTATGAATGGTGATCTTTCGATTATCTTATCCGGAACAAATACTATGGAATCAGAAATGTTGATTCAAAGTATTTCAACAGAAAGCGGAATTGTGCCTACATTAGAAATAAATGGTAACAATCATAATGGAAGTCTAAGTTGCGGAACAATCAGTGTAGGTGTCGATGGCTTAAATAGTAATTTAAATATTATAGGAGCAACGCTGGAGACTTCCGAAATTGATTGCAGCGGTAGCGTAACGATTGAAAATAGTCATGTGGTAGCCAATGATGATTCTTCAACGGTAATCAGTGGTGACAAGATCAAAATAGTAGACAGTTATGTTGAAGCGAAAGCAACAACAGAACGATACGAAGGTAAGGTAATTAGATCAAATCAACAAATTAATGTATCAGAAAGCCAGATTGTGGTTAGCCGTGCTTTAGCTTGTCCAGAACCTGTACTAAGCGATTGTAGCTTTAGCAATTCTGTCATCACAAAACAATGGAAAGAGAAAGAGAATGAGAAGGAAGTTAATGTAACAAAAACATATGTATATGGTACAGCCGCTTTAAAAGAAGATTTAACGATTGCAAGTGGGGAAAGCATTGAATTTGAGAGTGGTGCATGCATTACCAATCCGGAGAAACTCACTTTGGAAGATGGTGCGCGTCTTTTGGTAAATGGAGAAGAGCATACACATAACAAAGATGGTGATGTTACATACACTTGGAAAGATGACAATAAACATATAAAAAATGTGGCATGCAAAGACTGTCCGATCGGATATGTGACGAATGAAACGGAATCTCACAGCATCGGCGAGAATGGTTTCTGTGCATGCAATGAGGTATACCAGCCGGCAAATCTCACCACAGACAAGTATGATATAAATGGTGACAAAATCAAGGATGAGGTTTACGAGATCAGTAATGCTGGTCAGCTTTACTGGTTTGCCGGACTTGTAAATGGAACACTTTCGGGCGTGACGCAGAATAAATCAGCCAATGCAGTCCTGACTAAGGATATTGTTGTGAATAAAAATGTTCTGAAGTCGGATGGAACAGTGAATGACGGAACATTTAAGGAATGGGCACCGATTGCAACTAACGCAAGTCCATACACTGGTATATTTGAAGGGCAAAACCACACAATCAGTGGATTGTATTTTAAGCAAGAGACTAGTTTTGTAGGATTGTTCAGTGTTAACAGTGGTAAGATTGCTAATGTAGGTATTTTGGACTCTTATTTCTATGGTCAACCCTATAAGGGATGGCAGGTAGGAGGCGTGTGCGGATCTAACACGAATCAAGGAGCAATAACAAATTGCTATAATACAGGTATTGTTCGAGGAAGTGAAACTGTAGGAGGTGTGTGTGGAAGTAATTACGGAACAATTACAAATTGCAGCAATAAGGGGAACGTTGGTGAAGATGATGAAAGCGTAGGGGGAGTAAGTGGAAGTAATTACGGAACAATTACAAACTGTAATAATGCAGGTATTGTCAGCGGTAAATCGTATGTAGGTGGCGTGTGCGGAAAAAATTCCAATGGCGGAACCGTCACAAACTGCAATAACACAGGTGAAGTTAGAGGAACGAGTCAGTATATAGGAGGATTGAGTGGAGATAATGATAGCTCAAGTATTACAAATTGTAATAACACGGGTGAAGTCAAAGCAACAGGTAAATTTGTAGGAGGATTAAGTGGAGGTAATTACAATAACGGAACCATCACAGACTGTTATTATGACAGTACCGTTTATACAGGAGCTGCGATAGGCGATGATATGGGAACAACCGAAAAAGTCGAAGGAAAAACGACAGAACAGTACAAGACCGGTGAGGTTGCGTATCTCTTACAGCTTGACCAGTCCGATGAAGTCTGGGGACAGACCATCGGAACAGATACCTATCCGACTTTAGGTGGAGCTAAAGTTTATAAGACTGCTATTTATAAAGGATGTGAGGGCAAACCGGGAGAGCCAGTGTCCTATGAATATTCCAACACAGAGAAGAATACCTACGGTGAACATCCGGATCTGGACAATGATGGAAAATGCGATGACTGTGGTGCAATCATTGATGGCATCGGTGCGAAGCTTGCCGGTTATTCCTTAAGTCTTACCGGTAATATCGGCGTCAATTTCTACATGGAGTTGTCAGATGACGTTGTCAATGATGCATCCGCATATATGAATTTTACCTTGCCAAATGGTACGACATCAAAGGTATATGTAAGTGGAACGCATGAAGACGGTTCGACCGCTACAACTGACACAACAGTAAAGAATGGCGTGACGTATTATGTCTTTACCTGTGAAGTGGCTGCCAAGGAAATGACTTCAGATATCAAGGCACAGATGATTGGTAACAATGGTGAAAAGAAGGGAACCGTGTATACATATACGGTAAAAGAATATGCAGATTATATACTGTCACATATGTCTGCAGAGGAAAGTGACATCAGTAAAGCAACGATACAGTTGGTAAAGGGTATGTTAAACTATGGTGGTGCAGCGCAGAAATATTTTGGATATAAGACAGATCAGCTTGCGTCAGATGGCTTGACTCTGACAGGAACAGTGTTTAATGACACAAGCATTATAAATAATATAACGAATGAGGCAAATAAAGCTTCTGTTACGTGTGCTAACGCTAAAGTTACATTTAAATCCGCGTATTTATCATTGAATTCTACGACAGATCTATGTGTTTCTGTGCAGTTTGCGGATGATGTGACAGTGAAGGAAGATATGTTTGCAATTTGGTGTAATACAGATCAAATATCAAAGGATCAGTATGAGGTAACAAAAGTCAATGAAGAGAACTGTTATAAGATAACATTACACGGAGTGAAAGCAAGTCAGTTGAATGAGAAGTATGCTTTTTATGTGGAGTTGTCTGATACGGAATATGCGGAGCTTGCATATGGCGCGGACAGTTATGCATACACTGTCATGAGCAGTGCGTGTGATAATATAAATAATATTGAATCACTCAGAGAAGTTGTCAAGGCACTTTATGCATATGGTATCTGTGCGCGAAATTATGAAAGCTACAAAAACGAGGGTAGTAATTAAAGGAGGTAAAAGAATATGAAAGAAAGATACGAAACACCGGAGATGGAGATTGTAGAATTTGAAACAGAGGATATTATTACGACCAGTGGCAATGATCTTCCACCAATGGGTATTGATACTCCATAAAAGGATTATGTTGTAGAATAATGCACTTAAAATGTCAGGCAGACTTGACTGTCTGGCATTTTTTGCATAAGAAACGGAATGTTACGGAAACGGGAGATGCCTTGAACAGCCTTGTTTTTCTTGTGGTTACAGGCGTTGTATGGTAAGCTTACTATAATAGTGTTTATGGCTAAAATGAGCAGAGGTGTAAAGATGAAAAATAAGAGAAAGATATTGCTGGTATCCGGAATTGGAATTGTCATTATGGCAATCGCTATTGGAGTGACGATTGCAGTAAACCGTCCGGGTACTATGAAGAATAGCCGTCAGGCTACATCAGGGCAGACGACAGAGAGTAAGGAAAAGGACAATGAGCTTCCGGTTTTGCCGATTGGTACAGATACTCCACAGTCGGGAGATGATACATCAACCACACAGAGTGATAGTGGTACGCATGGAAAAAAGGCATCACGGGAGCAGGCGGAGTCCAATGGGAAAAAGAATGATTCGAAATCGCCGGACCAAAAGAATACAACCGGTGTAGACAGCAAAGCAAAAGCAGATAAAAAGCCCTCACATTCGGAAAATCAGGAGCCATCGGATTCTAAAGCGGATACAACAAAACAGGAGAATCCAGATCGCGATCAAAGCAATGATGGCAATGGTAAAGATTCCGCTACAGGGTCAGATCAGGCAACGAATAACAATAAGAAACCGGAAAATCAGAAAGATGGTGGATCAGACAAATCAGATTCCGGCAAAAAAAGTTCGGATACGATAGAGCTTCCATTTGTTCCGGCTGAATAGGAGGTTGCTTATGAAAAACAGTTTAAATGAACGGATAAGGATACAGCATGGCGTCATAAAAGAAGAGTATAGGACTCCGCAGATGGAGATTATTGCATTTGAAACAGAAGATATTATTACTGCAAGTGGTGGCAAACAGGATGATGGAGTGATAAACCTGCCTTTTGTACCGGCAGGAAAATAGTAACGATAATGGTAGGCGGGTAATTTCTGCCTTAATATTGGGAGCAGAAAGGGCGTAAGATGAAAGAAAGCAGATCGTTTACGATACAACTGGCAGAAAAAAGAATCCACATCAGACCGTTGTATACCATGATAAAGGAATATTGCAAAGAATATATCATTCCGGATATTTATGCAAATCCAGAGGAGATAATCAGTTGTGAAAATTACGCAAAAAAATAAGTCCTTTCCTGTAAATCTGGATGTGCAGATAACTCCGCAAGATATTGATTATGAAAGAATACGTTCTGATAGGCAGGCGGAGATGACGGGGGAGAAGATGGCAGCATGTTAGGATGCCTATTTGGAAATTCTTGCCGGTTTTGGGGGATATGTGCCGAGGTATTACACCGTGATTGCCAGTGCTGAGCGGTTGATGGAAGTGGAGCAGTATGAAGATGCAGATGGGTCGGTAATTTGCAGTGCGGATACGGATATTGCCGAACATAAAAGAGATGTGTTACAGGATGTTTCTTTCTCAATAGCGAAGGCGATTATGTGGCGGTTGCCGGAACTTCCGGCTGTGGCAAGTCTACCATGTTAAAGCTCCTGATGGGAATTTATCGACCGCAGACGGAACGAAAGGAAATAGGAGAAAAGGATGGAAAAAGAAATTAGAAACGCTGACCTTTCAGATATTATGTGTGATCTGCTTTATCTGTTGGGGTGTGGGGTGAATGGGAAAATGCCCGCTAAGACTTATATCAAGACATTTCAGAAAGTATATGATGAAGACAAAATGCAGATGCTGTATCAATTCAGCAAGGTTCATTTTGTGGATGCATTGACAGGAACTGTGCTGAAAAATGCAGGTATAAAGATTCTTCCGGTATGGGAACAGAGTATTGCCAAAGCAATTCGCAAGGTTATATTATTTGATCAGGAACGGGCAGAAATTTTTTCTTATATGGATGAGCAGGGTATCTGGCATATGCCACTAAAAGGCGTGATATTAAAGGAGTTTTATCCGTCTATTGGAATGCGGCAGATGTCGGACAATGACATTTTGTTTGATAAAGCCTATGCAAAGCAGATTCGTGATTACATGGTAAGCCGTGGTTACGAGGTCGAAGCCTTTGATCAGGGTAATCATGATGTCTATGAAAAGGAACCGGTCTATAATTTTGAAATGCATACTTCCCTTTACGGAGCAGGTCATAACAAAGAGTGGGTAAACTATTATGACCGGATCAAAGACCGTCTGATTCCCGGAGAAGGAGGATTAGAGTATCATTTTTCGCATGAGGATTTCTATGTATATATTATGACGCATACCTTTAAACATTTTGAGGGAGGTGGAACAGGGATACGTTCTCTATTGGATCAGTATGTGTACTTGAACCAGTTGGAAGATGCCCTTGATTTTCGTTACATTGAAAAGCAGTGTGAGATTCTTGGAATTGCTGATTTTGAAAAAGAAAACAGGGTTCTTTGTAAGAAAGTGTTTCGAATGAACAATACTCTTGTAGAAGAAGGGACGGAGAGATTTCGTTATACCCTTTCGACGGAAGAAAAAAGGCTGCTCTGTTATTATATGACTTCTGGTGCATATGGTACGACAGAGCGTAGGGTAGTAAACAATATGAGTCAGTACCGGAAAAAAGATGGAAGTATTTCAAAGGCAGCTTATGTGCTAAAAAGACTGTTTCCGGGAAAAGAGCATTATGATTATTGTCCGGCACTGAAAAAGCATCACTGGCTGTTACCGTTTTATTGGGTGTATCGAGTTTTCCGGATGATTTTCAGCGAAGAGAGGAGAAACAGAATATTCCATGAAATAACTATTGTAAAAAAAATCCGCCAGGATGAGTAGGAAAAGGGCTGAATTATAATGGACAAGAACAGTGCGATTATAATAATCTTGTGCTGTTCTTTTTTTAATTGACAAACCATTCAATGAGTGGTAAATTAAAAGTACAAAGAAACCACACAATGAATGGTAAATGGAGGTGGCAGAGATGAGACAAAGAGAGATCTTAAATGCAGCAAAAGAACAGGCAGGGATGACACAGAAAGAGTTTGCTAAATATTTTGGTATTCCTTTACGGACTGTAGAGGGATGGTTTACTGAAAAGCGGGAGATTCCCGATTATTTGCTTCGATTGATGCTGTATCGGTTGGAGATAGAACATAAGGTAAGTAATTTAATGCAATATGTTCCTTTTCCAGAGGAGAAAGATGAGAATGGCAAATGAGGTGGAGGTGTGTGATATGAGCAAGAAGTTGATAATGGGAGCCGTGATGGCATTAGCATTGGTGGTATGCATTCCACAGACTGCCTCTGCAAAAACAAAATGGAAACTATCTGCCACTTCTAAAAATTTACAGGTGGGAAAAACAAGTAAATTGACTGTAAAAAATGTTCCGAAGAAGGCGAAGGTCAAGTGGAAAAGCAGTAAGAAATCTGTGGTAAAGATCATAAAGACCGGTAAGCAATCAGTGAAGATGAAAGCCTGCAAGTCAGGAACAGCGTATGTTACCGCAAGGTACAAAGGAAAAACAAAGCGGTGCAGGATCAAAGTAACTGCAAAGAAACAAGCTGCTCCCCAAGCGGATATTCCGAGACTGAATGCGACATCAGTAGACATTTACCATGTGGATGATGCTCTGAAACCATATATGACAGTAGATCCGGCACATAAGACAACCTTTCAATTTCAGGTCACCGGAACAAAAATGGAAGTGGAGAAGTGGAAAGTGTCTACAGAATCCGGATTAGTAATATCCGATGACGGTCTGCTGACAACAGTTTGGGGACCGGGGTACGGCACACCATATCTGACAAGTACGGTAACAGCAATACTGGAAAATAATCAACGGTTGACAGCCACGGTAAGAGTATATGCAGAAAGTAACTTTTATGTGGATAAAGTGCTGACTGCATTTGAACAAAAGGATATTACTTCTTCTATGACAGATAAGGAAAAAGTGGAGAGGGCAGCAGCTTACATCGGTGAGACAACGGATTATCAGGTAAATCAAAATAACTGGCAAATGCTATTACTTGGAGGAAAGGGAGACTGTCGGGCAAGTCGTGTTTTACTTGCTTATATGTGTAAACACATGGGAATGAAAGCGGAGCCATGTGGAGAATTTGAGTATCATGGAGAAACTTTAGTCAAGGCAGATGGAACATACTATATTGTCATTACCGGATTTGACGAACCACGACCTAGACGGTATGTGATCACGGAGGTAACCGATCAGAGTCAGTTGCAGAAGATTATGAATGATAATAATCTGAGTCCGACGATGTTTGAATAACTGATATACTGCATAGAAATCATAAATGGATGTAATATTTGAGGAGAATGGAATTATGGATAAGAAGGATATGGAATTATTGATCGAGGCGGAAGATGCAATTAACAACATGGACAGAGTGCTGGTTCAATTGACCAGTATGGGGCATTCGGAGGGGATGTTCAACAAGATGGATAATGTGTATGAGGTCATCATGAACAATTCCCATGAATATTATCAAAAGGCGAAAAAAGAAAATAATGATAAAATAGAGAGTTTGTTTTATTACATCGTGAACAATCAGGAGTTATTGGCGAAGGACCGGGCGGAGATACTGCTGACAGGGAGTGTCAAGGTTGAATAAAGTGTTAGGTGTGAGATTTGGACGCAGGAGAAATCCTGCGTCTTTTGTTGAAAACGAGCGGGAATAAATGTTTGAGTAGAGGTTTTAGCTTATGCATCCTGTATCTCAAACAGATCTTCTACTGTCATATCAAGATATTTTGCCAGACGCAGGCAGGTATCAATATTCGGAATTACATTATTATGCTCTATATTAAAGATGCTCTTGCGGCACACGCCGAGTGCGACCGCAAGGTCATCCTGACTGAGATGTTTTTCTTTGCGTATTTCCGAGATATTGTTTGTTACCATATAGCGCCCTCCATACTGATCATAAGTGGAAATCATTTCCGTGAAATGGTACTGAGCCGGATAAGAAGAAAGATCGGACTCAGACACTGTCTTTATTATATTCTTTATGTTGTCCAATAAACAGGACTATCAGCATACTACTTTTCCAAAAATCTTAAAACTGTTATTTTTCGTGATCTGGATAGGATCATATTTCTGATTCAGGGAGACAAGGAAGGTTCCCGTTCTGCTGCAATCCAGTTTTTTACAGTAGGCGTTGCCATCGAGATAGAAGATGCCAATCTCTCCTGATTCCAGTTCTTCCGTCTGCTGTACCCACACGATCTGTCCGTTGATATAGCGGGGTTCCATACTGTCACCGTGGATTCGGATACCAAAATCTGCTTCCGGTGCGACTTCGTTTCCTACTTCGATCATTTCAAAGTTATCACTGTCAAGAAATTCGCCGGTTCCGGCAGACGCAGGAAGATCAAACAGTCTGATTTCCCGGTAAGAGGGAAGGACAGAGGTATCTTCTCTGGCATAATCTCCGGATTTGATCAGCAGATCTATGTATTCTTTCGCTTTTTGAATGCCTTCTTCGTTTAATTCGCTGAACGGATTATCCGGCGTATATTCTCCGATGAATGTATCGTAAATATTTGTAATGCCGAGAATCTTGCAGAGTGCCAGAAACTGTGTAGCATTTGGCTGGGTAACGTTGCGTTCCCAGGAGCTGATCGCTGCATGATTCATAGAGTATCCAAACTGTTTCAGTTCTTTATTTACATCGGGTTGTGTCAACCCAAGTTCTTTTCGACGATCCTGTAATATCTTTCCAATCGAGTTCATTTTATCGCCTCCGTAAGAGTGTTTTTGTCTGTTTTCTGTATATACTATATACAATCTCTCATGAAAAATCAATGAAAAAATCATTTTTATGATGAAATGGGTAATATTTTACGCTTGAAATAATGATAAAAATGATTTATACTGACGACATAGAAAACAGAACAAATGTTCTTTTTGGGATTGGAGAGATTGATTATGGCAGACAGAACAGTGCTTCATGTGGATATGAATTGTTTCTATGCCAGTGTGGAGATGTTACATCGTCCGCAGATGCGGCATGTGCCGATGGCAGTAGGCGGTGATCCACAGGCGAGACATGGAATCGTATTGACAGCGAATTATCTGGCGAAGCGGCAGGGAGTGAAGACTGGTATGGCACTCTGGCAGGCAAGACAGGTTTGTCCGGCTATTCAATTTGTTCCGCCGAGAATGGACTTGTATCTGCGTTTTTCTAGGATGGCACATGAGATCTATCGGGAATATACAGACCTTTGGGAACCATACGGCTGCGATGAGGTCTGGATGGATGTGTCAGGAAGCTGTTCCCTTATGGGAGATGGGCTTACGATTGCTCAGGATATCAGTCGCAGAATTAAGTCAGAGTTAGGTCTTACCGTAAGTATCGGTGTATCTTACAACAAGATCTTTGCGAAGCTGGGCTCTGATTATAAGAAACCCGATGCGATCACGACGATGGGCAGAGAGGAGTATCGGACGAAGGCTTGGCCGCTTCCGGTGGGTGATCTTTTATATGTAGGAAAGTCTACCGAGAGGAAGCTGCAAAGCATGGGCATCCGTACTATTGGTGAGCTGGCACAGATGGAGGAAAAGTACCTGAAATCCCGGTTTGGTAAGATGGGGCTGGTACTTCATTCTTTTGCGAATGGCAGGGATGATTCTCCGGTCAAGTGGGAACATACCCATGCCCCGATTAAGTCCATAGGAAACAGCACAACCACTCCGAGAGACTTGGAGACGTATGAAGATGTGAAGATCATCCTGTATGTTTTGGCAGAAAGTGTCGCTGCCAGATTGCGGGAGAATGGCTTTAAGTGCCATGTAGTGGAAATATCCGTCCGCGACAACGCATTACATTATTTTACGAGACAGCATAAGATAGACAGACCGACGAACATCACATCGGAGATCGCACAGGAAGCCTATCGCATTTTCAAAACAACATATCAATGGGAAAAACCAATCCGTAGTCTTGGTGTCAGAGGAGCAGATTTAACACTGGATCATGCATATGAGCAGCTTGACATATTCTGCGATTATACCCGCCGGGAAAAGCAGGAGAAAGCAGATGCTGCGGTGGATGAGATTCGGAAAAGGTTTGGATATTTCAGTATTCAACGGGGACTGATGTATCAGGATAAGCTGTTATCCTCTTTGGATGCAAAAGGTTCCCACACGGTACATCCGCAAGGATATTTTAGTTAAGAATAGGAGGCAGTTCTTTGAACGAAAACAAAATTTATGTAGATGTGAATGCCACATTTACCAAGGATGGAATGCTCCTTCCGAAAAGTTTTGTATGGGAGGATGGAGTAGAGTATGAGATCAGCAAAGTGAAAGACATCCGGCGTGCAGCCAGCTTAAAGGCAGGCGGTGCCGGGATGCGATATACATGTGTCGTAGACGGAAAAGAAGTCTATCTGTTCTATGAGGACAACAATATGTGGTTCATGGAGAAATCAGCTTAAGCAGATCATGGCTTGCCATGGTCAACAGGCTTTAAGATCAGCAATGTCGGAGCGTCAGGACAGGGCGCATCGGAACTTCCGGCTCTAGTAATGGGCTTGCGAAGGTTGATTTCCCTTTCCCTTGCAAGTACAAATGTTGCGTGTTGGTAATAGCAATTTTGTATGGTAGAGGAGTTGAACTGAATTGGAGAAGAATTGGAGTACAGTGCAGTTGCATTGCAGGGAGTGTAATGCGAGGATGATGGATTATACATTGTGTCAGGACGATGACCGGATCGTCCTGCAGGGCATTACGATCAAATGCAACCGCTGCAAAAGGGTAATGATGTTGAAGAAATATACAGAAGGTATGATACGGAAGCGTGCCGACAAAGGTGTGTTCCGTATCTGACAGATCTGGGATCTGTTACATAGAAACAAAATGACAATTAAATGAACAGCCCACCTGATAAGGGCACATCAGCAATGATGGAAGCACCAGAGACGCAGGGGAAAGATAACCAGTAGATAACTGGCTTTCCTTTGCGTCTTTTTGCGTGGATCAGGCAGCGGAAAATTCAAAATTAATTTTTCATCATCTTAATTCTGGCTATCAAGATGGCTGGAAAGGATGAAGAATTATGATAATTTATGACATGGAAGCAAGCGGTAAGAGATTAAAGACATTAAGAAAACAGGCAGAAAAGACACAGGAGCAGGTAGCGGAGGCAGTTGGACTTGAACCGGGAACGATCAGCCGGATAGAGCGGGGAGTGAAGGGAATGTCGATTGATTCGCTGTTGATGTTTAGTGAAATTTATGGAGTGAGTACGGATTTCATACTGAAGGGGGACAAGACTGTGACACCATATTAAAACATGATTCGAGAGGAAAAAATAATACATAGATAACAACAAAGCCAGACTAGGTTAACAAAAAATGTCGAAAATCGACAAAACTCCTCATTGCCATAACGCCAAAAATACAGTAAAATAATAACAAATTCATCAGACACGAGGAGTAACAGTTATCATGCAGTTTAAGAGAACACTGGAAATTAAGGCGAATCATAAACTTATGGTAATCGATGTCGCAGATATACTATATATCAAGGCGTCGGTGAATGACTGTTACATTCATGTGACAAGCGGAAGCGTATACAAGACTAGAAGCACCTTAGAGGCAATGGAGGCACAGGTCGGGGAATATTTTCTGAAAGTGCACCGCACTTATCTGGTGTGTATCATGGCAATCCATGCATTAGAAGATACGCTGACACTTATCAATGGAGAAGAGCTCAACTACGCAACCCGCAGGAGAAAGGAAATCCTTGCCCAGCTGCAGGAAAAGCAGAAAAAATTGATTGAGAGCTTTGCCATGCCGAATACACCAAAGACACCGGAAGAGTATCATGCCTTCTATCGGAGCTTTGACCAGATGCCATTTGCCTTTGCGGATATTGAGATGATATTCAATGAGGACAGACATGCAGTGGACTGGACATTCCGCTATGGCAATGAGAAGCTGGCAGAGGTGGAGCATGTACCATTGACCGGATTAATCGGGAATACCTTCGGCAGTATCTTCTCCAATATGGACGATAAATGGCTGTGTACCTATGAACGGGCAACGCTGTATGGAGAACGTCTTGAGATTATGGCTTATAGTCCGGAGATAGATACCGAGCTTAAGATTATCTGTTTCCCGACATTTTCGTGACACTGCGGATGTATGTTATTCCCTTTGGATGAGATACACTGTGCACAAAAACAAGATGAGCTGTCACAGATATGGAAGAATTACCTGTTAAAGCAGGAATAAATGCTGTGACGAATTGCATAAAAGGACTAAAAATTGTCATTTCATCACAAAAAAAGTGGCGAGATGGCATTTTTTATGAGAAAATTCATGTGAAAATTGAACAAATTGCCACATGAACCTTGAATAAAATGGGGGGTATGGTAAAATATTTCTGAATATATGATAGAGAATTTTCTATCAATGACATATAAGATAGACGCAGATGATAGGATACACGAACTGCCATACGGCTGCGAGCCAAAAGCAGTTTAATCCACAGCTATAAGAGAGGAGGCATTTTATGAGAAAAAAGATAAGCCGGATAAAAAGAGGTCTGGCAGTAATGCTATCTGTCTGCATGGTATTCGGTATGGCACCGATTCAAGCAGGAGCAGAGGAAAATGATTCAGAAATTGCAGTGCAGGCAAATGATAGTGCTGGAAAGACTGAACAACAATCCACGGAAGAGGAAGAGTGTAAGCATGAGGGGGTTGAAATAACTTTCAACAGCAACGGTTTCGGAAACTGCCCGAAATGCAATGCAACCGTATATCAGCCAGCTGTTGAAACAACTGACAAATATGACATTGACGATGACAGCATGAAAGAGAATGTTTACGAAATCAGCAATGCAGGTCAGCTGTACTGGTTTGCAGGACTTGTAAACGGTACTCTTGATGGAGTTGAACAAAACACATTAGCCAATGCAGTTCTGACAGCCAACATCACAGTAAATGAAAATCTTCTTGATTCCTTACAATACGATACAGAGGGCAACGTTTCCAACGGAAGTGATTTTATAACCTGGACACCGATTGCAGATTGGATGGGAAATCGTACAACACAGTATTCAGGAACGTTTGACGGAAATAATAAAACCGTAAGTGGTTTGTACTTTAATGGTGATTCAACATGTATTGGATTATTCGGAAGTTCAGAATCCGATGGCAACATAAAAAATGTTGGAGTCGTTGATTCCTATTTCAAAGGGAATGATCATGTGGGCGGTGTGTGCGGAAACAATGCTGGCACAATCACAAACTGTTATAATGCAGGGAATCTTACCGCTATTGAGTCATCTGCTACTATAGGCGGTATATGTGGATATAATAATGGTGGCACAGTCACAAACTGTTATAACACAGGAACTGTTACTGCTACCGGCACAGTAGCTTCTGTGGGTGGTGTGTGTGGTTGTAGTACTGAACTAATTTTAAACTGTTATAACATAGGAACTGTTACTGCTGCTAGCTCAGATGCTGATATAAGCGGTATATGTGGATACAATTTTGGGCCAATCAAAAATTGCTATCACCTCGCAGACACAGAAGATGAAAATGGCGGCAAAACCACCGCACAATTTGTAAGCGGTGAAGTTGCGTATCTCCTCTCACAAGGTTGTACAGTAGGTGAAGGTGAAGATGCCGTAACTTACAGTGGCTCTGTATGGGGACAGGCACTTGGCGGAAATGGTGATACATATCCTGTTCTGAAAAAGGCAGGGGATGTTGAGAATACAGTATATCGGAATGAAACCTATCCAGGTTGTGAAGGCAATCCGGGTGATCTGGTCTATTCGTATTCAAATACACAGAAAGCTCCGGCTTATGCTGAGCACACCGATGAAGATTTAGATGGCAAATGCGATGTTTGTAAGCTGGATTTTAAAACATTTGAACAGCTTGGAAAGCTAATTACCAAAGTTAAGCAGAATTTAAGTGATGGAAAGTACGCAGATGTGCAGTACACGACAGCTTCTATTGATGCTTTACGAAAGGCTATTGTTGTTGCAGACACTATTACAGAGGCTTCTTCTGATACAGATGTTGCAACAGCCTTTGATAAGCTGCTTGCAGCATCTACAGTAGGTACAGGTGGACTTATCAAGGCAGATCACAATATTGTCATATCATTTGCGGATGCTAAAAGAGGCATAGCATCAGGAAATGGATGGTATGCAAACGGCGATACCGTTACCCTTAAAGTAACACCAAGTGTAGGATACATTTTCAGCAGATGGACCCAAGATAAAGCAGGTAATACATCTGTAGGAACAGAGAGTACATATATCTTTACCTTAGGTGCTGATAGTCCGGATGCATATTATGCATGGCTTGATGAAGTAAAATATACAGTGACATGTAAAAACACAGAAGGTGGAACATGTAGTACGGATGCAGAAGGCGGAAAGTATGTATATGGACAGACTGCAAAAGTGACAGCAACAGCGAATGATAACTATGAATTTGTAGGCTGGAAGGATAGTTACGGAACAACGGTAAGCACGGATGCTGTTTACAGCTTCACAGTGCTTGGTGATACTGCATTGACACCGGAATTTGTCAAGATTAAGACAGAGGAAGGAAATGAGATTGCTTATGTAACTGTAAGTTTCTATCATCAGTCAGGAAAGCTTCTGGACAGCCAGAAGGTTGTTTCCGGCGAAGGAAAGATCACCACTACAGTAAATGCACCGACAAAGGTAGGATTTGACTTCCTTGGATGGTCTGCAAAGGCAAGCGGTGCAACAGCAGAAGATGTGGTTGATTTTGAAACGGCGACCTTTAGTGAGAATACCAGTCTTTATCCGGTATTTAAGGCGCAGGATATTACTTATACATTGAAAGTAGGTTCACAGACAGAGCAAAAGGCTCCACAGTCTAGTGTTACGGTTACTGCAGATCCGATGGAAGGTAAACAGTTTGTTGGCTGGAAGGATGCAAATGGCAATATCGTAAGCTATGACAGCACATATACTTTCATCATCACCGGAGACACCACGCTCACGGCATATTATGAGCAGGTAGACAGTGAGGTAGTGAAGGAGCCGACGATAGTCATAGGTGAGCCGGTTATATCGGTGAAGGAACAGGGTGTAAGTAAAAAAGCCACAATGTATTTTAACTATGATATTCCTAGCGGGAATGAGTTAGTAGACATTGGTGTTGTTTATGTAAGTGGAAAAAAGAATACGCTTGATATGAATACGCCGGGTGTAGTCATTCGTTCTGCAATGAGCACAATTAATGCATCGCCAAATAATGTAAAGAATCAGTTTTATTATTCAAAAACCATGACAGCTGATTCTGAGTATACATTTATGGGATATATTGTTTATACGGATTCTTCCGGTAAGCGAATAACAATATATAGTGACTTAAAGAATGCATCATACAATGATTAAAGGAGGATACAAGAAATGGAAAAAGAAATGTATGAAAGAGCAGAAATGGAAGTTGTTGAATTTGAGGTAGAAGATGTGATTACAACTTCTGGAGGTACTGGTGAAATTCCAGGATTAGATGATTAGGTATAATTATAAAAATGGAGGCGGCGGTGTAAACCGCCGCTTTTTCAAAATTACAGGAAAGAAATTTGAATTATTAAACACAGAGGAGATTGATTGTGAAGATAAAAAACATGCTTTTAACAGCAGTATGCATTTGCTTTCTTTGCCTGCTTGGAAGTATGCAGGTATATGCGGCAGAATATTATGGAAATTTTCAATACGAAGATAATGGAGAAAACGTATCAATTTATGCATATAATGGAAGCGACAAAGAGGTTACCATTCCTGCCTATATTAATGACAAGGCGGTAACAGAAATCAATGATTATGCATTTTTATTATGTAATTCGGTAGAGAAGATAATCGTACCATCTACAGTTACAACGATTCATGCAAATGCATTTTCCGGTGCCGGAAATCTCAAGAATGTGGTACTTGCATCCTCAGATACCAAAATTGAGGATTCCAATGAAAAGGTAGACAAGAAAGATACAGATGAAAACGGAAAGTCGGATCCGTCCGATGCCACAGACAATAAGAAGGGCGATAATTCAGGAAATAAAGATACCGGAAACGCGAATCTGTCCGATGCCACAGACAATAAGAATGGCGATAATTCAGGAAGTAAAGATGCCGGAAACGCTGATTCGTCCGAAGCTACAGACAATAAGAATGGCGATAATTCAGGAAATAAAGATGCAGGAAACGCTAATCCGTCCGGCACATCAAATAATCAGACTAAGAAACAGTCCGGAGCCAATAATAATAAGAGCAATTATAAAGTTACAGTAGATTCTTCGGTAGATACAGCCGCAGAGGAAAAGAAACTTGTGGAGCAGCACAAGAAAGAAAGCAAGACAGATGACGGCGCTACAGCACAAAATCGTGGTACAGAAAAGCAGAGTGATGGCACAGAGATTGCAGGAATTGACGATGGCATAGATGTCGACGAAAATACCATCGGTTCAAATGAAGATACAGCCTCCGAACAATCACAAAGTATGCCGGTGTGGGGAATTATATTGATAGTAGTTGTAGCAGCGATTGCAGTGTCAGGAACGGTTTTATTGATCCAGAAGAAAAAGAAACAGAAGTAGAATTATAATTTGAATGGAATCAGAGGTCGCATATGAAGAGCTTTACAATCCGTCTGGCAGGACAGTATTTTACCATCTGCCCTGTCTGTGATTATATCAGAGAATATTGCAGAGATTATATAGTGGCAGATGTTAAAAGGGGTGCAGTTACTGAGTCACCGGTTTATTTCACGATTGCCACCACGCAGTCCGATATCGACTTTGAGCGTGAGAAATCCGCAAGAGAAGATATCAAAGAAGGCATTCCCATCAGGCATTTTTCCGATGCCTATCTGGAGACACTTGCGGTTTATCGCAAGATTGCAGACCACCTCTTATCCTGTGATACCCTGCTTTTTCATGGCTCGGTCATTGCCGTAGATGGCGAAGGATATCTTTTTACAGCCAAAAGCGGTACCGGCAAGTCCACACATACACGACTGTGGAGAGAGTATTTCGGGGAGCGTGCCGTCATGGTAAATGACGATAAGCCGCTTCTTCATATCACAGACTCCGGTGTGACCGCTTATGGCACACCATGGGATGGCAAGCACAGACTCAGCACGAATACCGCAGTACCGTTAAAAGGTATCTGTATCCTGACGAGGAATGCGAAGAATCACATAGAACCGGTAGAGCCACATGCGGTATATCCGCTGATCGTCCAGCAGATAAACAGAAGCCTGTCGGCAGATGGAATGAAGCAGACATTATCACTGATTGATCGGATGCTTAATGTAGTGCCGGTCTACCGGCTTGGCTGCAACATGGATATCGAGGCGGCAAAGGTGGCTTATGAAGGAATGAACAGACTTAAGAAATAGGAGGAATCATAGATGAGATTAAAAGATACATTTATCACACACGACAGCGATGGAGAGCAGGTACTGATTGATGTAACCAGCTCATTTGCAGGGCTTGTCAGAAGCAACAAGACAGCGGCATTTATTGTGGAGTGCCTGAAAACAGATACTACCAAAGAGCAGATCACTGAGGCTATGTATGAGAAATACGATGCCCCAAAGGATGTGCTGCAAAAGGATGTGGAGTCGATTGTGGAGAAGCTTCGTGGCATTGGAGCGATAGAGGAATGACCAGATTATCTTATGAGGAATATCTACGGAAATATCATACTCTCACATACAAAAATGTAGGAGTGAGTATGCTGCCACTGTTAAAGCAGGGACGGGATTCTTTTACGGTGCGTGAGGTGAGACAGGGCGAAAGCTGTAAGTTATGGGATGTCGTGTTGTATAAAAGAGGCACAGACCAGTATGTGCTTCACAGAATTATCAAGATATATGATGATTCCTATGATATCCTTGGTGATAACTGCATCGGGATAGAGCGCGGAATCCCAAAGACAGATGTTCTTGGTGTGATGACAGATTTTACCCACAAAGGGAAGCAGTGTAAGACCGATGACATGGGATACCGATTGTATGTGTGGCTGTGGTGCAGACCATATAAGCTGCGGATATTTTTAAAGAAGATCAGAATGAGATTACAATCTGTTTTGAGAAAAAAGAGAGAAAAATAAATCGAAGTTGGTGTGATTATTTATGAGAAAGACGAATAGATCCGCCCTGCACTTTATCAACGAGGTCGCAGGCAATAGCAGATTATATATCATATTTCTGCTGCTGGTGCAGATGGTACTTGGCATCAGCAGTGTTTTTTATGCCCTGCTCCTGCGTGGACTGATTGATGGTGCAGTGGCACATGACAGCAAAAAAATGCTGACCTTCTGCGTCCTCTTTGCGGCACTTGTGGTGGGGCAGATTGCACTCCGGGCAGTTCTTCGTTTCTTAGAAGAATACGCTAAGGCAACCTATGAGAATGCATTCAAAAGCAGGCTGTTTGCAGGGCTTCTTACACACAATTACGGAGCAGTCACCGCAACCCATTCCGGTGAGTGGATGAACCGCCTGACATCAGATACTGTTGTCGTGTCAGAGGGGCTTGCCACGATTGTGCCGGGCGTAGCCGGAATGGTAACGAAGATGGCAGGAGCACTTGTGGTAATCCTTATTATGGAACCGAGATTTGCCTATATCCTTGTGCCTGGCGGAATACTTCTGGTGCTGCTTACTTATATTTTCAGAAAGCAGCTAAAGAAGCTGCACAAGCAGATGCAGGAAAAGGATGGACTTGTCCGTATCTTCTTGCAGGAGCATCTTGGCAGTCTGATGATCGTCAAAGCATTTGGCAAGGAAGCGGACAGTCTTACTGAGGCTGAAAGCCACATGAGTGAGCACAAGAAAGCCCGCATGCGTAAGAATCATTTCTCCAATGTCTGCAATATCGGCTTTGGAGCAGTTATGAACGGAGCTTATGTGTTCGGAGCTGTCTATGGGGCATTCGGTATCTACAATGGCACTATGACCTACGGTACATTCATGGCGATGCTTCAGCTTATCAGCCAGATACAGAATCCGTTTGCCAATATCACAGGCTATCTGCCGAAGTATTTTGCGATGCTTGCGAGTGCGGAGAGACTGATGGAGATTGAGGCGTATGATAAGGATGAAGTAAAATATATTCCGGATAACAGCACCTTCGGCTTGTCCCATGTGGATTTTACATACCTTCCGCCGGTCATTACCGAGGGAGATACGGTTATGCCAATCGTATTAAAGGATTACAGCTTAGAGATACGAAAGGGCGAGTTTGTGGCATTTACCGGTCCGAGTGGCTGTGGCAAGAGTACTGTGTTAAAGCTTCTGATGGGCTTGTATACAGTAGATGCCGGAGAAGTCTATGGGTGCAGGCGTAATATGTTTGCTTATGTACCACAGGGCAACCAGCTTATGAGTGGAAGCATCCGGGATATTATTACATTTTCAGATAAGAACAGGACAGGAGATGAAGCAGGCATTCACAGAGCCTTACGGATTGCATGTGCGGATGGTTTTATCGCAGAGCTGGAGCATGGGATTGATACGCTGCTTGGCGAGCGTGGTTTGGGACTTTCTGAAGGACAGATGCAGAGGCTGGCGATAGCAAGAGCTATTTATTCCGACCGACCGGTACTGCTTCTGGATGAAGCTACAAGTGCACTGGATGCCGGGACAGAAGAAGCAGTGCTTGAGAACCTTCGCAGTATGACGGATAAGACAGTGATCATTGTAACCCACCGTCCGGCAGCATTAAAGCTGTGTGACAGGCAGGTTGCATTTGGAGAAGAAAAGTAACGGTGAATCAGATGTGTCTTATCGAAGCTGGATTGTGAAAATTGTCCGGCAATAACAAAAGAGTGGAAAACAGTGATTGATAAGAGAAAGGTGAGGGCATGCAGAGACTACAGGGCACAGAGCAGACAGCAGCAAAGAAGAATGTGAAACATAACATACATAAACAAGACATACAATCAGGCTTTCATTAAACAGTCGTTATCGGCAGATGAATTGGAGATGCTTCAATACTATCTTTCTTCCGGCGTGTACGGAACCTTTGAACGCATGGTCGCAAACCGCATGGAGAAGCAGAAAAAAGCAGATGGAAAGAAGAATCTGTCAAAGCTTAGTTACTATAGGCACAGAGTATTTCCGGGAATGGAGCTGTATGAGAATTATCCGCTGCTGGTAAAGCATAAGTGGCTGATACCGGCGTATTGGTGTTACCGGATTGTGAGGTTGCTATTTAGCAAAAAGCGAAGGGATTATATACTTTGTGAGGTGAAGGCTGTGGAGAAAGTGGCGGTACATAACAATAACACAGAGGCAAAATGATTGTCGGATCATTAAATGAAATAACAATCTTGATCCGAATATCCCATTGGCGGGTAGGCAGTTCGAAAGAGAGCTGCCTATTTTTTTGCGCAAATTTTCCCATCAGTACCAGTAACTTACCTTCCGGGTTCTCTTTATTAAGCTCCTGCATTGATATACTTGAATTGTCTGTAGGGGACAAGTGATATAAGAATAAAATAACAATTAAATGAACAGCCCACCTGATAAGGGCACATCAGTGATGATGGAAGCACCAGAGACGCAGGGGAAAGATAACCAGTAGATAACTGGCTTTCCTTTGCGTCTTTTTTGCGTGAAACAGGGAGCAGAAAATTCAAAGATAATTTTTCATCATATTAATTCTGGCTATCAAGATGGCTGGGAAGGATGAAAAATTATGATGATTTACGACATGGTAGCAAGCGGAAAGAGATTAAAGGCATTAAGAAAACAGGCAGGAAAGACACAGGAGCAGGTGGCGGAGGCAGTTGGACTTGAGCCGGGAACGATCAGCCGGATAGAGCGAGGAGTGAAGGGAATGTCGATTGATTCGCTGTTGATGTTTAGTGAAATTTATGGAGTGAGTACGGATTACATACTGAAGGGGGACGAGACTATGACACCATCTGATGCGTTGTTGGAAGAATTGGGGGCATTGGTGCAGAAATATAAGAGTTTGTAGGCGGGAGAAAATTTGATTTTTCCATTTCGTCATGCAAGTTGGTGATTGAAAAGGTTATGATGTCTGATATAATATGATGTGTGACGGAGATGTGGTCAGTTACAAATCGGAATTTAACGGAGGAAAAATAAAATGAGTAAAGCATATGAATTTTTGAAAGAATGTGGTGCATTTTTTGTATTGTCTATAAATGGTGACTATCCAGCAGGTAGACCTTTCGGTGCAGTAATGGAAGTTGGAGATGATTTATACTTATCTACAAATGACATGAACGATGCTCACAAACAGATGCGAGAAAATGAGCATATTCAGATTGTCGCAAAGAAAGCAGAATCAAGGGAATGGATTAGAATTACTGGTATAGCAACAGAATGTGATAATCAAGCGTTAAAGCAAAGAATGCTTGAAGAATGTCCTATTTTACAACAGAGATTTGGTGCGGTAGGAATGGAACATTTTATTATGTTCAAAGTAAAAGTAGAGAATGTAGAAATAAAGTAAAATTCCAGTTTTTGAAACTGAGAAATCGGAATTTGAGGAGAATTGTGACGATGATAGAGTTAAATACATTCAAAAAATTATTGGAAGAAAATGAGGAATGTTTGCCATTACTAACACTTGATGAATTTTTCAATGGAAATACAGAGGAGGATTCTATTGCTCCGAACCAATGGGAATTTGGGCGACCGATGCTTTCTGAAATATGGAATATGCTACAAAAGCTTGAGTCAATGCCTGACATAGCGTGGGTGCGTGTTGCTCTACACGATGATACGGAAATTAGAGAAAACAATGGGGCAGAAGAATTGGCTCTTGCAGGAGATACCATCGTGATTTGCACAACCATTTTACCTACGGAATTAGAAAAATTAGTAAATTGCGAATGGCTATGCTCTGACGGAGTAATCACAATAAAGGTGTCTGAATTAAATATTTATTCGTGTGTACCACCAATTCCAGAAAACTTTCATTGTTTGGAAATTGTGTGGGACTAATCTACAACTTCCGGTTTGCCTGGGAGTTGTTGTAAGTAGATATAAGAGAGCTAACAATGATTATAAAGATTTATGATGAGATAAAGTCATCAGTTGTGTTACATTCTATTGGCGGGTAGGCAGTTCGAGAGGGCTGCTTATTTTTTTGCGCAAATTTTTCTATCAGTACCAGTAACTTACCTTCTGGGTTCTCTTTATTAAACACCTGCATTGATATACTTGAATTGTCCGTAAGGGACAACCACTTGCAAGTGATACAAGAAGATTTAGTCGTGTGATACAGGAACCATATTACATGACGGCAGATAGAATCAGGAGGAAACAGACAATGACGAATGATAGTAGAAAATTTGGATTTACCTATGGCTATGACGATGCTGTTACAGCGGCGATGCAGGAAAGAACATATCAATGGATGGATATTGTATTTGTGGACTTTGGCGAGATCAGTGGTGATTGCCTGCTTAGAAAGTCTCGACCGGCAATCGTATTGAGTGGAACGGCATACAATGAAAGCTCACCAATTCTTACCGTTGCGCCGATGACAAGAAGTCTGAAGGGGCTTGATAGTAAGTATCATGTTTTCATTGACCGTGAGGATTGTAACAATGAGCTGAATACATCAGGAATGTGTATGTTAGAGCATTGTCAGGCAATCGACAGACGGCAGATCAAACATAAGATGGGACATGTTTATGATGAACGGCTGCAGCAGAAGATTTGTAATGGATTGGCATTTCATTTACAGCTTATGGACGATGTGGAAGGGGTGTGAAGATCATGTTTCAGTATGATGGATTAGTGGTAGGACAGAGGATTCGTAATCTGCGTGTTGAAGCAGGATATGAATTGGGTGAGTTCAGTGATGAACTTGGCAAGTCGGAATCCCATATCAAGCAGGTAGAATTAGGGAGCCGCAAGATTTCATTGGATCTGTTGATTTCCTTGATGGAGGTTCTCCATGTCGATGCAAACAGTATCTTAGGGGAGAGTTCTGATCATAAGGACAATTCGATTGATGCCAAATTGCAGGAATTGCCGGAACCACAGAGACAATATTTTACGACAATGTTTTTGACAATGCTGGCAAATTATCCGGCTGCAGCATAAGGAGGTACAAGCTATGAGTAAGAAGAATAAGAAGTTGATGTGTGCTGTTTATTTATCTGTGGATGCTCCGGACAAGGAGATTCAGGACAAAGAGGAGAAGCAGTTTCGGTATATTAAGGATTACTGCAAGGGTAATGGTTTGAAGATAGTGAAGTCGTATCATCGGGCAGGGGTTTCCAGATGCGAGATGCAGAAGCATTTTGTAGAGTTGGCGAGACAGATTGAGATCGGTGAACTGCAGGCGGTTGTCATTGCCAATTCACGATATATTTCCTGTGGCGTGTATGATCTGTATATGAAAGTAGGTCGGATTGCGGCAGCCGGTGGCAAAGTATATTCCGTAGATGAAGGTTTGTTGGAGTTGCCAATACAGTAAGAGATGACAAGGAAATAGATGGATAGCTGCTCCCAGTGTAAGGAAGCAGCAGAAAGGAGCGATTTATGAACATTATGAGAGGGAATGTGATCTATGCGGATCTGGGACAGCATCCAAATGAATGTGATTCCAGACAATCCGGTGTCAGACCGTGTGTGGTTGTTAGTAATCCGAAAAGCAGAATCTTAAATGTTTGTCCCTGTTCGACCAGAACAAATAAGAAGTATAATCCGGTACATGTAGAAATCTTGGCGGAGGATATCAAAGGGTATCCAATGAAGAAATCTGTGGTAATGATCGAGCAGATCGTACCGATTGACCGTAGACTGGTAAAGAGCAAGATCGGATATATCTGTAATAAGGAAGTAATGAGTGCGATTGATGAGGCAATCTGCATTCAGATGGGAATTAAGGAGGAAGCATATGGCGGTAAAGAATAACAGAGAGGGAGCAAAGCCTGCAAAGATAAAAAAGCGTTTTGTCAGATACCGTGAAGGTGCAGAACTTTACAGTATGAGTGAAAGAAAGTTTATGGATCTGGCAAAAGATGCACAGGCAACCTATAAGATCAATCAGGTGGTTTTAGTGAACTGTGATATTTTAGATGAATATTTGGAGTCATTCCGGATTACCGATTGACGGAAGTAATGGATATAGAATTGATAGGAAAGATTTTTTTATGCAAATGTCAGAAAATGCTTGCAAACATATGTTCGATGCTGTATACTGTAGTTAGATTGAATAACAAAAGTGATTTTTTCAATCATTGGATACAAATTTAGGAGCAAGCAGGATATTTGTATTTAAGATTCTTTCCTATTTTTATGTAGATAGGAAGGAAGTGGATGCTATGGCAGGACGGAAGGATAGCAGAGGCAGAATCCTTAAACAAGGGGAATGCCAGAGAAAGGATGGTCGATATTCATACGCATATACAGATCCATTTGGTAAGAGGCGTTATATCTATGCGAATGATCTGATGAAGCTGCGGTCAAGAGAGCAGCAGCTTCAAAAGGATCAATTAGATGGATTGGATATTTATACCGCGGGAAAGGCTACAGTAAATTATGTTTTCGACAGGTATCTTTCGATGAAATCAGAGCTGAGATCCTCTACATATACCAGTTATGTGTATATGTATGATCGCTATGTGAGAGATACATTCGGGAAAAAGCTGGTGGCAGAAGTGAAGTATTCAGATGTTATGTTTTTTTATGAGCGTTTGATGCAAAACTATAAATTGCAGGTAGGAACAGTGGATAAGATTCATACTCTTATTCATCCGATCTTCAAACTGGCAGTCCGTGACAGTATTATTCGTATCAATCCCGCAGATGGCTGTATGGCAGAGATCAAAAAGAAAAGCACTACAGGTGCAAACAAAAGAAAAGCTTTAACAATACCACAGCAGAAAGCGTTTATTGATTACACGCAGCATAGTGAAGTCTATTATAGATGGGCTCCATTATTTACGGTGTTGCTGGGAACCGGATGCAGAGTTGGTGAGATTATTGGTTTGCGTTGGGAAGATGTTGACTTTGCAGAACGCACGATCAATATTAACCATAGTGTTTCGTACAGAGCCGATGCAAAAGATGATTTCAGATGTTCGTATTCTGTATCTAAGCCTAAGACGGAGGCGGGGATTCGGAATGTACCTATGTTGGATGCAGTCTATGAGGCATTGCAGGATGAAAAGCGATACCAGAAGATTGAAGGCAGTAATGAAATGACGATTGACGGAATGAGTGGATTTATCTTTCGAAATCGTTATGGAGCTGTTCATAATCCGCAGGGAATCAATAAGGCGATCAAGCGGGTATCAGATGCATACAATGCTGAGGAGATTATTAAAGCGAAGAAAGAAAAGAGAGAACCGATACTGATTCCTCATTTTACCTGTCACCATATGCGGCATACATTTTGCACAAGATTGTGTGAGCAGGAGCCAAATGTGAAAGTGATTCAGGAGATCATGGGGCATAAGAACATTCAGACAACACTGGATATTTATGCTGATGCTACGGAAGATGCCAAGAAGGAGTCGATGGTTCGGTTATCAGAAAAACTAGATGTATTTTAATATGTGTGAGCTAGGTTGCAGTTTTGATGGTGTTATGCTATATTGTAATGGTAACCGAAAATGAATGATTAAATTATCATATTTCTATAGTATAGTTTTGCTTTGACACCAGAATATGGAAAATGACATCACTTTGACATCTTTTTTGATGTGATAGATGCAGTTGTAGGCGGTTATATGCATTATTGAAGAGTTGACAATATAATATGCAGATAATTGACTACAGAGGAATTATTTATGCTATGCTTGTATAATCAGGAAGGCTGGTTCTGGTCTTCCCGACTATGAAGAGTGAGGGTGGTTCAGATTCTGATTCAGTATCTGAGACAGCCGGTGACAACAACGGATTCTTCACACCAAACGAGAAGATCGATTTCTCCAAGGTAGATATAGAGCCACTTTTTGCTGATGAGGTTGATTTCGAGACATTTTCAAGATCAGACTTCAGAGCGGTAAAGGTTAAGGAATGTTCAGCAGTGCCAAAGAGCAAGAAGCTCCTTCAGTTCACACTGGATGACGGCACAGGCACAGACAGAACCATCCTCTCAGGAATCCATGCATTCTATGAGCCAGAGGAGTTAGTCGGCAAGACACTTATTGCAATAACAAACCTTCCACCTAGAAAGATGATGGGAATCGATTCATGCGGTATGCTTCTTTCAGCTATCCATGAGGAAGAGGGCGAGGAGAAGCTTCACCTTCTGATGGTTGACAACCATATTCCGGCAGGTGCTAAGCTCTATTAAGATGAGAAAACTGAGCCTTGCGGCGGTGTGCGCTTGCGAACACCGACATAAGGCGAAAAACACACGGAGACGTCAGTCGACGTGATGTAAAGATGTACCGTTTTACCAAATAGACGGGACATACTTCATTTGATAAAAATGAAAAACAGCGATTTACATCAAAATTACATCATTTGATGCAGAAATCGGTGTAAGTAAGAAAAAATTGTATGATTAGTACGATGAATGGGCAATTCCAATTGGAATTGCCCATTTTTGAAAAGAGGAAAAATATGAATATTAAGGTATATCTTGGTGCAAACGAAGGTAATAATCCCTCTGCAATTTCTTTACTTCCGTGATACAAAATCAAAACTTTTCTCCTTCATCCTATACTTCCTCGGTGTCACTCCATACTTCTGTTTAAACGCCTTGATAAAATGGCTGCAGTCACAAAATCCAGTCTCCTGGCTGATATAAGTTAGGTCAAAATCTGTGAATTGCAATAAGTCCTCCGCTTTTTGCAGTCTTACCGTGAGAATCATCTCCTTGCAGGTCTGTCCATAGTACTCCTTGAATATTGCGGCAAAATACGAATAACTCATATGAAATTTTTCTGCCAGCTCCGCCACCGAGAGATCTTCCTGGTAGTGCTGTGAAATGTACTCAGATACCTCTGTAAATTTTTCGCTTAATACAGTTTCCTTTTTCCTTTTTTTTATCTGAAAGCCTTCCTGCTTCCAGACACGAAGAATTTCTGCCATAAGAAGACAATAATTAGAATGCATAATAATGTCATAACCAAATTGCTTTTCTTCTAACGTCTTCACTGATCCCTGAATCAGCTGCTTCATTTTTTCCTGATTAAATTTCTCTTTCGAAAAATAAACCGATAGCTTCTGCTCCACTGCGGCCATGGCGATCAGACTCGAAATCGATGGAAGTGCCGAACCGGATATATTCAGATGTGCAGGATCGAATTTCAGGACATAGTAACGGATTGGAAGCTGTCCTGTTGAATAAATTGCATGAGCCATCTGTGGATAAAATACGATCAGATCTCCCGGTTCCAATACATAATTCTCTTCTCCTGCCTCTACATACGCCTTTCCCTCCACCATGTAAAGAATCTCCACAAAATAATGCCAATGTGGAAGAATTGGGAACATCTCAGATGTCTGTGCATCAAATAAAAAGGCTTCATATGGTTTGTTTAATTTGTCTAAACATTCAAAATAAGGTTTCACAGATTATCTCCATCATAGATTTTTACAATTTTGTAATAGATTCATTATATCATATCTTTTTTCTACATGATATACTTCCAGCAGAAAATAGAACTATATAATTCGAAAGACAGGAGGTTTTTACCAAAATGAAAATTCAAAATCAACTTGGATATATTAAAGGAATTACATTTGCCCCATTTCACAAACGTGGTTCTCTTTCTACACAGACTGCCCGTGACAGTTTTGATTATATGATAGAACACACTGCTGCTGATTTCGTAATCCTTGCTCCTGTAGGGCTACAGGACCACGCACACTCAGAAGAGATCTGTTACACTTCCAGTGCCACATTCTCAGATGAAGAATTAATCAATATGATCCGCTATGCAAAAAGCAAGCGCATCCGTGTTGCCTTGAAACCTACCGTTAATTGTAAAAATGGTGTCTGGCGTGCTTACATCAGTTTCTTTGAAAAAGATGTTCCATGTGAACCGAAATGGGAAAACTGGTTTGCCTCTTACACAGAATTCCAGACACACTATGCCAAAATTGCAGAAGCCGAACAATGTGATCTTTTTATTGCAGGATGTGAGATGGTAATGACGGAACACCGCAGTGAAGAATGGAGAAACGTAATCGCTGCGATCCGAAACTATTACCACGGACCTGTTTCCTATAATACCGATAAATATCAGGAAGAAAATGTAACCTGGTGGGACTGTGTCGACATGATTTCTTCCAGCGGATATTATCCGATTGATCAGTGGGAACAGGAACTTGACCGTATTGAAAAAGTCGTTCAGAAATTCAAGAAACCATTTTTCTTCGCCGAAGCAGGATGCATGTCCAGAAAAGGATCCTCACTGGTGCCTAACAACTGGGCAATTCAGGGAGATTTACGTCTGGAGGAACAGCCAGACTGGTATCGTGCTATGTTTGAGGCCTGTGCAAAGCGCTCATGGGTCAATGGTTTTGCCATGTGGGAATGGGCTCCGGTTCTTCCGTCCAGAAGTATTGCATCAAGAGATACCAGCTACGAAATCTGCAACAAACCGATACAGGAGGTTATTAAAGACTACTATGGGAGAGACACAAGAAAATAACATACAACAAACTTCAGAACAGGATCTCTGGCAGGAAGAAGCTGCCATGATGCACATCTTCAGCCGGAACAGAAAAAATAACCTGCGCACGCTTCTTTCTCTTTTCAAGGGACACTATGGCGCGCTGGTTGGTTCCATTTTCTTTTTCATTATCAAGCATTCCCCAACCTGGGTTCTTCCAATCGTCACAGCTAATATTATCAATGCAGTGACAGACCACAACGGGAATATTACCAAAATTCTGATTCTGAATACCATCCTTATGATTGCATTTCTGGTACAGAACATACCAACCAACTACATCCATACCTGGCTCTATGCTAAAACGGTACGAACAGTAGAGAAAGAACTGCGAGAAGCCCTAGTCTGCAAGCTTCAGCAATTGTCGATTACCTATCACAAGGAAATGCAGTCCGGAAGGCTTCAGTCGAAGATCATGCGAGATGTAGAACAGATACAAAATCTTGCATCTCAGATTTTTATCTCTCTTTTGACTATCATTCTGAACATTGGTGTATCCTTCGGAGTGGTCATCTTCAAAAGTCGGATCGTATTTCTTTTCTTCCTCTGCACGATACCGGTTTCTGTTTTGATCATTGTTGGTTTTAAAGGAAAAATCAAAAACCATAACCGTGCTTTCCGTAAAGAAATGGAAGAAACTTCTGCAAAAGTAATGGAAATGGTTGAAATGATTCCTGTAACTAAAGCTCACGCTCTGGAAGATCAGGAAGCCCGTAAAATGAGTGAACAGCTTCGTAAAGTTGCTGAAAAAGGGCTTCAGCTTGATATGATTCAGACATACTTTTCTTCAATCAGCTGGGTTGCATTTCAGATCTTTCAGGTATTCTGTCTTGCATTTACAGCCTACATTGCATGGAAAGGAATCATCGGTGTCGGAGATATCACCTTATACCAGACTTATTTTTCCAGCATCGTCGCTCAGATTGCAAGTATTGTGACTTTGCTGCCAATCATTGCGAAAGGCCTGGAATCCGTTGAATCGATTGGTGATGTGCTTTGTGCAAATGATATTGAGGACAACTGTAGGAAGAAAAAAGTAGTTGATCTGAAAGGTGAGATTACATTTCAGGATGTATCTTTTACTTATAAAGGCAATGAAAAACCGGTATTAAGTCATCTGAACTTCAAGATTCAGCCGGGGGAAACAGTTGCCTTTGCCGGTGGTTCCGGCTCTGGAAAAACAACAATCCTCAATCTTGCCATCGGTTTCCTGAAAGCTGACAGCGGACAGGTATTGGTTGATGGAAATGACCTGATGGAACTGGATCTGCACAGCTACCGAAAGCAGATTGCCGTCGTTCCACAACAGTCCATTCTCTTCACCGGAACTCTCCGCGAGAATATCACCTATGGATCTGAATCTATCTCCGAGGAACAGTTATGGAATGTCATACGTGCAGCCAACCTGGAAGAAGTTGTCCAGAAACTGCCTGATGGTCTGGACACGATGATCACAGAACATGGGGAAAATCTTTCCGGCGGACAACGGCAGCGCATCTCCATTGCCCGTGCATTTTTACGGAATCCGAAGATCCTGATTCTGGATGAGGCAACTTCTGCGCTTGACAGCATCTCTGAAAAGAAGATTCAGGATTCAATCCAGAAACTTGTGAAAGGACGTACCACACTGATCGTAGCCCACCGTCTGTCTACCATTCGCAATGCTGACCGGATTGCTGTGATTGAAAAAGGAAATGTTCTGGAATGTGGCTCTTACGAAGAATTGCTAGAGAAAAAAGGCGCATTTTATCGGATGGAGAAAATGT
>ULQP01038784.1_pt1 | contig 72775 bp, 64 predicted proteins | sample 1954571 | NCBI WGS metagenome assembly ULQP01 (sample SAMEA4835657, study PRJEB28245) | human gut metagenome | biome: gut microbiome; material: fecal sample | place: Denmark | collected 2008 | reverse complement strand
TGCATAAAAAAAGGTTGTGCCAGCGTTTTGACACAACCTCGTAACAAATTTGCGTAATGTAAATGGGGAAGCTATAGATTTAGGTGGCGGAGATAAATCTGTATTACAATATAAATAATGATTTATAGATATTCAATATCAATTTGCTTTTGTAAATAGTATTAGTATTGTTATTAATTAGAATGTATTATGAAAAGAATGATTCCCTTAGTGTTATTAGTTGTGTTTACAGCTTGTAACAATTCATTTATTGATGAAAAAGTATCAGTTGATGAAGTTTCTGAACTTGTTGATTCTGCAACAATTGCTGCCGAATCAGTTCCTATTGAAGATGTTATCCCTATTATGGCAACATCGACAAAAGCTGAATATGAAGCGATTCGCTTAGTTAATAATCCAGATTCGACTAATTTAGTTACTGTCAAAGAATATAGTATAAGTACACCTCTTACAAAAGCTGGTGACTATACTATTATCAAGGTTGAGTATAGTTGGATTGAGGATATGACTTATGTTACCATGCAAGGTGTTACTAATCATGAAATTGTATTAAACAAAACAGCTGTTACCATCAGTGAAAGTGTTGCAAATAAATGGGGTATTGATCCGGGATATTATTATGTGTATTCTTGGAAACTGACTTTGGTTTACAATCAATCAAGATCACATGAGTTTGTAATAGGTGATTATGCAGGAGTCAAACCTAGTGATGAAAATTCTTATGGTTATGATTTAGTGCAAACGGGAAGTAATCAATGGACTGTTTCTACTATATATTATCGTTACGAAAAGCGTAGTATTGGTCCAAATTCAGATAGTGTTATTGGTGTCTATTGTATTCCTGTATATTCATTGAATGAGCCGGGGGTAGATTTTAATACCTTCAAATGGCAATATACTCTTCAAGGAGATTATTCATCAAAGTGAATGTTTTTAAGGAAAAAGAAGGTTGAATAAAGTTCTAAAGTAAACAATTTGATATAATAGTCTTATTGTTTACTTTAGGACTTATTGATATTGTTGTGTATTTATAATACTTTGGTAGTAGCTTAACGTAAAAGAGTGTTTAAAAGGTATGAAACCATAGGTCTGTTGTTGCGTATAATTTGTATTTATAATAAAGTGGTTTTCTTCTTAGATAGGAAATAATCGAAAAAAAACGAATATTTCTTGCATAATATATTCGGAAACAGTACTTTTGCAGTCTGAAATTCCGCAGAGGGTAAACAAGTGATATGGAATATGTATCCACCCCCGGGACATAACCTGTTTAAATATAAAAAGACAGATGTACGTAATCGTAGAAATTAACGGACAACAGTTCAAAGCTGAAGAAGGTAAGAAGTTGTTCGTTCATCACATTCAGAACGCAGAAAGCGGTGCTGTTGTTGAGTTTGACAAAGTGTTGTTGGTTGACAACAACGGAGAAGTTAAAGTAGGTGTTCCTACAGTAGAAGGCGCAAAGGTAGTATGTGAAGTACTGTCTCCGCTGGTAAAAGGTGATAAAGTGCTGATCTTCCACAAGAAGAGAAGAAAAGGTTATCGTAAACTGAACGGTCACCGTCAGCAGTTCACTGAAGTGAGTATTAAAGAAATTGTTGCTTAACGTTTAAAGGAGAAAAGAAGAAATGGCACATAAGAAAGGTGTGGGTAGTTCAAAGAACGGCCGTGAATCACAAAGTAAAAGATTAGGTGTTAAGCTTTTTGGTGGTGAAGTTGCTAAAGCTGGTAACATTTTGGTTCGCCAGAGAGGTACAGTTCATCATCCGGGCGTAAACGTTGGTATCGGTAAAGATCATACGTTGTATGCATTGAAAGATGGTGTTGTAACTTTCCACAAAGGAAAAGAAAACCGTTCTTTCGTTTCTATTAAAGAGGTTGTAGCAGAAGCATAATCGTTTTTGTTCAATAAAGAATAGGGAAAGCGGAATGTCTGAAAAGATGTTCCGCTTTTTTGTATTTTGGAGATTTTGTTTTGAATGCAGTAGTGAAATGGGAAAGGAAATCAATTATTTGGTAATGGCTATTTTGTTGATAGGCATGGTATTACTGTTGGGAGGAGGATACGGACTATACTCTATCCGGCAGGCTGAAAAGGCGTATGAATCGACGGTCGGTATAGTTAAGCGTGTGGATTATAAAAGGGTGCGCAGGCACCGGAAAGTACTGACCAAATGTGAGATATTGTTGAGATATGATACCCATCGGTATGGTGAGTTGAGTGTTTTGAAAGAACCTATTCTTTCTTTGTGGGGGAAGGGTGATGAAATCCGGATCCTTTATCATCCGGAACGGCCTCGGGAGGTCCGGTTTCCGGTTTGTGAGAAATGGCTGTGGAGTATTCTGCTTGTGGGCGGGGGCGTTTGTGTAGGTGGCGGATTGGCTTTGAGAAGTAAAAATGTGTAAGAACTATTTTAAATATAACAATATGTACGACGATAAATATAACTTTTGTGAAAACGCACCCGGTGATTTCAGTTTTTGTCTGAACGCAGACTGTGCTTCGGCTGGCGAATGCCTTAGAGGATTGGCCGCCCGCGACCTGACAGAGAAGATGGTTGTTGTGTCTGTTATAAATCCGCTGTTGGTTGATTCCATGGGCGTTTCGTCTTGCCGTTTCTTTCGCAAGGCGGAGAAGGTGCGTGTGGCTTACGGATTCAAACGAGCATTGGCGAAGGTGGAGTCAGGGAAAGTTCGCATGGTACGTTCCTTTATGTGCGGCATAGTGTGTCAGCGCGACTATTATTATCTGTTGCGTGGGGATAAGCCTCTCTATCCGCATATGCAGAAGAAAGTCGTTGAGATCTTGATACGATGTGGACTGGAAGAGCCTATCGAGTTCGACCGTTACGAATGGCATTATGAATGGAATAAGCTGTAATCTGTTTTGCATCCAACTGCTTATACAATTGCATTCGGTAGTGCAAACTATTGCATTCAGTGGTGCAAAGGTTTGCATTGACTAATGCAAATTCTTGCATTCTATTGTGCAAAGACGTCAAGATAGTATGGAAAAACTGAAAAGAAGCCGGAAAGGGAAGTGGATGGTTCCGGTTTTATGATGGTTGTTTTTTATTATTGTGATAAAATTAAATATAGTCTGGAGGAAAATTCCTAATTTTGCAAAGGATTAGAGTAGATCTATCCAATGATAAAATAGCAAAGATATTGTAAGAGACATTTCCTTTTATTCCGGTCTGTGAAATCTGGTAAATTTTGTGACTACAGGATAAGGCTAATGGTTCTTATGTTATTTACGTGGGCTGTTGCTTATTAATGTAGTCAGGGCTTACCAGAGCCTCACAGACATAGTAGCAACAGTGCCACGTTTTTTCTTTGATAACATTAAATAAATTATGATAAACGACCAACTGTTTCTGAAAAGAGAAATATTACAGAAAGAAGAGGAAAGACACCGGTTGACGTATCTTGGTGTCATTGATAATTTCGAGAAGGCTGTTGACACTATGTTGTTTCAATATAATGAGTCTTGCTTTACGAAAACCGGTTTCTTGGATTATTTTTATACTAAAGTTGTTGGATATTCCAATTTTATAGCTACACAGAAAACTTCAAACATCAAGCTAAAGATGCATTTGTTTTATTTCTCCAATATGTATTTAAAACGTAAGAAAGATAGAATGCAGGCACTATTGGACAAAGAACTGGCATATAATAAAATATCTATCGGTTATTTTTTTCCGTTGGATGTATTTGAAGAATATTATGCACTATTTTGTTCATGTTCCCGAATATTCAATACTCCGACATTTGTCAATGAGTTTTTTCAAGAATATATTGATAACCAATATCCTCTATCCATTCAACAATATTTGCAGTACCTGAGAAAAAATATATCTTCTTTTTGGAGTGTCACTTGTTCTTATGTAAAAGAAATCATCGAAATAGCAGCTCGGCATCTTCTGTTTGCTTCGTTACCCAAAGAACAAACCGATTTGATCAAAGATGCGGCTTGGAGCGACACATATGAGATTTTGCAAAACAAATTGCAGACAGACAATACTCTTTTCTTCAAAAGCGGAACTGATTTTAGAAATTATGTTGTCCAAATATGCAATTACCGCCTACAAAATCAACGACTCAAATATACGTCTAAAGAAGAATCGATAGAGCTTTATCCTTATTTGGATTTAGAAGAAGACGAGCAATCGGATAATCCCGAAAGTTCATGGCTGGACATAGACATTCACAATTCCTATGAAGTCGCTTACGCAATATCAATCATACTATTGAATTCAGAACATCCTCTTTATAAAAAACTAACGCAAGGAATAGAAGATAAAGTGGATATTTTATTACGAAAAGTTATAGAAGGGCAAAGTTATAACCACATAGTAGAAGCCAAGTATAATCTTCTTCCCGGGTCTTCTGATTTTGTCAAGACAGTAACGAAAACAAGAAAAGAATACGAACGGGTCAGGAAAACATTACAAGAACGTTTTATTAACATAAAAAAAGAACAAGAAAAATGTCACATTTGATTTCAGGATCAGATAATAGAGAAAAAACATATCATGGATAACCAAAATATATGCAACAAGATGCAAGTAGAACGGTACCTCTTGAACCAAATGGAGCAAGAAGAAGAAACACGTTTTCAAGAGCATCTGACACAATGTGAATCATGTCGGGATTATCTGACTAAAATTCGGGTTGTAGCAACAATTGTAGAAGAAAACGATTTACAGGATATACCGGATTCTACTTCCCGAAGGAAGAAAATACAGATGTGGCGCTGGTCATCAGTTGCAGCTTGTATTTTATTTGTGATCAGTATTTCTGCTTTTTGGCATACACGACAACAGAAAACAGATGAAGTATTATATCCGACTTCCATCGAATATCGGAATCGTGCATCCGGTAACCATGCCTTTGTCAAATTATTATATCCTGACCAAGATTCGATTTGTATACCCTTTCGCCAATCGGTCTTGTTCAAATGGGATTCTCCATGCATATATCAATTAAAAGCACGATATAAGGATACTATCTTGTTGGATGTCAAAGGAAATGGATTGGAATATTCTTTATCTACCGAGTCATTTGCTCTTTATCCATATATAACCTGGGATCTGAAAGTTGACGAACAATCTTATTCCGGACAAATCATTTTTTCTAACAATTAAAAAAATCATGAAGCGCTTTATCTTTATTCTACTATCTAATTTGTTTTTTCTATCTGTGATAAATGCACAACAGGTAACGAATCTTACGGCTACAGCTAACAATGACACAATTCAAGTTAGTTGTACGTTAGAAACTGATGTTCTCTGCTCTTTGCAATTGCAATATTCCGAAAACAACGGGCTTACCTGGAATGATTGCAAGACCATACAGGGGGATATCTCCGACCAAGCAAGCGGAGAAAAAAACATTTATTGGAACTGTTTGAAAGATAACGTGCTAATGGGAAATTTCATTTTCAAAATCATTCTTCATACAACTTCGATTTCGACAGTTCCTCAAAAGGAGAAAGAACCTCTTAAAAACGCACCTAAACCAACACAACAGATGGAAAAGCAACAATCTTCAGGTCATTTTATGATCCTGCCAGGATGTTCTTTTGGTAATATATTATCTTATTCATTTATGGCCGGATATATGAAAAAATGGGGTGGCTATGTCAAGATTAAGTCTTCGTTTGGAAGCAAAGATAAAAATGCAACAAAAGGAGATGTGGAAGATGCCTTCTTTAACGGCAATTCAAAAAAAGGGCGCTTTTCCGTATATGCCGGAACAGTCGGCCAACTTCATCCAAACATTTGTATGTATGCCGGAATTGGATATGGTAACAAATGGTTGCAATGGGAAACGGTCAATAGCGAACAGATTGAAATCGCAAGTGGAACGTATTCCGGTATCGATTCGGAAATAGGAGTATTGTTTAAAATAAAAATGTTCACTCTGGGTGGCGGATTTAACTGCCTGATTGGACAAGGACATAAAAACGGAGAAGGAAATATTTCAGTAGGTGTCATATTTTAAAAGTTCAACAAGATGAAACAGATTCTATACATATTCAGTGTACTATTTTTATTGGGCTGTGAAAAAGAACTTCAACCGGTACAAATAGCAGTCTCAACCGGTGATGCAACTAATATTACGACTAATAGTGCTTCCATCCAAGTCAGTATGGATAAAAATGATCTTATTAATGAAATAGGTGTTTTTTGCAGTACAGATTCTTTATTCAATTCCAATACAGTAAACAAAAGTTCCATTCAAACAATAACTGGAACTCATTTTAATTTCCAGTTATCTAACTTATCTGATGGAACCAAATATTTTTATAAAGCTTACGCATCTGGAAAATCAAACAGTATTTATGGGATAACGAAGTCATTTACGACCGAGCAACTTCAATTATCAACTTCTATCAATAATATCGAAGCAGGTGATCTGGAAAATACATACAGTGTAAAGATTAACAGTAACACTGATTGGCATGCATCCTCCAACCAAAATTGGTGTGAAGTTTCCCCAAACACAGGGACGACCAATAGCACTATCAATATTCTGTTGAAAGCAAACACAACAACATCCGCAAGACAAGCTATAGTAACCGTTACTGCCGGAAACAAAGAACAGAAAATAACAATCAATCAAAAAGGTTGTCATGAAAACTTAGCGGTTTCTTCCAATTATTTCTCGGTCAGTCCGGAAAATAAATCTTATAATTTCGTCATATATACGAATATGTCATGGGAGGCATCTTCCGACCAATCTTGGTGTGTTTTATCTTCTTCATCTGGAAATGGAGAAAATACTCTATCTTTCAATGTCTCAGAAAATACAACCGGCTTGGAAAGAAAAGCGGTCGTAAAAGTCAAATCCGGCTCCTTGACCCAAGAAATCACGATCATCCAACAGAGCAAGTCTGCAACATTGTCTGTTTCAACAAATATTTTTTCTGTCAATGCAGATAGAAACACCTACAATTTCTCAATCACAAGCAATCTCGATTGGACTATCACTTCTGATCAGTCTTGGTGTACCCCTTCCATTGCAGCTGGTTCTAATAATCAAACTGTTTCTTTTGTGGTTTCAGAAAATACATCTGCACAAGAAAGGACGGCTATGATTTCAGTAAAAGCCGGAACACTGCTTCAACAAATAACAGTGACACAAACAGGAACCAACCAAACATTGGCTGTTTCCAGAAATTCTTTCCTTTTTGGCTCAGAAAAAGGGCATGGAGAATTTACTATTAGCAGTAATACCAATTGGAACATCTCGTCTGACAAATCCTGGTGCAGTGTTGCTACCACATCAGGTTCCAACAATAAAACAGTCTCATTTTTAATTACAGAAAATACATCGACACAAAGACGAAGTGCAATTATCACGGTAGAAACAAGTTCATCTTCCATTCAAATCGTAGTTACTCAGGAAGGAAAAATCGAAGTACTTCCTAACCTGTCTGTTTCTCCGGAATCTATATCGGTAACAGCAGATGAGCAGACATCCAGTTTCAGCATCGCAAGCAATACGAACTGGACGATTTCATCCAATCAAACTTGGTGTACACCTTCGGTTACATCTGGAAGTGGAGATAAAACGATTACTTGTTCAATAGATGAGAATACACAATCGCAAACAAGAACAGCAACAATAACGATTCGCATAGATAATTTATTTAAGACGATTACTGTTACTCAAGAAGGAATGACAGGTATGCCACAAGAATTAAAAGTATCTTCTAATTCTTTATCCGCATCAGCAAATGAGCAAACTGTAAATTTTGATATCTTAAGTAATATGGATTGGACTATTTCTTCTGATCAAACTTGGTGTATTCCTTCTGTAACATCAGGAAGTGGTGATAAAGAAATTAAACTTTCTTTAAAAGAAAATAAATCAGCAAAAGAAAGAATTGCAATTGTTTCTGTAAAAGCTGGGAATTTGTTTCAACAAGTAACATTAAAACAAATAGGAGCAGATGCATATTTATCAGTATCTACAGAATCATTATCAGCAATAGCACATGGTCAATCATTAGATTTTTTAATATGGAGTAATTCTGATTGGAATATTAGTTCTAACCAATTATGGTATAAATTATCTGCTACAACAGGTGAATATAACAAAAACATAAGTGTTGATTTTAGTGAAAATAGCAGTTCTGAAATGAGAACAGATGTAATTACTATCAATTCAGGCTCTCTATCTAAACGTATTGTACTTACTCAAATAGGAAATAATATTTCAATTATTGATATTCCTGATAATAATTTTAAATCTTATCTAGTAAAAGAATTTGATATAGATAACGATAATGAGATTTCTAACTATGAAGCATCTTTGATTAAGAGCATATCATGTGAAAATAGAAATATAAAATCAATAAAAGGTATAGAATCTTGTGTGAATTTAACTTTTTTATGTTGTGAGAACAATAGTATTGAAAATATTGATATAACGAAAAATGAGTCACTTAAAATATTAAGGTGTGGAAATAATAATATAAAAGAAATAGACACCAGCAATAATATTAATATTTTGACATTAAACTGTGGAAATAATCCATTAGTAAGATTAGATCTTATTAATAATCCTAATTTAGATTTTCTTTCATTTACAGATACAGATATAAAATCTATAGATTTAAGTAAAAACCCACTTTTAACTTGGTTAACTTGTTCAAATAATAGAAATCTTGAAGAACTTGATTTAAGTAACAACATAAAGATAGAAACATTAATATGCTGGAATGTACCTAAATTGAAAAACATATATTTCACAAAAGGACACATTGTTAGATCAACATATATTGATAATAGTATAAATATAATATATAAATAAATGAAATACGTATATCTATTTTTAACAATAATGATGATAGCTTGTGAGAAAGATCCTATTCTTCCTGTTTTTATATCTATTAAAGATATAAAAAGTTCGATTGACTATACAACTTCTGTTATTCAATTTTCCATAACAGGAAATGCCAACAAAGCTGGTGTTATGTATGGTATAGAGAAAGAGTTATCGAATACCCAAATACAATATGCGGAAAAGGCAAATGGTGAAATCTCTGTTCAATTGAATGGGCTTGAACAGGGAAAGGAATACTTTTATAAGGTTTTTGTAGAAGACAAAAAGGGGAATCAGATGTTTGGTGAGATAAAAAACTTTATAACACTTTCGCCTTCCGTAAAAACCGGTGATGCGACTGAGATAACTACAGAAACAGCAACTCTATCTTTGAGTTTTAAAGGAAGTAATCTGAGTGAAGTTGGTATTCTATATTCAACAGACGAATTATGCAAAGATAATCTTCAGACAGTCTCAAATACAAGTCCATCCGGTAATAATTTCAGCTTTGAAGTTAAAGAATTGAACCCAGGAACAACTTATTACTATAAGGCTTATGTCAAATATAAAAATGGAACGATTCATTATGGAGAAATAAAATCGTTCCAGACAGATGACTTTGAGATACCAATATCATTTATAGAAGCAGATTTTGATGGTGGTGTATTTAATTTTGAATTAAATGCTCCTAATATAGAATGGGAAATATCAACAGAACAATATTGGATCACTGTAAATCCTAATAAAGGAATAAGTAAATCTACGATAAATGTTCATATTGCTCCTGTAGAAATTCCATATGAAAGAAAAGGATTCATTATTATCAAAAATACAAATTCAAATGTGACAAAAATTATATCTGTTGTGCAGGCAAGTAAAGAAAATATTTCGAATAAGCTAAATTTATCTATACCTGGAGATTTTGTGTGGGAAGAAGGAGGTACCAATTTCTTCGTAGTCAATTCTGATGTATATTGGACAGCATCATCTAATCAAGATTGGTGTAAAATCAATACTCCATCAGGTAAAAATCAACAAATTGTATCTTATACGGTTGATCCATTGGATGATATCGAAAAACAACGAGTGGCAATAATTACTATTCATTCTACTGATGGTGTTCAATATTTTTCTGTCGGACAAGAATCTACAAATGCATCTGTATTCATGTCAGGGGGAGCAATCGATGTATGTAATAGTATTTGTTATAATATGCATGGAAGAATAAAAGCACCAGGAGAATGGACTGTTAGTAGTACAGAAGAATGGTATCAGTTTGAAAAGCAGTCTGGGGTAGGTGAGGAAGAAGTAGAAGCATATATCCAAATAAATGATACTTATCAAAATAGAGCTACAACAAATATTTTAAAATCAGGTAACAAGATATTTAAGAATCATGTTATACAGCGAGGTAAAAGAGATATTACTTCTAAAGAATTGCCAGACATTGAAATGATATTTGTACAGGGTGGAAGTTTTATGATGGGAAATAGTCAAAATGAATCAAGTAGTCCTATTCATAAAGTAACATTGAGTGATTTTTATATTGGTAAATATGAAGTTACTCAAGATTTGTGGGAAGCTGTCATGGGAAATAATCCATCTCATTATATAGGAGAAAACCTACCGGTTAATAGTATAGCTTACAACCAAGCCCTTGAATTTATTGATAAGTTGAATCAATTAACAGGTAAAAAATATCGTCTACCAACAGAAGCTGAATGGGAATATGCAGCAAAAGGTGGAAATAAAAGTAAAGGATATATTTATAGTGGTAGTGATTCGTATAATGATGTTTGTAATTTGGCGTGGAAAGCTTCTGTTGCTTTTGTTGGTTCTAAAGAACCTAACGAATTGGGTATTTATGATATGACAGGGAATGTCTCTGAATTTTGTTCTGATTGGTATGGTCCATATTCATCTTTGGAAGAGTATAATCCAACAGGACCTGTATCTGGAGATAAAATTGTTGTCAGGGGAGAGTACTATTTTCATACAACAACGTCTGATCGCTTTTGGGGTTATCCTGGTGTATATGGCAATAGCAATGGTTTTCGTTTAGTCTTAGACAAATAATACAATATACAATCATGCAAAACAAATACAAAATACTATTTATTTTATCTGTTGTTGCACATACTTTATGTGCTCAAGTTACTGCTCCTCTCCAGTTCCGTGTTCCCGTAGAAACCTATGTCCGCTCCTATGTTGAACCTCGTCTACAAACTTGGCTTAAATGGGATCGGTACGAAGAATCGACGCAACAATATAAAGAACGGACAAGTGATGAAAATCGCCTCAGTCAAATAACGAAATGGGAAAACGAAGCATTAGCCATTTATAAGAAAAAATATGCAGAAACAATCAATTGGAACCAGTTCCATATTGAAGGAGATTACGATCCGGATAATGAATGCTTCTTGATTCGTTCCGAGCAATTCGGACAATTGACCGTAAAAGTCCCGCGAGGAAAAACAGCCAAAGAGTTCATCTCCTATTTTGATTCAGTAAAAGTCAGCCAACCGGATTTCTATTTTTCTGACAATTATATCGGTTTGGACAAATTGACTTTCACACTACCTAATGGACAACAGGCTGTTTATGATAGCCGTGCACAGAACACGTATGCACATTTGAACATTTCGTATGATCTGGAATTGACCAAGTTAAGAGAATTGAATATTGAAAACCGAAATCGGCAGATTACTCAACAACCCATAAGTAACCTATCTGACGTTGATATGCAGATACCACAAACTGGAATTACGAATGATGAAACCTATGCCGTTATCATTGGTAACGAGCATTATCATTACGAATCTCAAACTCGGTTTTCAAGTAATGATGCCAAGATTTTCTATCAATATTGTATCAAAACATTAGGTATCCCATCCCGGAACATATTCAGCAAAACAGATGCGACCTATGGCGATATGCTGACATCCATTCAATTCCTGAAAAACGCAGTCAAGGCAAAAAACGGGAATGTACATATCGTATTTTATTTTTCCGGTCATGGAATGTCTGATATCAAGACAAATGGTATGCACCTTTTACCGGTAGATTGTAGTTCGACAACGCTACAAGCCGCTTTAAAAGCCGAAAACCTATATCGGGATTTAGCCGATATGCGAGCCCTTTCCGCTACAGTCTTCTTGGATGCTTGTTTTAGTGGGAAAAGTGATGAAGGAGCTTTGACTGCATTAGTAGATGGGGCGGGTATAGAAGTTACTCCACGTAAAGAAATCTTAAACGGTAATTTGGTCGTCTTCAGCGCAACTACCGATGCGGAAATTGCTTATCCTTATGAAGAAAAGCAACATAGGATGTTTACCTATTTCCTGTTAAAAAAGTTACAGGAAAGCAAGGGGACAACATCTTATGCTGATTTGGCTACCTATCTGATCAACAACGTAAAGTCGCATGCATTCGACGTAAACCGGAAGATGCAGACACCTCAAGTGCAAACTTCGAGAGCTATTTCTGAAGTTTGGAAAAACTGGAAACTAATAAAGGAATAATCAAAAGTAAATTCAATGAAACAGTTCTTAGCCATCAGTATCGTATCAATCCTATCCGTGGCCTCCTACGGACAAAATACATTTCAGGAACAGTTTGATACATTCAAGAATGAGGTGCATCAACAATATGTGGTTTATAATGACTCTATCAATAAAGTTTTTATCAAATCGATAGAAGAAAACTGGATTAAGTTCCAAACAAATCACCCGATTCCAGTTCCCAAGAAACCGATTCCACAGATGGATGTACAAATTGCACCGGAAGAAAGCGATTCTACTTTGGAATTGGAGATAGATAGCATCATTCGCCAAAAAGCTTCATCGGAAGATGTCAATTTGTGGGATGCGCCTATTTCAAACAAAGAAAAAGGACAGAAAACAATGGTCTCATATTATGGTTCGGAGCTACAGTTCCTTTATTTTCCCGAATACAAATATTTTTTGACGAACCTTGATGAGAAGACAATAGCATCTGTATGGGAACAATTATCCGATTCACCTTATACGGAATTGATCAACACATTACTTTTTTACAAAAACGATATGAATTTGAATGATTGGGGAATGTTCCAATTATTAAGTCGAATCACAGAAAAATTTTATCCTGGGAGAAGAAACGAACAAACGATTTTTTCTATATTCATTATGAATCAGTTGGGATTTCGGATGAAGATTGGCAGATGTAACAACAGACTCATTCATCTTGTCCCTTTTCAGACAACGGTCTATGGAAAACCTTTTATTAATTTTGATGGCGAAAAATATTATATATTGGAAGACACAAATACAGATGGAGGTATATATTCCTATACAATTGATTATCCCAATACGATCAAACACATAAATTTGCATGCCCAGAGGCCTTTCAGGTTATCTTTATCATTGCATGCCAAACAATGTCATGTCGGAGACAAGGAATATAGCATCAACATAAACAAAAATCTGATTGATCTGTTTCAGACGTATCCGCAAACTGAGATTTCGGTTTATGCCAATACTCCGCTTTCCAACATAACACGAAAAAGTCTTGAGAAAGAATTGTTACCCCAATTATCGGATAAGACAGAACAAGAAGCGGTGAATTATCTTTTGCAGTTCGTGCAGACCTCGTTTGAATACAAAAACGACCTACAACAGTTTGGGTATGAAAAGTTTTTCTTTGCGGAAGAACTGTTTTACTACCCTTTTTCCGATTGTGAGGACAGATCTGTTTTGTTCTCACAACTAGTCAGACGTTTTTTGGGATTGCAGGTTGTTCTATTGGATTATCCAGACCATGTAACAACAGCGGTCAAGTTTAACAGACCTGTTTCCGGTGACTTCATCAATGTGGAAGGTGAAAAATATATTATTTGCGATCCGACATACTTACATGCAAAAGTGGGGCAGTCAATACCACGTTATAAGGAACAAAAAGCTCAGATCTACATATTGGATTAATTTTTTCATGTTCGAATGTCACAAATTCATATTGAAGCAGATAATAGAACAAATAACAATTTAAAATATAATCAAAATGAGAACAAAGTATGTATTTATCTTATTCAGTCTGTGCACTTTTTTTATGGGATGTGGTAGTAGCAAACAACCAAGTAACCCAACACAACCTAAATCCGAACTTCGGAAAGAATTAAAACAGACAGCTATCAAACAAGCAAGAAAAGAAGCAAAAACGTACAAAAAAGAGGGATTCAAGACATTTATTGGTGGTATTCCTTTAGAAAAACAAATTGAAAATGCATGGATGAAATCTGTCACAACAGATGAGTCAGGATTACCGGCATACCTTGTTGCCAATTCAAGAGTGATTGGAGGTAATGTCAGTTCGGCAAAGATGCAAGCAAATCATCAGGCTAAAGTTGAACTGGCTGGATTAATGAGTTCCAATATCAGTTCACTTATAGAAAGCAGTGTTTCTAATAAAGAATTAACAAGTGAGGAAGCCGTTGCAATCAACAAGGCAGTACAAGCAAGTAAAGAATTAATCATTGCAGATCTAGGACGTGTTGCGAAAGAGATTGAGATTTATAGAGATTTGAGTAATAAAAATGTGGAAGTAATGGTTTGTCTTTCTTATAGTTCTAAAGCTGCAACAGATGTGGCAGTCAAAAGTATCCATCGTAATTTGGAACAAGAAGCCGAACATTTGCATGACAAATTGGATAATTTGACAGGAATCAAACAAATTATATCAACCAATAATACAAATTTGCAACAAGAGTAAAAAAGCGTTAGTTTTGTAGATAATCCAATTAATTCTGATATGCATAAAATACTATCTATTCTGTTTATTTTGTTTGCTCTTTCTGTCTCGGCCCTTTTTGCACAAACCAAAAGGGTTCATGCTACGGGGTGTTGGGAAATAGCAAATATCACCCCTGAAGCAGCAAGAAGTAAAGCCATAGAAGATGCAAAGAACAATGCTCTTCAAAATGCAGGCATATCGGAATTTTTTGCGGTTATGAATACGAGCTCTGTATCAGATCGCTTAAATCATTTTGTTAGTTCAAGTAGTTCTGAGTTTTCTGGAGAGATAACGAATTTTAAAATTGTGAAAGAACAGATTCTCACAGAAGAGAAACATCTGTTTTATACTGTTGATATAGATGCGGTTATCCGAATTAGAGAAAATAAACGAGATTTGGAGTTTGATGCTTATATTGAAGGAATAAAGGAAGTTCCTTATCAGGATGGTGAAAATTTTTCATTTAGCATTCGCCCTACCAAAACTTGTTATGTTCGTGTGTTTTGGTTTGATGAAGCTGGAAAAGGAAATATTGTGTATCCTAATCCGGCTGAACCATCTCAACAACTATGCTTTAATGAACATAATTTTTTCCCTATTACGCAGGATTACAAAATCAGAAAAGAAACACAAGAACCTATTGAAAGTATTTCTGTTATTTTTATTTTGACCAAAAAGGACGTTCCTTATACAAGGAAGATGACATTAGAAGATTTTCATCAATGGGTATTGTCGGTTCCTTCAGATCAAAGAATCCTTAAATTTTATAATATTCATATCATACATTAGCAACAGCCTTCCTTTGGATTATTCCTTCTCTTAAAAAACAAAGGAATAGAATCATATATCATGTGTCTGTGAAATCTGGTAAATGTTCCGACTACAAAATGGTCAATGATTCTGACACTTTAAAGTGTTGGCTGTTGCTTATTTCGTGTATTGTTGTTGGATGGGAAGAAATGAGGCTTTTTATGCGGACTGTTTTTTCTATCGGTTGGATAAAGGGTATTCTGTGTGGATTATAAAAGGGTGCACAGGCACCGGAAAGTACTGGGAAATGATTTGGTAATTCACGAAAAATCTAGTGTGTTCAAGGATATATTTACAGAGACATAAAAGAGCGTTCAGTAAATTTTTTAACCTTCCCAGCAAAATAAAGGTGGAAAATGCAGAAAGGTCTATATTACCGTCTATGCAGGCTGTCTCTAATCCATAAAAAGTTGTTTGAATTATGATTTTGTTGTTTAATTTGTTATATTTGCGAAAGAATTACAAATTAGGAGGATAAAATGGTACTTGAAATTCGTTTGAGCAACTTCTTCTCAATTAAAGATGAGGTAGTACTGGATATGCAGGCAGCAAGCATACAGACTAAAAAGGCAAAGGAACTTGAAGAAAATACATTTGTATGCGGTGATGAACGGTTGCTTAAAACTGTTGCCATTTATGGTGCAAATGCCTCAGGAAAGAGCAGTGTTATCAAGGCTATTCGCGCTTGTGTGGGAATGATATTCTCATCTCACAATTACAACGAGAATACGATATTTGCCTTTACTCCGTTCAAATTCGGGGGCATTGGCAGGCCAAGCACATTCTTAATTCGCTTCCTTCTTGAAGGTATCGAATATGAATATTCTTTTGAACTCAATAAAGTTGAGATATTGAAAGAGGCACTGTATTATTATCCGAATGGTCGTCGTTCACTGGTATTTTCTCGTGATGAGACAAAGGGACCCGACAAAAAGGATATCTATGAATTCCGCTCGGTGATTCGCCGCCCTATGGATGTTGCTGCTAACACCTCCAAGAAAACGCTTTTCGTATCGCGTGCCAGCCAGATGGACCGAGATGTCGCAAAAGATGTTTTTAGATATTTCAATGAGCGTTTTATTCTGAATTATTTCGGATATAATTCGTTCTCTGTCGAGCGCTTGTTGAATGAGAACAAAGAGCAGTTCCTTAATGTGCTGCGAATTGCCGACAGCGACATTGTCAAAATCGACAGCCGGCACGAGAATAAAGTCCTGTCTACTGCGGTGATTGATCTGGCTGAAAACCAGATATTGTCGGTAGAGGATATTCAGAAATCGCAGTTGGTTATTACTACCTACCACAAGAATAATCCGGATATACCCTTCAATTTTTTTACTGAAGAGTCTGATGGGACACAGCGTTTATTCAATATGATGCTGACGATTCTGGATATCGTCAAGAATAATAAAATCTTGTTGATAGATGAAATCGAGACGCAGCTGCATATAAAACTGGTAGAGTATATTATCGGTTTGTTCAATAAAAGTGAATCGGCGCAGTTGATATATACTACGCATAATACATATCTGCTTAATACCAATAAGTTGCGTAAGGATCAGATATATTTTGTCAACAAACGGGATGACGGGTCCTCGGATTTGTATTCGCTGTTTGATTACAAAGATTTCCGCGACGGGCTGGATGCAGAAAAGGCATATCTGCAAGGTCGTTTTGATGCCATCCCGTATATTGACGAACAGGCGGATAGTTTTATAAAATAGAAATCGATATGGGACGACAAATAAGAAAATCTAAAGGTAAAACAATGAAACCAAACTTCTTTGTTTTCTGTGAGGGGGAGTCTGAGGTTGCCTATATCAGTCACCTTCGTTCGCAATACCGTGCGCCTATTCAGATTATCCCTAGAAAGAGCGATTCGAACATATCCGTTCGGTATATAGAGAATTGTAAACGGGAATATGTTGCAACCAAAAATGATAAAACATTTCTAATGTTTGACCTAGATGTGGACGGAATGCTGGAACACCTGCAAAGTATTCCGGATGCGGTATTGCTGGTGTCGAATCCATGTATTGAGTTGTGGTATTTACTGCACTTTGAGGAGTGTCATGCCGAACTAATTCAAAACACTTGCATAAAAAAATTGAAAAGACATCTTGAACGCTACACAAAGGGAACTTTGGCATTGAATGAGAAACAGCTATTGTCTGACAAGACATCAGAAGCAACGGCAAGAGCCAAGGTGTTGGAGATATATAATAATCCATCAACTACTGTCTATAAAATGACAGACCTGCTGGAAGGTTTGTAATTTCTTACTGAATAGGATAGTGAAGGCACTTCCTTCTTTCTCCTGGCTTTGCACGTGCAGCTTTCCGTTATGCAGTTTGACGATTTCCCGGGAAATGCTCAGGCCGATGCCGTTGCCGTTTTTCTTGGTACTGAAGAATGGAATGAAAATCTTGTCGCGGATTGAGTCGGGGATGCCCCTGCCATTGTCGGCAACGGTGAGGTAAGGATGTCCTTCTGAGTCATACCCGGAGAAAAGATGTATTTGCGGATTCTCTTTTTCACTTGTGGCATAGGTGGCATTGGTTATAAAATTGATGATAACCTGTTCTATCAAATCCCTGTCCATAAAGGCGGTGACTTCCGGAGCGTTTGTTTTTAGCGTGAAAGCGATCCCTTTTTGTTGAAGGGAAGGATTCATCAGGGAATGAACAGAACTCAGCAAATCATAGAGATTATATGATTTCATATCAGGTACTATCTTTTGGCTTAGATTGCGATAGGTTTCGGCAAAGCGCAGTAGGCCTTCACTTCTCCGGTGAATTGTGTCCATCGCCAGTTCCATATCTTCCAGATCCGTAGTAGACGGTTCGGATACATTTTCTTTCAATGTATGTATTTTTCTTCTGAGCGTATCCGAGAGGGATGAGACAGGGACGATAGAATTCATTATCTCATGAGTCATTACATTGAGTAATCCTTTCCAGGCACCCGATTCGACTTCTTCCATCGTTGCGCTTACATTATGGAATGCGATCAGTTTGTAGGTTTTCCCTCCGGTTTGAAAGACGGAAGCGTTTGTCATTGTTTTGATGGTTTGCTTCCGGGCATGGATCGTTATCAGGGTACTTTTGTTTACCGGGATATCGAGCAGTTCATTGAAAAGGTTTTCGTTTTGCTTTTTCAGCCAGTTGATATTCTTGATATGAGGAATGTTGAGCAGGGTCGTAAAAGAGTCATTCATCCATAGTGATTCATGGGTTTCCACATCATAGGCGAGGATACCTGTATCGACCAGTTCCAGCATCTCTTTCAGGTAATGCTGCTGCGCTTCTTTCTCGGCCGCCAGATTCAGGAAGGCATCCGTGATAGATTGGAACCGGGGGGATTTCCTTGAAAAATCTCTGTTAATGATGGACTCGGCAAATTCGTCGATATCCTGTTTTGTTTTCCTGCGTACATATATTATATATAGCAGAAGTATAACGATTAGGATGGATAGGGCGATCGTCATAGTCCGTGTTTTTCTAGCCGGCGGTATAAGGCTCCCCGGGTTAATCCCAGTTCTTTTGCCGCTTGCGATATGTTTCCGTTATGTTTTTGAATGACCTGTTCGATGGCTGTCTTTTCCAGATCATCCAGATTATGTGTCGGTATCGGTTGGGCATTTTCTTCCTGTTGCTCCAAGGGAGAGAAGGTGATGTCTTCCGCTTTCAGTACATCGCTGTCGGCCATGATAACGCCTCTTTCTATGGTGTATTGCAGCTCGCGTACGTTGCCGGGGTAATGATACAGCATCAGTTTCTTTTTGGCTGAGTCGGCTAAACGGAACTTTTGTTTGAAATACTTTTTCTCATACATTTTCAGGAAATGTTCTGCCAGCAGGATAATATCTTCGCCTCGTTCACGTAGAGGCGGTACGGTTATCTCTACTGTATTGATTCGGTAAATCAAGTCTTTACGAAACTTTGCTTCGTTGGCTAACTCCCGTAATGGCAGGTTGGTTGCTGACAGCAGACGGATATCCACCGGCATCGGTGTATTGGCTCCGAGGCGAGTCACTTCACGGTTTTGCAGCACGGTCAGCAGTTTGGCCTGCTGTTGCAAAGTTATATTTCCGATTTCATCCAGGAAAAGTGTACCTTTGTCTGCCGCCTCGATTAGACCGGTACGATCTTCACGCGCATCTGTAAATGCTCCCTTTTTATGTCCGAAAAGTTCGCTCTCGAAAAGGGTTTCCGTCAGGGAACCTACGTCTACTTTTACAAATGGCTGATTCCGGCGAAGGGATGACTGATAGATGTAGCGGGCAACAAGATCTTTTCCTGTTCCGTTTTCTCCCAAGATCAATATGTTTGCATCGGTAGGTGCTATCTTTTGCAATTTATGGAACAAAAGCTGCATGCTTTCCGAGTTTCCGATAATCTCTATATCAGTATTTCTTTTATTTGTTTTCTCTTTACTGTCCGGAGTTGCCTGTTTCCGAAGTGTCTCCGACAGGATATTCAGCAGATGCTCGTTATGCCAGGGTTTGACGATAAAGTCGGCCGCCCCTTCTTTCAGGCTTTTGATGGCCAGGTCAATATCTGCATAGGCTGTAATCATAATGACTGACAGGGAAGGTTTCCGTTTCTTTATTTCTTTCAGCCAGAACAGACCTTCGTTACCGGTGTTGATGGAGCTTCTGAAGTTCATATCCAACAAAATAATGTCTATGTCATTCTCTGTGACCAGCTTATGAATGTTGTCCGGGTTTGTTTCTGTCAGTATTGTTTTCACTTCCATCTTCAGCAAAAAACGTACGGCGGTCAGAACGTCTTTATCATCATCAACAATCAGTATATTTGCCTGGTGTAAGTTCATAATTACTCTTGTTAGTAGGTTGCAAATATATCAAGAATGGAGTGAATGCCCAAGCTGTTCCTGTTTTTTGTCTGTAGGCAGACATAAGGTGTCCGTTTATGGACACTATTCAAGGGCGGTCGTTTTGTTAATGGGTTAATATATTGGGGATTGCTGTTTTGGCATATCAATTGTTCCGGATTTATATGTAACATGCTAAATTATTCATAAGACTATGATTAGAATAAATGATTTGAGGAAAGTCTACAGGACGGAAGAGGTGGAGACAATTGCTTTGGATAATATGTCGCTTCATGTAAAGGAACATGAGTTTGTTGCCATTATGGGACCGTCGGGATGTGGTAAATCTACTTTGCTGAATATACTGGGATTGCTTGACGATCCTGATTCGGGTTCCTATCTTTTTAATGGGGGGGAGGTTACCGGATTAAATGAAGACAAACGTTGCGATTTGCGAAGGGAGAATATCGGTTTTGTTTTCCAGAATTTCAATCTGATAGAAGAGTTAACTGTATTTGAGAATATCGAATTGCCGTTGGAAAATTGTGGAATGAAAGCCTCCCTCCGCAAAATGAAAGTAGAGAAAGCCTTGAAAAGCGTCCTTCTCAATCATCGCCGTAACTATTTCCCGTCGCAGCTTTCGGGCGGACAACAGCAGCGTGTGGCGATTGCCCGGGCGGTTGTCAATGATCCGAAACTGATTCTCGCAGATGAACCAACCGGAAATCTGGATAGTCGCAACGGCCTGGAAATAATGGATCTGCTGACTACGCTCAATGATGCCGGAACCACAATCGTTATGGTAACACACAGTGAACACGATGCCCGTTACAGCCACCGGATTATTCATATGCTGGATGGGAAACCTGTTTCGGAAAATTTCCTGAAAGAATTAGCTTATACCGCAAACTAAAAAACTTACACAATGAATATAAGAAGATCTCTCCGGATTATTTTCCGGAATAAAATATATAGTTTTCTGAATATCCTGGGGCTGGCAATCGGAATTACTTCGGCTGCACTTATCTTTCTCTGGGTGGAAAGTAAAGTGAATTTCAACAAGGCAATCCCTAATTCCCGAAATATATATGTCAGTGCATCTCATTATTTTCCTGTCTCGAATGAATGTATAACAAGCTTCGAATCAAATTCTATGCTGTCAAAAGTTTTGGAGGACGAATTTCCGGAAGTGAAGAGTTGTAGCAGATATAGTGCTCAGCCAGTCGTTTTTGTCCCTGAAAATACAACAGACTCTTTTGAAGAAAAGGGAGCTTATGCCGATTCCACTCTCTTTAATCTGATCGGTATGAAGTTCATAAGTGGTGATGCCTCTTCCGTTTTCGAACCGCAATATTCCATTGTCCTCAGCCGGTCGATGGCTCGAAAGATATATAACGAAGAAGATCCGATAGGAAAGGGACTGATTCATGAAGGAGTTATATATCAAGTAACGGGTGTGTTTGAGGATATGCCCGGTAATACTTCGTTCCAATTTGAATGGCTGATACCTTTTCGTGTCTTCGTAGAGGAAATGAAAAAGGTATTTAATGTAAACGAATGGGGGGCTTCCTGGCTGCAAACTTATGTCGAGTTGGAACCGGGAGTGGATCTGGAGCAGTTGAATGAGAAGCTGAAAGGACTCGCTTTTCGTAAAGCCGGGCCGGCTTGTGAGAGTATTCAGATATTCCTTTATCCTCTTAATAAAATGCTTTTGTATGGTCAGTTTAAAGATGGGATAGAAACTGGTGGTGGCTACATAAAGACTGTCTCCCTTTTCTTTCTGATCGGAGTGTTGATACTCCTGATTGCCTGTATCAATTTTATGAATCTATCGACTGCACGTTCCCAAAAACGGGCGTTGGAAGTCGGTGTGCGGAAAACCTTCGGAACCAAACGAAAACACCTGATCCGGCAATTTCTGGTAGAATCGGGACTGATAACATCGATAGCTCTTTTGCTGTCGGTCGGATTGATCTGGCTGAGTCTTCCCTGGTTTAATGAATTTATAGGCGTTCAATTATCCTTTAGTCTGCTCGATCCGACGATTGTGACCGGACTGGTGGCGATCGGATTGTTTTGTACTTTTCTGGCCGGTAGTTATCCGGCGTTGTATCTGTCCTCTTTCAATCCGTTGACTACGCTGAAAATGCAGAAAGTGAGTAAAGGGGGAAGTGCCGCATGGATACGTCAGGGGTTGGTTATCTTTCAATTTACGATGGCATTTATCCTGATTTGTAGTACTTTCGTTATTTATCTTCAGATACAGCTGGTACAAAAACGGGATATCGGAATAAAAAAAGAAAATCTGGTAAGTTTTCCGGCCACTGAAGAATTGTGTAATGCGTCTTCGGCTGTGCGGAATGAGCTGATCAATACCGGTGTAGTAGAAAATTGTGGGTTTTCAGCCAGTCCGATTCTGAAATCGAGTATGCGTACCAATCCTTGGTATTGGAATGGAAAAGATCCGGAAGATGATGCCTATATTTCTTTTAATTTTGTGTCGGAAGGTTTGATAGATGCTGCCGGGATAAAACTGCTTGACGGAACGGATATCGATCCGGCTAAGAAAAATAATAAGAGAGGGGCAGGAATCCTTATCAATGAGACTCTGGCAAAAAGAATGGGAAGGGAAGGCCGTGTAGGAGGACAAATCGGTCAGTCGCCTGATCACAAATGGGAGATAGTTGGTATTATGAAAGATTTCGTGTTCGATGATTTTTATACACTTGAGCCGGCGTCTGCTTTGTTTTTCTATGATCCTCAAAGAACGTATATATTGTTTGTTCGTCTGAAACCGGATATCGATACGTATGAAGCGATAGGGCGGGTACAGACGGTATTGCGTTCTTTTACACCGTATCATGCGTTTGAGCCGACCTTTATGACCGACCGTTTCGATGATTTGTTTGAGGATGAACATCTGGTAGAAAAGTTGTCTGCCTTATTTGCTATGCTGGCAATTTTTATCTCCTGTTTGGGGTTACTGGGATTAAGTGCCTTTTCTGCCGAACAGCGAACAAAGGAAATTGGTGTCCGCAAAGTATTGGGGGCTAAAATAATAGATATACTATTTTTGTTGGGAAAAGCGTATATGGTACTTTTACTTATTTCTTTTGTAATAGGTATTCCTGTCTCTTTATATGCCGCTAACCACTATCTGAAGGATTATGCCTACCGGATTACACTCGGTTGGGATATTTTTGCAGGAGTGGCCTTGCTGATAACCCTGATTGCTTTGCTGACGGTTAGTTTCCAATCGTTAAGAGCGGCTCTCAACAATCCGGTGAAGTCTATAAAGACGGAGTAATTCGTATCCAAGAGAAAGTATGTACAGACTTTGGATATAGTCTTTATTGTTCACTTGCCTATGTTTTTGAAGTAAAGTCCTGTCATAACGCCCATTTACGTTCGCTCCAGTCTTTTATGGATTTATCATCAGGTGATATTTCCATAAGAGTCAGGAGTGGATCGTATTCTATCGATCAGGTTTCTACTGTTAAATCTTTTCATTCTTTTGTATCATTGTTATCGTTTTGGCAATGCGGTTAGCTTTGGTTTGTTCTGTTTTTGCAGAATTAATCCAATCTATAAATGCTTTTTTTTGACCATGCTTATATTTTTCAAATTTATCTAAGAGGCCCTCCTCATTTTCCATGCACAACAATAATTCTTCGGGTATTATTAATGGCGTATTATCTTCATACAGTGTGATATGTACGATATCTGGAGCTTGCTTTTTTATTTTTTTTCTTATTTCCGATTTTACAGCCAGACCTATATGTCCGTTTCCGATAGGCATCAGGTGTACATTGGAAAATTCATAGTTATCTATCTTTCCTTTTACTTTTAGCATTCCAAAAGGAGTCTTAGGCATTGGGATTTCCGGTATTTCGACAAATGTCCAACTTTCAATTTTATCTAATACGTAATCTTTGTCTACTAATGGCTTTTCTGTTTTCATTTTGCAATATTGATAGTAAGGTTACAAATATAGACTATTGTGGCGACAACAGTATGTCAGTAGGTGAAATAATCTTCTTTCAACTCTAAGAAAACAAATATTCAAAATGTTCTCTATTTCATAGACTTAAGTATTTGAATACAAATACAATTGTATTTAGAAACAAAAACAGTTGTATTTGCAACTAAAAACAATTGTATTTTGAGAAGGAATAAGTCAGTTGATAGATACGTTTAAACGATTGGTTGACCGTCTAGATAGCGACCGGGTTATCTGGCGCTTTGACCCGATGGTGCTGACTGACCGGATTTCTAAAGATGATTTACTGGAAAAGGTTGAGCGTATCGGAAATCAGTTAAAAGGGTATACGAAGAAGCTGGTATTCAGTTTTGCTGATATTCTGGAATATAAGAAGGTAAAAGCGAATCTGGAAAAGAATCATATTAATTACCGGCTTTTTGAGAAGGATGATATGGAGTATCTGGCGAGAGGGTTGATGGGGTTGAACAAATATACCTGTCCGCATAAATGTGAGTATTGTTATGCAAACTCTTCAAAAATGATAGCGGAAGCTAATTATAACCAGCACAAACTGAATCCTTACTTTGAATCGATCGTTGGAATGTGATGGTGTTTTCTAAAAACTTTTCGAATGGTGTTGAAAAATATGTATATTTGCATTATAAGAATCAATCCTAATAAGTATGAGATGGGGTAGATGTTGTAAAGCAAGTAAAAGAAACGGTTCATCGTATTGCTCCAACTACAGAAAGAGAATAAATAAATCATGATATATAAAAATCCTATATTCAGCCTTTGGCTGTTTTTGTTTGTACTGGTCCTGACATCCTGCAGCAGTAAGAAACGTGTGGCACTTCCGGCTGATTTTAAAGGGCCGAAGGAATTGTCACGTTTATATGGTGTGCGTATTACGCCGGATGATAATATCTTTCTTTATAATGAAGGGGCGAAATGGCTGGGGACACCTCACCGGATGGGAGGAAGTACCAAGCGGGGCGTGGATTGTTCCGGGTTTGTGGCGATTGTGTTTCGCGAGGTTTATGGAAAACAGTTGGCACGTTCGTCGGCGGATATGCTGAAATATAATTGTAAGAAGGTCAGTCGTGGCAAATTGCAGGAAGGCGATTTGGTGTTTTTTAAAACAGGAGGAGGCAAGAAAAAGACGCCTAACCATGTAGGAATTTATCTGAAGAACGGGAAGTTTATCCATACCAGTACTTCCAGGGGAGTAATGGTCAGCAGCTTGAGCGAACCCTATTATACCCGGAGCTGGATAACGGGAGGACGGGTGAAGTGAGATATTTTTGTAAACATCTGAGCGGAAGTTGCTTTTTTATGTATCTTTGCATTTCAAAATAAATAAACATAGAGCAAGTATGTTGACGCTTAAAATGATTACGGAAGAAACAGACCGCGTGATTCGTGGTCTGGAGAAGAAACACTTTAAGGGTGCAAAAGAAAGCATCGCTAAGGTGATTGAACTGAACGATAAAAGACGTAGTACACAGAATCAATTAGATACAAACCTGGCAGAGGTTAACTCGCTGTCGAAAACAATCGGTGGCCTGATGAAAGAAGGCAAAAAAGAAGAAGCCGAAGCTGCTAAAAAGCGTGTTGCCGAAATCAAGGAACTGAGCAAGGGCATTCAGGCAGAAATGGACCAGGCTGCGGAAGAGATGCAGAACCTGCTTTATACAATTCCGAATGTGCCTTACGATGAAGTGCCCGAAGGCGTTGCTGCTGAGGACAATGTGGTAGAAAAAATGGGTGGTATGGAAACAGAACTGCCGAAGGACGCACTGCCTCATTGGGAATTGGCTAAAAAATATGATTTGATTGACTTCGACCTGGGTGTGAAGATTACAGGTGCCGGTTTTCCGGTTTATAAAGGACAGGGCGCTCAGTTGCAGCGTGCTTTGATAAACTTCTTCCTGGATGAGGCACGCAAATCCGGTTATATGGAAATCATGCCGCCGACCGTGGTAAATGCCGCTTCCGGCTTCGGTACCGGTCAGCTTCCGGATAAGGAAGGACAGATGTACCATTGCGAAGTGGACGACCTTTATCTGATACCGACTGCCGAAGTGCCGGTAACCAATATCTACCGTGATGTGATTATCGATGAAAAACAGTTGCCTATCAAGAACTGTGCCTATACACAATGTTTCCGTCGCGAAGCCGGTTCTTATGGTAAAGATGTACGCGGTTTGAACCGTCTGCACGAGTTCTCTAAAGTGGAACTGGTTCGTATCGACAAACCGGAACATTCTAAGCAGTCTCATCAGGAAATGCTGGACCATGTGGAAGGCCTGCTCCAGAAGCTGGAACTTCCGTACCGTATCCTGCGTCTGTGTGGTGGCGACATGAGTTTCACTGCCGCTCTTTGCTTCGACTTCGAAGTATATTCGGAAGCTCAGAAACGTTGGTTGGAAGTAAGTTCCGTATCCAATTTCGATAATTATCAGGCTAACCGTCTGAAATGCCGTTATCGTGATGAGAACAAAAAGACACAACTGTGCCATACACTGAACGGAAGTGCTTTGGCTTTGCCGCGTATCGTTGCTGCATTGCTTGAAAACAATCAGACACCTGAAGGTATCCGCATTCCGAAAGCGTTGATTCCTTATACAGGTTTCGATATGATTAAATAATTACCTTAGTTTATCTACGGACAATAAATAGAAAAACGGGACAGAAAGTAGCGAGGTTTACTTCTGTCCCGTTTTTGCTTTAAATCTAAAATAAGAATGAATAAGATTAAACAAATTATCCTGTTCGGCATAGCTGTCCTGATGTGCAGCTGCCAGAGTAAGCAGATGGAACCTTCGGCTGAGGCGGTATCGGTTCCGTTAGGCGGAAACACTTATGTGACTGCCGGAAAAGAGAGTGCGAAGGTTTCGACCGATGGTATCAAATCGTGGACGGGGACGGATGCCGTCTTGTCGGCGTGGTTTAAAACCAGCCAGCCCGGTGATTTGAATCTTTTCCTGAAAGGGAAAGCGGCAGACGGACCGTCGACTGTAAAGGTAACTTTCGGTGGTAAAAGTTTTACCGTAAAAGTGACGGAAGCAGAGGAAACGGTTATTCCGGTAGGGAAGGTATCCGTTACGGAACCGGGGTATATCCGTGTGGATTTGCAGGGAGAAGAGAAAGAAGGCGCTCAGTTTGCCAATATCTCCGAACTGCTGATAGACGGGCCGGCTGCGCAGGAGCCTCTTTATTTTGTGCGTAACTTTGAACCTTACTGGGGAATGCGCGGACCTTCCGTACATATGAAATATACATTACCGGAAGAATCGATCGAATATTTCTACAATGAAATAACGGTTCCGGAGGGAGAAGATAAGATTGGCAGTTACTTTATGACGAATGGTTTCGGTGAAGGTTATTGCGGTATCCAGGCGAATAGCGATGCGGAACGCCGTGTCTTGTTTTCCGTATGGAGCCCGTTTGAAACGGACGACCCGAAAGCGATACCGGAAGACCACCGCATCAAGCTGCTGGCGCAGGGAAAAGATGTACATATCGGAGAGTTCGGTAACGAAGGGTCGGGGGGACAGAGTTATCTGAAATATCCCTGGAAAGCCGGACAAACTTATCGTGTCATTACCCGTGTTCATCCGGACGGTAAAGGGAATACGGCCTATTATGCCTGGTTCTTTGCTCCTGAAGAAGGTGAGTGGCGATTGATAGCCGGTTTTCTGCGGCCGCAGACAAACGCATGGTACACCGGAGCACATTCTTTCCTTGAAAACTTTATGCCCGGGCAAGGTTATCTGGAACGTAGTGTCCATTTTGGAAACCAATGGGCCCGTACGGCTAAAGGAGAGTGGAAAGAGCTTACTGAAGGCATGTTCACTTATGATGCCACTGCCCGTGCCAGCGTCCGCCAGGATTATGCCGGTGGGGTGGAAGATAATATGTTCTTCCTCCGTAACGGCGGTTTCTTCAATGATAATACAGAGTTCAAATCAGTTTTTACACGTCAGCCGAACGGAACAGCTCCGGATGTCGACGTAACGACATTGCCCCTGAAATAGAGGCCTATTATTTGTCAAGAAAAAAACATAGGACTTTTGAAATCAAAATAAGGGACTTTTGTAAGCAAAGCATATATGTTTTAAACGCAAAACATATATGCTTTTTTTATGGGGTATATATCCTTTGGAAAATAACCGGAGTGTTTAGATGAACAGGTTTACGTTTGCATCTTCCGCCCGTTCAAGATAAGTGGCTACTCCGCCAAGCGTGACGTTGTCCATCAGTTCCTCTTTTTTGACACCCATCACATCCATACTCATGGTGCAGGCTATCATTTCGACACCGTTCTCAGCGGCTTGAGCGATGAGGCTTTCCAGGCTGTCGATATGCTTTTTCTTCATAATGAGGCGCATCATCCAACTTCCGGCACCACCCATATTCATTTTCGATAGTTTCAGTTTACCGCTGTGGGCGGGAAGCATCCAGCCGAACATTTTGCCGAATATATCTTTTGAAACAGACGGTTTCTGCCGTTTCTTGATGACATTCAGTCCCCAGAAAGTGAAGAACATGGTTACTTTCTTGCCGGTCGAGGCGGCTCCGTTGGCAATAACGAAGGAGGCAAGGGCCTTATCCAGGTCGTCACTGAATACAATCAACGTCTTGTTGTCCGTACCGTTCACCATTTTACAGGAACTTTTAGGTTCACCTTTTTCGATTGTAGCATGGATGACTCCCGATTTATTCTCAACTCCGACCAGCTGTGCTCCGGTCATATTGCACCAGGCGGCTACATCTTTCCCGAATCCCTGGTCGGTGGCGGTTATCAGAAGACGGTCACCTGTATTTATCTCAGCATAATGTTTTTTCAGCTGCATGACTGGACCGGGGCATTGAAGACCGCAGGCATCAATCCGGATAGTCTGTTGTGAGGGAGAAGAAGATGCGGCGGCGGTAGACGTTTTTGGTGTCATTGCTGTTTGGGAATTGCCTTCTGTTTGTTTGGAAGCTATTCCGGCTGTCGCTACACTCCATGTTTTGAATCCTCCCGACAGGTTCTTTACATTTTTATAACCATGCTGAACCAAAATGCGGTAAGCCAGATATCCGCGTAATCCGATGGCACAAGTCACTACGATTGGTCTGTCGGTTGGCAGTTCCGGCAGGCGGTTGCGCAGTTCGTCGACCGGGATATTGATAGCTCCCGGTATGGAACCCAGGTTATATTCGTCGGCAGTGCGTACATCGACCAACAGGGAATTGCTGCCCAGCTGTGCTATGTCGCGCCAGTTAATGGTTTCGACCTTTTTGGTAAGGATATTCTCTGCAACATAACCAGCCATGTTGACGGGGTCTTTGGCTGACGAATAAGGAGGTGCGTAGGCCTGTTCCAGTTCGGTCAGGTCGTAGACTGTTCCTTTGCGTTGTATTACCTGGGCAAGCATTTCGATTCGTTTGTCTACTCCGTCGAATCCAACAATCTGGGCACCGTATAACTGTCCGTTGTCCGGTGAGAATACTATTTTTATAGACATCGGAACGGCTCCCGGATAATAACCGGCGTGCGAAGCCGAGTGGGTGTATGATGACTGATAGGGGATGCCTTCCCGTTTCAGTAACTTGGCATTGGCACCGGCGGCAGCGACCGTAATATCAAACACTTTGGCAATAGAAGTGCCTATCGTACCTTTATAAGTTTCGCGATTGCCGAATACGATATTATCGGCTACGATACGTCCCTGTTTGTTCGCCGGACCAGCCAGCGGGATTAAAGCCGGTTTGCCTGTTACCGGATTGAGCACTTCGACAGCATCTCCCAGGGCATAAATGTCCGGGTCGGAGGTCTGCATATAATCGTTTACGGCAATCCCTCCCAGGGCTCCGATGGCCAGTCCGGCTTCTTTGGCCAGCTTTGTTTCAGGACGTACACCAATACTGAGGATAACCAGGTCTGTCGGAATCTGTTTGCCGCTCTTCAGGTGGACGATGATACCTCCGTCTGTCTCTTCAAAACGTAATACGCCGTCTTCCAGACGCAGGTCTACCTTTTTTTCAATCAGTTGCTGATGTACGATAGCGGCCATTGAATAATCGAGCGGAGCCATTACCTGGTTAGCCATCTCGACAACGGCGATGTCAAGACCCTGGTCGTGCAGGTTTTCGGCCATTTCGAGTCCGATGAATCCGCCGCCTACAACTACTGCATGGCGGGGATGCTCCCGATCTATATACTTTTTGATCGTATCGGTATCGGGTACGTTGCGTAGGGTGAATATCTTTTTGCTGTCGATACCTTCGATGCCGGGACGCAAAGGTTCGGCTCCCGGAGAGAGCACCAGTTTGTCATAGCTTTCGGTATAAGACTGTCCGGTGCGGAGATTCTTCACTTCTACGTTTTTTTCTTTGGGATGGATAACGGTTACTTCCTGCTCGGTCCGTATATCAATATTGAAACGGGCGGTAAAACCTTCGGCGGTTTGTACGAACAGTTTATCACGCTCTGCAATGACGCCACCGATATAATAAGGTAGCCCGCAATTGGCGTATGATACATATTTGCCCCGTTCAAACAGGATAATGTCTGCATTTTCGTCCATTCTTCTCAGACGTGCGGCGGCTGTTGCTCCGCCGGCTACTCCTCCGATTACTAAATATTTCATCTTACTTTCTTTATTATTGTTATTATACATATTTTCTAATGGAAAATAAATAAGTAAAAAAAGGGATTATCCCTTTTCCATACATTGTTGCAGTTTTCCGAACAGGCCGTCGAAACGTAATTCGGCATTCATCATTTTCTGTACTTTTTCTTTTCCTTTCGGGGTAAGAGAAAAGAACATCTGCCGTTTATCTTCCTTACTCATCGTACGGTCGATAAAGCCTTTGTTCTCAACGGAAGTGATTACTTTGGATACACGTGAGTTCGATAATCCGATATATTCACAGATGGTGCCTGCTGATTTGGGCTGGTTGTCTTTCAGGCAGCAAAGCAGCATTGCTTCGTTGATTGTAATTTCATGAACGTCTGAAAAAGCCTTTTCAAACTGATATAATGTTTTGTATATGTCTTTGATTACGCAGATTGCTTCCATGTCGTATTCTTTATTAATGATGCAAAGATAGATAATATTTTTAATATTGATATTGTTTAGTGGAAAATATTTTATCCGGCTTGTTGAAGGGTAGTTGAGAACAAATGTTTTTCATCTGTTGTTTTAAGAAAAACAGAATGGATTATTATAAACCAGTAAATAGAAAAGATATGGAAAAATTATTTCAAAAAGGAGTTGTAGTCGATTTAAGCAATTTGGTTGATTATTCAGCGGGTGGGGTTGTCAGCAAACAAATCGTGAAAAGTGCAGCAGGTAACATTACTCTGTTTTCTTTTGATAAAGGGGAAGGACTGAGTGAACATACCGCACCTTTTGATGCTCTGGTACAAATACTGGAAGGTGAAATGGAAATCGTTGTCGATGGAAATCATTCCCGGATGAAAGCAGGGGAGTCGTTGGTGCTTCCTGCCAATGTACCGCATGCTTTAACAGCGGTGCAACGTTTTAAAATGCTTCTGACAATGATTAAGGAATAAATAAAAAAGAGACAAGGCTGGAACCCTGTCTCTTTTCTGTTTTATCAGATTTGTTTCTTAGTCTCTGTTTGAGAAGTATTTCATGAACTGTGAACGTTCATACATGGCCGGATCCGGGATATTGGCATAATTCAGTTTACCCTGGAATTGTGCCAGATTCTGATAATGTGTCTGGTGCATCCATTCTTCAATACAAGTAAGTACCTGTGATATGATTTCGCCGCCATGAGTATATAATGCGCTGCACATCTGTACGGCAGAAGCTCCTGCCAACAGGCATTTGATAACGTCTTCCCAATCGTGGATACCGGTTGACGAAGCGATGCTTATTCCGGGAACCTTACCTGAAATGATTGCCGTCCAGCGGATTGTGTCGCTCAGGTCGGAGTGGTTGCTGAATACGTTGCCCGATACTATCTGCATATTGTTGATGTCGATGTCCGGCTGGTAAAAGCGGTTGAACATCACTACGCCATCTGCCCCGTTAACCTTTAATGTATTAACCAGTGCCGGAATGTTTCCGACGTTTTTCCCGATTTTCATGATAACGGGTATTGAAACCGTTTCCTTTACTTTCCGGATGATGTTGACGTAAAGGTCACGAATCTCGTCGGGATTGTATTCCAGACTCGTTTCAAGAAAATAGACATTCAGTTCAAGTGCGTCGGCTCCTGCCAGCTCTATCTGACGGGCAAAGTCAATCCACACATCAGACTTGTAACAGTTGATGCTGGCAATGATAGGAATGGTACACTGTTCTTTTGTCTTTTTTATCAGTTCCAGATAGTTGTTTACCTGGTTTGCTTTTACATAACCACGGATATAATCGGCAGCTTCCGGATAGTCTGAATCCTGCATAAGCGAATCGCTTTGCATTTCAATTTGTTCTTCAAAAAGAGATTTGAGAACAATCGCTCCGGCACCTGCCTTTTCGAATTCCTTGTTTCGCTCAGGGTTGTTTGTCAGACCTGAACTTCCTACAATTAACGGATTACGAAGTGTTAGTCCCGCATATTGGGTTTTAATGTCAATCATGTCAGATTCAATTTAATGTGTTAGTACTCGCGTTCGCCGAAAATACTGGTTCCAACCCGTATCATGGTGCTACCCTGGCGAATGGCAACCGGATAATCGTGACTCATTCCCATAGATAGTACTGCAAAATTATCATTTCCTATGAAATATATAGCTTTTAATTCGCTGAAAAGTTCATGTAAGATGTGAAATTCCTGTTCGATGAGCGCAATGTCATCGGTATAGGTCGCCATTCCCATCAATCCGCATATATGAATATTGCCTAGTTCGGCAAGTTGTTCGTTTTGCAGAAGCTCACGGCACTCGTCAGGACTTAGTCCGTGTTTGGTCTCTTCCTGAGCAACATGTATCTCCAGTAATACACGGATTATACGGTTGTTTTTTGCGGCTTGTTTATTTACTTCCTGTAATAATTTCAGTGAGTCGATGCTATGGATTGTATGGATAAATGGCGCAATATCTTTCACTTTATTGCTTTGCAGCGGACCGATAAAATGCCATTCGATATCACCCGGTAGTACTTTTTGTTTAGCCGTCAGCTCCTGTGCCCTGCTTTCGCCAAAGACACGCTGGCCAGCATTGTAGGCCTCCATCAATGCTTCTGCCGGATGAAACTTGGACACGGCTACCAATGTGACGTTTGCCGGTAGCGATGCCTTTAACTGTACTATGTTCTGGGAGATACTCATGCTTCCTGTGCTTTGTCCTCAGCCTGTTTTTTCTGTTCGGCAATCAGTTCTTCTCCTGATTTGGGCGTTTTGTCATCATTGACGGAGAAAGGGAATACGTCCATCAGCATGGTTTCTGTAACCGAAGCGATTGTGTAATCGGCCATGGTGCCTTTCATGCCTTCTTCCAGTACGGCGATGGCTTCTTTCAGTGTGCAAGCCTGTGCAAGCATCTGTGCAGCCGTTTTCTTTTCAGCGCCGCTTTTTTCATCGAGTGTGATGAAATATACTTTAATTTTGTAGAAACGGTCGCCGTTTTCGTTGAAGAACAATTCTGAAAGACGGGCACGTTTGATGTCAGTAACAGTAAATTCGCCGGATATGAACGGGCGTATTTCTTCGATGATACGGGCTTCCGCTTCTGTGAAAGAGAGGGCGTCGACCAGATAAGGTTCTGTTACTTTCTTTTGCATTCCGTTCTCCAGTACTTTTTCAAAGGAGACTTTACATTCAAACCAACTGTGCATATTGTTTTCTTTTAATTTTTTGTCTGTACTCGTGTTTAAAATACAGTACAAATATAGGTCCAATTCGGGAATAATACAACTGCAAGTAATTTCTTTATTTTTTCGGAACATTTCATAGAATGGGCTTGTTTATATAATGTAGTGTGTTTTTCATGGTATTAGATTTTTAGATTAGTAATGAGGTTGTTCATCCGGTTCGGGAGGATAGGATGATATAGTAGAAATAAAAAAGCCGGAAAAGAGAAATCATAGACTCTTTTCCGGCTTTTTGTTTACTTTATCTCTCAGAATTCATCGTTTGCATAAAGACTGAGCAGGTTTTTTGTCTCATAACTAAATAATTCATCCTCATTGAAAAATCTTTTCAATTCGATTGCGGCTGTTTCCGGTGAATCGGAGGCATGTACGATATTTTCCTGTACACTCATGCTGTAATCTCCGCGGATGGTTCCCGGGGCGGCATTTCTTCCATTGGTTGATCCGGCCAGCGTACGCACTACATTTACCGCATCGACTCCTTTCCAGCAACAAACAATCACAGGGCATACAGCCATTGCGTCTTTAACCCTTTGGAAAAAAGACCTTTCTTTCAGGTGAGCGTAATGTTCGCTTAAAATCTCATCCGTCAACCAGGTCATTTTCATGCCTTCCAGTATCAATCCCTTTTTTTCAAAACGGGCAATTATTTCACCAATCAGACCTCGCTGGATGGTGCATGGTTTTAATATTACAAGTGTTCTTTCCATACTCTTTTCTTTTTTATAAGGTTCAACGAATATTTCTACTAGCGCAATTTATCCCAAAGATAGTATATTTATTCACAATTAGTTAATTTATAGTATAATAATGTGTAAAAGTGAGATGAAAAAATGAAGTTTTCTCAATACACAAGTAATTATTTACTAAAGTAGAATCCCAGAGTTCTTATTCTTTCTATTCCTTGCTGCGCCTAATAGAATAACTTCTTAGCTTTTAACTTAAATACTTATATCCATATCACTTTATTCCTTGAATTTTTTCTCTTGGTGTAATTTTTACAATCTCTTTTTTATTCTCAAAAAAATGTCTGTCTTGTCCGAAGACGGCCTGTTATTTGCTTCTGATACGTGAATCATTAAAAATTAATTTTTTGTTGATTGATAATTGTGTCTAATGTTTTCATAATGAGAGTGTAATGGTGGATAAAATATTCCTTCAGAACACAAACAGTATTAATATTAGATGTTTCAATACACATTTTTCTTATGTATTTAGAACAAACAACTATAAATAAACAATTTAGCTTAGATTTTATTCACCTGGATTGCATTGTTTAACAATTGGGACACATGTTCTTCGGGCGACAAAAAACTTAATATTTCTATAATCAGTCTAACTCCGGGTTCATCCTCATGAAATCTCTTAAAGTTTGTCTGTTTACTCCTAACTTTTTACTGATGTACAATCTGGTTTTCTTTTCTTCCAGAAGTTTACGAATGAGATTTTCTTTACCGGACAGTTTGTACTGTTCCGACTTTCCCCCCTTGGGACGACCTAGTTTTGTCCCTTCTTTTTTCTTTCGTGCCAACGCTTCTTTTGTACGTTGAGAAATCAGGTTACGTTCTATCTCGGCACTCAGGCTGAAAGCAAAGGCCAGGATTTTGCTGTTGATGTTGTTTCCCAACTCATAGCGTTCTTTGACCGTTATCACGAAAATGTCTCTCTCCATGCATTGATGGAGGAAGCTCATAACCTGCATCAGGTTACGACCTAAACGGGATAACTCAGTTGTAATCAAGATGTCTCCTTTACGGATTTGCTTGATTAACCGTCCTAGTTGCCGTTCTGCAACATCTGTTGTTCCACTGATTGTTTCTTCTACCCAGCGATCAATACGCATGCTTTTGGCTTTTGCGAACTTTTCAATTTCAAATCGCTGATTTTCAGTACTCTGCTTATCCGTACTGACTCTTACATAACCGTATATCATACAATTGAATATTAAATGAATAACTAAAGATACGTTAGAAAACTAAATGATAGGGGGTGATTAGTAAAAACCAACGTTTTTTATCGTCAACTGGATATGTAAGTTGCTTTTCACTACAAATATGAATATAATAATTTAAACCAATGGCATATTGAATGGTAAAATTAAATTAAAATTTAACTTACGTGTGATCATAATGGAAGGAAAAACTACTTTTGTGATAAAGATAGAATAACTAGGCAGGAATGATTTCATCGTTTCCTGATACATATATAAATATGAAGAAATTATTATCGTTACCGCCCAATTTGGTGAATAGTTTCCACAAGATAGCGAAAGTAAATGTGGATGAATGGTTTTGTACTTCCGACCCGGTAGGGGCACGGCTTGGTTCCGGTGGTGGTACAACCTGGTTGATCGAAGCATGCCGGCAAAATGAAGCACCTCAAATACCTGTAAAGGAATGGCTGGCAAAAGAAAAAAGAATTTTGTTGCATGCCGGAGGTCAAAGCCGGCGGTTACCCGGATATGCCCCGTCGGGAAAGATTTTGACTCCGATACCTGTTTTCAGATGGGCGAGAGGGCAAAAGTTATCACAAAATCTGCTATCCCTGCAACTTCCTTTATATGAGGAGATCATGCATAAAGCGCCGGATTCACTCCATACCCTGATTGCCAGTGGTGATGTGTATATAAGAAACAGTGAGCCGTTACAGGATATTCCGGAGGTGGATGTTGTTTGTTACGGATTGTGGGTCGATCCTGCCTTGGCGACCAACCATGGTGTATTCGTGTCGGACCGGCAGACGCCCGATAAACTGGACTTTATGCTTCAGAAGCCTTCTTTGGATGATTTGGGGAAGTTGGCACAGACACATCTTTTCCTGATGGATATAGGGGTCTGGTTACTTAGCGACCGGGCAATGGAGTTGCTGATGAAACATTCTTATACAGCCGACGGGAAGACTATGAAATCTTACGATCTGTATTCTGAATTTGGGCTGGCATTGGGAGAACATCCCCGTATTGCCGATACTGAACTGAATCAGTTAAGTGTGGCTATTTTACCATTGGAAGGAGGAGAGTTTTACCATTATGGCACGAGTCGTGAACTGATCTCTTCCACACTAGCCGTTCAGAATCTGGTACGTGACCAGCGGGCAATTATGCACCGTAAGGTTAAACCTCATCCGGCCATGTTCGTGCAGAATGCAGCTATCGATTTGACGCTGACAGCCGAGAACTCTGAGCTATGGATTGAAAACAGTTATATAGGAAAGAATTGGAAACTGGATAACCGCCATATAATAACCGGTGTCCCGGCAAATAACTGGGAATTGGATCTGCCCTCCGGTGTTTGTATCGATGTCGTTCCGGTTGGTGAGCAAGACTGGGCTGCACGTCCTTATGGTTTTAATGATCCGTTTAAAGGAGCATCTGACGATGAGAAAACGCTTTTCATGGGATGTCCTGTCATTCAATGGGGAAAGGATAGGGGAGTAACATTCGAACCTTTTGATGATTTACAGAATGCCCCGTTGTTCCCGGTTTGTAAGAATACGGACGAATTAGGACTGGTGATACGCTGGATGGTTTCCGAACCCGGACTGGAAAATGGCCGTAAGATATGGGAAACTTGCCGGAAAATGTCGGCGAATGAATTATCTGATTATGCGAATCTGGATCGGTTGTTTGCCCAACGTGAAAAGTTCCGTTATGCCAACTGGCCGATGCTGGCCGCTAATCACGAGAAAAGTGTCTTCTATCAGTTGGACCTTGCTGATGCTGCACGTGAATTTGCCGGTGGAAATCTGGCTTTACCTGAGGTGCTTTCCTCTGAAGTTCCTTTAATGAAACGGATACATAACCGGATGTTCCGGGCTCGTGTATTGCAACTGGAAGGGAAGCCTTATGAAGAGGAACAACAGGATGCTTTTTCATTGTTGAGAGAAGGACTGATCGGGTCTGTTTCCCGTGAAAAGCAATCTCCTTTCCTGAATGTCTATCGCGATCAGATTGTTTGGGGACGTAGTCCGGTACGTATCGACCTGGCTGGCGGATGGACTGACACACCTCCTTACTGTATGTATGCCGGGGGAAACGTGGTTAATGTAGCTATCGAACTGAATGGCCAGCCACCGTTGCAAGTATATGTCAAGCCATCGAAAGAATATAAAATTATTTTGCGTTCCATAGACCTGGGGGCTATGGAGGTTGTTTCAACCTGGGATGAATTGCATGATTATAAAAAGATCGGTTCTCCTTTCTCTATACCGAAAGCTGCGTTGGCACTTGCCGGGTTTGTCCCGGAATTTTCAGCAGAGCATTATCCTTCGCTGGAAGATCAGTTGAGGAGTTTCGGTTGCGGGTTGGAGGTAACTTTACTGGCGGCTATTCCTGCCGGTTCCGGACTTGGTACCAGTTCTATCCTGGCAGCAACGGTTCTGGGTGCAATCTCTGATTTTTGCGGTCTGGCCTGGGATAAAAGTAAGATAGGGTACCGTACATTGATCTTGGAACAATTGCTGACAACCGGCGGAGGCTGGCAGGATCAGTATGGCGGAGTATTGCACGGTCTGAAACTTTTACAAACAGGAGAGGGATTCAACCAGAATCCTTCTGTGCGCTGGTTGCCGGAATATTTGTTTACAGACCCGCAATATCAGGGCTGTCATTTACTTTATTATACCGGTATAACCCGTACGGCAAAAAATATCCTGGCTGAGATCGTGCAGGGGATGTTCCTAAACAGTGCTACTCATCTCCGCCTGCTCTCAGAAATGAAAACACATGCCCTGGATATGTTTGAAGCCATCCAATGCGGTAATTTTGAAACCTACGGCAAACTTATCGCAAAGACCTGGGAACAAAAGAAAGCACTCGATTCCGGAACAAATCCTCCGGCAGTAGAGGCACTTATCACCCAGATTAAAGAGTATGCCTTGGGATATAAATTACCCGGAGCAGGTGGAGGCGGTTATCTGTATATCGTCGCTAAAGATCCGGATGCGGCCTTACAAATACGCAGACAGCTGACTGCTTCGCCGCATAATCCGAATGCCCGTTTCGTTGAGATGAGCCTTTCCGATAAGGGGTTACAGATCAGCCGGTCGTAACTTCGACTACAAGAATATGTACTGATCAGAATATTTGCCTGTCTCTGATCAGTACATATCCGCTTATTGCTATCAGGTCAAGAAAAATACAACCGATAAGGATCAGTATTTTTTTAGGTGTTGAAGCTTTCAGGGGGACGGAAGCAGGTTCTATAATGGTATAGACAGGTGTTTGTTCCTGTACCCGCAATTTATCCTGTTCCTGTTTTTGCGCTAATGTGTTATAGACATTGAATGTCAGTGTCATTTCATTTTTCAACCGTTCTAACTCTGTCCGGTAACTGGCTGAAACGATATTTTTATTACCGTCTTCAAATGCGGCATACGTTTGTTGGGCTTTATAGTAGGCATCCTGAGCCTCTTTTAGTACTTTCTCTGTAAATTCCAGATCTTTTTTTGCTTTTTGTGTCCGGTAGTTGGTGATATATTTTTTCAATTTTTCCACTACATTATCCGTTACTCGTGCTGAGATAACCGGATCCTGCATTCGAACGGAAACGGTTACTACCTGCGTTTTCTTATCTACAAAGATCGATATCCGTTCCTGTAATTTCTTTATGATATCTTTTTGCTCTTTGGTAAGAAAAAAAGGATCTATCTTGTCAGGCTGGTGATCTTCATCTCCCAGCATTTCGACGAGATAGGAGATACCTTTCAGCGGGGCTTGTATGATCAGATTCCACCATGCCTCTTTCTGATGTCCTTTCAGATAATTGAACAGAGACATTTTCAACGTTTTCTTCTTATTCGTTACTTCCTGAGGGAAAAGTTCCAGAAGAAACGGAGTACTGTGAACAATATCCGGATAAACTTCGGGTGAAATAGCATCCTGGCTGTTTCCGCTGTTTATATCTATTCCAGCCATGGCTGCCAGTCCTCCGAGATTCCCCATCTTACTTGCCGTATTGTTTGTTTCGGGCATCAGTTTGACGGTTGTGGTGTATTCTTTCGGGATACAGAATGCAATGACAAGTCCTATAATCACCGCTATTCCGCTACTTTTCAGAAATAGTTTTCTTTTTGACCATAAGAACTGTATAACGGCTATAATATCTATATCCAATTCTGTCTTATCAGTCTTTTTTTCACTCTTGTTTATCATCCTTTACTACAAAGTTTATTTGAGAGAATTTATCAATGAAGTCAACATGGCAGCGATAGAAGTCGTAGAACTTGTGATGCTGAGTATTTCAGCCAGGTTCGCCCTTCTGTCGCGTTGGCTTTTACTTGGAACGACTATTTCACAACCCGGCTCGATCTTTGGATAACGTTTAAAGAAAATACCAACTTTACGGGTGGTCGCTACTTTTCCGTTCATATAAATTACAATCGGATATTTGCGGGAAGTATCGTTATATCCTCCGGCCTGTGACAGGCAATCGCGGACGGACATTCCTTTGGTATATGTGATACTGTTCGGATAGGTAACGGCCCCGCTGATTTTCACTGTACTCTGTAACTGAGGTATATAAATGATATCCCCGTCACGGAGAACCAGGTCATAGGTACTTTTCGGGTGGGTAAGTGCCTGTTGTAAATCGATTCCGACAGAATAGTTCTTTATATTGGTAAGCGACAAGGCGATAGAATCCTTACTCTGCTTGTTGTTATTACTTAGTTGCAACAATGTTTCCACCTGGCGGATTTCATCTTCCGTCAACTGGCGTTTTAAACTAGCTCCTCTCACATAAGCATCCGGAGTTACTCCTCCCGATTGAGCGATAATATCACTCAGGCGTGTGTTTTTATAAGGTAAAGCATAGTCACCGGCAAAAGTGACTTCCCCATTTACTTTTACGACTTCCTGTTTTTCATATCCTGGAGAGAAACGGACAAAAACTTCGTCGAACGGTTCAAGAGTAAAAAGTGTATCAGCATGGGCCCCGGATGATTTGGATGGCAGTTGCAGTTCATCGCTCAATGCAACAGTATATACTTTGGAAACCTGGTTCGTACTTTTATCAGCCGTAGGATCCTTGATCCGGCGGGCTACTTCAACATTGATTGTCGAGGCGGATTCCTGTAGTCCTCCGGCAAGAATGATGGCATCTTCCACCGTCATATTTTTGCTGAAAGGGATAACTGTATCCGGGTTATTGACAGCTCCGCCGACTTTGACGGTATAAGGTTCCCGGAGTTCAAATAAAGAAGGTATATATAATTTGTCTTCTTTCTGTAATTCCATGTCCGGGATTTCCCCGTTCATTATACCTTGTATATCTATGGCAATAACCGTACTGGTGAAGTCGGGATTCAGACGGGTAAGATGTGCCCTGCCTATAAATTCATCTCCTTTTAGCCCGGCCGCCTGTTTGATCAACTGTTTGACAGTATGAACTTTCGGGCTTAATTCATATTCTCCGGGACGCCATACGGAACCGGTAATCGTGATCCGGTTGTCATAAAAGGGGATTACGGAGTCTACTAACAGGGAGTCGCCGTCCTGAAGGACAAATGTAGGAAATTCTTCAGCGGTTACGGTAGCAATCTGATAACGGGAACCAGATTTCCGTTTGATTGTCACGTCTTCTGTAAAAGCGTCTCCGGTGAATCCCCCTGCCATTTTCAGCAGGTCTTCCAATGTCTCTCCTTTACGGAGTTCGAATGTACGGTTACGTTTTATTTTCCCGTGTGTGTTAACCAGTTGCTCATAAGGTTCGATAATAATCATATCATTGTCTTCCAACCGGATATTGGTATCATATTTTCCGTTAAGCAGATAATCGTATACATCCAGATTGGCTATTTCCTTATTGTTACGATATACCCGGATATTACGGAGGGAACCGATGTCGTTCACTCCACCTGCTGCGTATAAAGCATTGAACAAGGAGGCTAGCGAAGATAAGGTGTAGGTACCCGGTGCAACCGCTTCTCCAACAATATTTACTTTAATACTCCGGATTTTCCCTAGTCCGACCGAAACAAATGTATTAGGTTCTTTTCCGTCTACCAGGTTCCACATGATTTTTCCCAACTCCTGCTTGATCCGGTTTTCTGCTTCTTCGATTGTCAGCTCGCTTAAAGCGACTGGTCCTACATTGGGAATGATGATCGTTCCTTCGGGTGATAAAGTCAGCTTCAGGTTTAACTCCGAATCTCCCCATACATCAATAAGTACTTCATCACCGGCTGACAATGGATAATTTCTGGGAGTCGGCATATTCATATTCGGTTCGAAAGACAGGTTCTTATTGGAAAATATCTCACGACCGAAGACCTGGTTTTTTAGACTGTCTTTAGAGGTGTTATCTTTCCGTTGTATGTCGATTGGAGGGATCTCATTTGTTATCATGATCCGGTCGGTTACCGGTTGTTCGCTGGCCGGGATTACTGACTGTTTCGTCCCGCTACTGTTTAAACGTTTGGTAATTTCCTGTTGTATCTGTTCTTCTGTCATGCCGGCAGCCTTGGCCTTATCAAGTAACTCCTGCGGAACCTGGGCTATTGCTAGGATAGAGTACAATGAGCAAAAGAAACAAAGAATGCATTTGTTTAAAGTCTTCATAGAATCTCTTTTATTTTAGTAACAATTCGTTGGCAAGCCAAACCGTCTCCATAAGGATTCACGGCTTTACTCATTTGGTCGTAATATTTTTTATCCTCAATTAATCGGGATGTTTCATCGAGTATCCTGATAAAATCTGTTCCTACCAATTTTACAGTTCCGGCGTCTAACGCTTCCGGACGTTCAGTGGTATCGCGCATTACCAGGACCGGTTTTCCCAGTCCGGGTGCTTCTTCCTGAATACCGCCGCTATCCGTCAATACAATAGCAGACTGTTCCATCAGGTAGACGAATGGCAGATATTCCAATGGTTCGATGAAGAATAGATTTGGCAGACGGATATCTCCAAACACACTCTTTATCGGTTTCCTGACGTTCGGATTAAGGTGCATCGGATAGACAAAGTCTATCTCCGGGTATTTGATTGCTAATGTTTTGAGCGCTTTACACATAGAAATAAAACCGTTACCGAAGTTTTCCCGGCGATGACCTGTGATTAAAACCAATTTCCGGTTACTTTGTTCTGACAGGCGGGAGGTTTTATAACCGGACTTTTCCAGTTCAATGGCAAGTAGTTGCTTCAGTTCATCCTTGTTTTTTATTTCTGAGACTACGTGATACAAGGCATCTATGACAGTGTTACCTGTTACTGTAATCAGCTTCTCATCTATTCCTTCCTCCAATAGATTTTTTTTGCTTAAGACTGTCGGAGCGAAGTGATAAGATACTATTCTACCGGTCAGTTGCCGGTTCATTTCTTCCGGCCAGGGACTGTATATATTGTGTGTCCGTAATCCGGCTTCTATATGTCCGACCGGTATCTGCTGGTAAAAGGCAGCCAGTGCTGCCGCTGTAGATGTGGTTGTGTCGCCGTGTACCAGCACCAGATCTGGACGGGATTCTTTCAGCACATCTCTCATTCCGGTAAGTACATGGGTTGTAACGTCATACAGGTCCTGCCCCTGCTTCATAATATTCAGGTCATAATCAGGATGTATGTCAAAGATGCGAAGGACCTGGTCCAACATCTCCCGGTGTTGCCCGGTAACACAAACGACTGTTTGGAACAGATGAGGATGTTTCTGAAACTCTTTGATTAACGGAGCCATTTTTATTGCTTCGGGACGTGTGCCGAAGACTAGCATAATCTTTTTCATTTTGTTTCTTTTATTATATTCAGCATTTGTCCGGCGAGTACTTTTCTGTCAAAATCGTGTGCAAGTTTTCTGCATCCGGCTTTACATTGTTCATATAAGACAGGATCGGAGAGGAGCCTGTCGAGTTGACGCTCGAAGTCTTTTTTTGATTCGGGTTCGAAACATAATCCGGCTTCGTACGACTCGATTATCTGACGTGCCTCTCCGTCCACTCCCATCAGGATCGGTATTTCCATGCCTGCATTTTCAAAGATTTTTGAAGGAATGACTGTCGTGAATAAATTTGATTTACGCAAATTGATCAATGCAACATCAAGGATGGAAATGTATCTTTTTACATCCTGCTTGGATACCGGATCGAGCATCGTAACATTTTTGATTCCTAAGTCATCCTTTAGTTTCAGCAGTTTACTCTTCTCGGCTCCGGCTCCCAGGAACAGGAAGTGATAGTTGTTTTTCCCCTCCATCCCAGCCGCACATTCAAGGATAAAATCCAGTTTGTGAGCCATTCCGTGAGTGCCGATATAACCGATGATTTTTTTATCTTTTAAATTCAGCTGTTCAAGTAATACTTGATCTTTAGACATGGGAGTGAACAATTCCCTGTTTACCCCGTTTTTTATAACTTCTATCTTTTGGAGAGGGATTCCTTTTTCGCTTAACCTCTTTTTGAATGAGTCCGTTACAACGATGATTTTTTTGGCAGAGCGGTAACATCTTTTTTCCTCCCATTCCAGAAAGCGGATTATAGGATTTTCTTTCATGGCACCGACTGTTTTGATGGATTCGGGCCATAGATCGCGGACTTCCATGATCCAGGGTTTTCTTTTCCAGAAAGAAAGGGTACGTCCCGACAAGGCTGTGAAAAATTGGGGGGAGGTGGCAATGATTGTATCTGCCTGTTGAAATAACCCGGCAAAGAAAGAAGTAACGGAGAAACTGATATAGTCGAGTGTCCGTTTCAGAAAACCTTCGTTTGCCGTGATGTAACTCCATACCCGTATTACACGGATACCATCCATTATTTCTTTTTGATAGAGGCGGTTACGGTATCCTGTATATACTTTCCCCTGAGGAAAATTAGGAGTACAGGTGATGACCGTGACTTCTTCCCCTTGTTTTACCCATTCTTTACAATGTTCGTAAGTCCGGGTAGCCGGCGCATTCACTTCCGGCGGAAAATTATCAGTTAAAAATAAGATTTTCATTAATGATAAATGTTTATTGGATGTTATGCCTGATTGTATATTGCATTTGGTTGGTAAAAGCCAGGCATATTTTTTTTGTCGGAATCAGTTTATTATATTCAAAGGCGATCTCGCAGGATTCAATCCATACTTTGTCCGCCCCGGAGAAGGAGATGGTTCCACGGTCTGTCTTTACTGAATCCGTATTGACCGATAGAATCGTGACATCGGGATGTAGATGTATATAGTTGATCCCTTTTGCTCCTTTGGCGGGTATAAGCTGGTCTTCAATCGTAATCTCCCGGTTTTTCATATTAAATTGCCGTTGGTGTTCGACACCCAGTTGCCTGAATCCGTTATGGCGGGCAGTGATACTGTTACGCTCTTCTTTCAGGTAAGTGATTTTAGCCCGTTGGGCAACCCGGAAACCTCCCCAGACATTGCTGGAGCTTTGACCTGCAACCCGAACCGTATTATGCGCCTGTGTCTCACGTTCATATTGTCGCCGTACATTTTTCTCGTAGGTCGAGATACCAGAGTCGATGATGAAAGGTTTCCCATCAATCCGTAATTCATAGTTGAAAGTGTCGGCATGAGCATGTCCGGGAATGTAGTCCGGACCGATATTACCGACATCCAGTACCATTTCAAATCCGGAAGATTCAAATTTTCGATAACCGGATTCCTTCAAATTTTCTTTTGACCAGGTTAATCCCAGTCGTTTAGCATACAGAAACAAATCCCTGGCTATTGGAGCTACACCATAGGTGCTGTCATTGAATAAAGGCATGGAACCATCAGTATAGATGATAGCTTCTAGCCATCCGAGCATTTTTATAGCTTTTGATTCCATATATTTTACAATGTATTTCTGTTGATCGAACCGCATATTATATTTAGCGGCATTGATGCAATCAAGTAAACGGTCCAGCAATATTTCATGGTACATCGGAGTTAGTTCATAATGTGCACCATCAGGAAGTATTTGTTCTTCCAATTCACTATATAATAATTGTGTGGCCTGTTCATAAAAAAAGTTGTCTTTAAAATAAAGTGCGGCCCACAACAAAGAAAATGCATCTTCTAATAAATGGTTGCCTAATAAGTGATATTCAAGGTTATCAGATAAAATTCTATATTGGTTATATAACGATGTATTCCAATTTTTTGTGTTTTCGGGAGGAATTAATAGATAATATTTGGAAAAAAACTTTATCCAGTTTACACCACGCAGGGCTATAGGATACGGTTCTAATCCATTCTTGTTAGATTTTAAATCAATTATAAATTTATTGATCCAATAAAATTTCTTCTGTAAAGATAAATTGTCTTGAAGAAGAAAATCCATATAATTCAAATTGTATGACCATAATTTTCCATGTCGTTCGTCATCCCAAATTGTAAATTCAGAGGTTTTGTTTAAAAAGTGAAAAGAATTTATCCCTTCTGCACTAATATATTTATGTATGAAATCTATAATATGTAAAGGAAATCCTTCTTTAGTATGATCAAAAGAATATCGAAATCGGAATGTTTTCCATACCAATCGTTTACCTCTGTACCAAAGCTGAAAGAATAGTTGTTTGAACTTTAGAAAACGTATTGTATTATAGTATAATATAAGATGTCTCATTTAATGATTCTTCAAAACTGTTTTTTTACATGAATCTGTTTTGGTGTCTAATTCATAATATTTTTTGATACGGTTACTTTGAATAATCTTCATCGGGTTACCTACAACTGTCGTATTATCAGGTATGCTTTTATTGACTAATGTATTGGAACCAATAATGACATTATTTCCAATGGTTATCTCTCCAAAAATAACAGAGCCTGTACCTACATAAACATCATTACCTATGACAGGTACTTTTTTATCACCAAAATTTCTCCCTATTGTTACATTCTGGGCAATTAAAACATTATCTCCGATTATAGCGTCTTTATGAATAACAACGCCTAGCCCGCCATATCCAAGCTTGAAATTACGGCCAATCTTTGCGGAAGAAGGTAGCCATACAGCAAACAAAAACCGATTTAAGTAAGATACCAGCTTAGCTAATCTGAACCATGATTTTCTATGCAGTAAATTTCCGATCCTATATAATCTTATTACTATCATACTTTAATAATTTCATTACACCTTCTCGATATATATTATAATCCTCCTTATTCAATATGGCATCAACGACCATAGAGAATCTGAAAGCAGCGGTAGAAGCAGACCAAAGATTGTTAACTAATGCGTTGGACTCTTTTTTTAACTTAGCCAATAGTATAGGATCACCTGTTAGGGATGATATACATTCTTTTAGTGCCTGTAGATTCCCTGACGGAAAAATCATCGCATTTATGCCATGAGACAACATGCTTTTGACGGCGCCAATCTTGTTGCTTCCTACTATTGCACATGATTCTGCCATTGCTTCATTGATGACGGCCCCCCATCCTTCATGTCCGTTACTCGGTAGTACATATATATCAGCCTGCTGCATCAAATATCGAACTTCGGTAACCGGAAGGAAATCATATAGCGTATAATTTGAAGGGAGGGCATGTTTATGTAAATATTTTATTAAACATTTAGAAGCAGGACCATTGCCAACGAGGGTTAAATGAATGTTGTTATTTTTCTTTTGCAGATCACAGAATGCTTTGATTAATAAATCGACCCTTTTCAATTTTAGCATCCTTCCGCACCATAATAGGTTGATTTTCTCTTTTGGAAGCAAATGGTTACCTCTAACTGTTTGATTGATAGATGTAAAATGTCCGAAACTGAAAATGCGATTCTTACAAATACCCAGATAATTAAAATCATATGCGGCATACTCTCCTTGTGCCAAATAGAAGAAATTCGGATAAGTAGATAATTTTCTAAATTGGTATACAAGATTGAGAATTTTAGGATGCAGTAAACGAAATTTCCCAATCCCTTCCTTAAACCATCGTTCTGAAAAATAGAATGTCAGTTTACCGCTTTGTAAACGTTTCTCCATTAACCGATAATAATCTCTTATACTGCATAGGACTATATCCGCTTCGTAAAAAAGGTTTGAAAATTCAGTAAAATTAGAAGGCTGTATGTGATAAAGCCAATTTTCTTGCTGGTAACTGTCAAATCCCATTTTTATTCGATTTTCTTCATGAATCAAAGGAGTCGCATAAATAACATTATCCTGACCATAGATATTTCTCAATGCATCATAAAAGGGTAATTTGTGATGATTTATATTAGGATTTATATATAGTACTTTCATTATTCAATTCTTCATTTAATATTACTTTAAGCCTTTCCAATCCACTTGGGAATGAAAAATATTTCTCATAGTCTGTTTTGATACAGAGAGGATTAAACTGATTGTTTAATAAATAATCCAATTTTTCCATAAAGTCTTCTACGGAATGATATTGTTTAAAATAGTCTTTGTTATGAAAAAGATCGTAACCCTTTGCTGAAGTAGGATGAGTCAGTATGGCTTTGCCGTTTCTTAATCCATCCATGACACGTAGTTTAAGTCCGCTACCCAACCGTGCCGGAGCTATATAGACGGATGATTTTTTTATAACTGCATCCATATTTTCCGGATTAGCTATCAGTTCTATATTAGAGCGTTTACATTTTTCTATTAGTTTTTTTCCGGGGTTTCTGCCGGCTATTATAATATTGATATCCGGATATTTACTGATAATTGGTGTATAAAGTTCTTTCAGAAAGTGGGTTATACCGTCTTCTGTCTGATAGTCGTGCAAACTCCCGGTTATGGCTAATGTGCAATTGTCCGGTTGCAAAAGGATATTTTCTGTCCTTCTTTCTTTATTCTCGAAGCATCCGAGGTATTTCACCCGGATATTTTCAGGCAAATCATATATATCTTTGAACTCCTGAATGTCATCATTACTGATAGATAGGTTCAAATCGCTGTTTAATAAAGCCTTTTTTTCATTTTTGTTTATATAGCCGGCATACAATCCGCCAAAAGATTCAATAGTCTTGTTATCTTTGTGGTACCGGCGTTCTACATTATGGTGAATAGTTATCACTTTTAACTTTTTACTTTTGAAAAAATCTACCATGTCTCCTGCCAGTACACCTCCATTTAAGACAACTGTATCGAACCTATCTTCATTTATGTTTTGCCAATAATCAGAGATAAAAGGAATAAAACGATGTAGCCTGCCAGTAAATGGGAACAATAACTTTTCCTTGAAAGGACGTTTGGGGACATATACAATATCGGCCGATTGTTTATAATTATCAGGTACGATACAGTTATCGGCGATCATTAATGTGAAATGTTCCGATAGTTCCATAAAGGCATCAATGTAGGCTCTTGAAGCGAAAGGACCTCCTCCATTGATAAAAGGATTGACTCTTGAAATATATAATACTTTCATTAGATGTTATTTTAACCGATTTCTACGATTTGTTCTTTGTTGAATATAGACTTATAAGGAATAAATAATTCTTTTCGAAGTTCGATAGAACTATGTAATCTGATGAATGAAAATGTTATTATCAGGCTGAAGAATAATAATTTATTCCATCTTTCTTGCTTCTCCAGTAATAGTGGGAACAGGAAAATATCGAATATATCAAAATACAGACAAACCCGGCTTAGTTGTTCTGATAGGGGAGTAAGCAATATGTATAAGCAGGTTCCGAAAATATATATATTGAATAGTCCCCGTGTGATATTATTATTTGATAGTTCTTCTCTCATAAACAGAAAATATAGCAAAATGATAAATCCCCGTTTTATTACTCCCCTGATTAGTATAGTTGATTTGGATAATTCTACTCCATAAGTTTCTCCGGAAGCGCTTTTATCAATATAGTTATTGATCTTATTTTCAATGATCGAATTGACCAAACCTGTGCTGATAGAATCAAAAACTGTTGATATATAAAAAGCCATCGGTATTAGTACCAGCAATATAATTATATAATATTTTATTTTAATGTCTTTATCGAAGATGAAATACACCGGTAGAAATAGTAACGCTGTACGATGGATCATGCAAGCTATAATAACAGCAAAAAGGAACAAATATATTTTTTTTTCTATTACATACCTGATGGAATACATCAGAATTGCCAGGGCTATATATTGTCGTACAAAGAATATCCCTCCTTTTGTGACAGAAAAATAGCAAAGCAGACTTAATACGGGATATATGGATAAATACCGGATAGCTTTCGATATAAAAAAATATTGTATAGCAGCTAAAATAAATAATAGAACAGTGTAGCTGTTGAACAGGTAGTGGATACAATAATTCAGAAATATGAATCCGTTTTCGAAATTGTTGGAAAAATCAAGGTCATATATATTACTGAAATAGTCATAATATCCACTCCAATCGGTGCCTCTTTCCCATCTGAGAAAAGATAACAGGAATAGGATAGAGAGTGTAAGATAATAAATAATTTGAGCGGTCCCTTGTCTTTTGCTGTCGAAGATTTCGAGAAAACTACCGGCAAGCAATAGTATGAAAATCAGATATAGGTACATGGTTAAAATCGATCGAAGGGATACAGTTTTATGTGTGTGATTCTTTTTACAAAATCTCTGGTTCCTTTATTAAAAAGATATAGCGGTATCAGTAAAAGAATGAGATACAAGCTTCCGGTCAATGATGCATACAATATAAAGTTAATATAAGAAGAAGCGGGGTTAAGGTCGATATAGTTGGAAATATAGAGTACTATAACCGTTGTAAATAGTAACGATATAATCGATTTGATATATAAGTAAATATAATTGCTAATGGAAGTCTTGAATCCCTTTCGGAACAGGAATATAGGTTTCCAGGTAAAAACGATCAGAAGTAAACTGATCAAGACACCGCAAAGTATGCCTGGTATTCCCCACCAATATCCAAACAGAACGGATAGTCCTATATTTAATATTGCTTCAGCAATTGGTGCCCAGATATCTTGGAATAGGCCATAAGCATTGATAAATGAATCGACAACTGTACGGATCAGGTTTATATACATGATTGCAACCATTAGTATCAGCGATAAATTATCTAGTTGATATTCCGGCCCGACCCATAAAGTAATAAAAGCGGGTGCCAATCGATAAACACAGTAACATGCTGTTCCAACAAATAAAAAACGAGAACAGAATAATTCTTCGAATACATTCAGAATATGATCTTTATCACTTGATGCGACCAGATTCCCTACTCCGGCTCCTATGCTGTTGAATATGGCGGCAAGTAATGCCATAATCCCCATGATGATCAACATATAGTTCCCATAAACGGCTACCAGTGTCAGGGATGTGTAAGCATATATGATCAAAGGACTTGTTTGGGTAAGTACATATCCTCCCACTTTATGGAAAAAGAGTTGTTTTGTCTTTTTTATGATTTCTGAATATTTTCCTTTTAACTCTTTACCTGTTTTTACCCGGGCAGATAACCAGGGGTATTCCCGTCTTAGCAGAAGATTTACGGAGATTGTTGTAAAAATTACTGCTATGAATTCCAAAAGTAACCACCATACATATCCGTCAGACAAATAAACTATTGCCAGGATTTGTAGAACGGATTTGATGATGGTAATACTTTTTACATGGATCGTAATTTTGTAGTCTTTCTGATCGGCAGTCAATACTATCTGACGATAGTTAAAATAGTAGCTGGCCAGTGAACTGGTTAGTAATACGAAAAATGTGCCGTAAGCATACCATAAAGGTAGCTGGGTTTTGGCAAAAATGAACGGAAAGAAACACATAAGGATAAATGAACCCAAAATTACAAATCTTGCAATTTTACGGTACATGTATCCTTGTACTGAAACTATCTCACAGATCTTGTCTCTATTATTATCTGCTAGTGGTTGATAGAGTGTATAGGATATTGCTGCCCCGATACCAAGTTCCGCAAGATTTAAGAATTGAAGGAGATTGACGACAGTCGTGTTCAGCCCTAAAATTTCTGTTCCCAGATATTCAATGAAGATCTTACGGGATATAAAGCTGATTATTAGATTGATAAAATAATAAATCAATGCTATCCGAACGTTTTGTATGCTTCTTTGTGTTCTTGATTTAACCATCATTTTTTATATATCCCGCAAAAATCCAATATCACTTTATTCTCTTTCCTAGGTAACTCCTTGAACTCCTTATGAGCTACCAGGAAGACGATTATGTCGGCTTTTTCGTATGCCTCTTTGTAGTTGGTGAGTTTGAATATTTTGTGCTCATGAACATTCGGTTCCACCACGAGAATATCTGCATTGTTACGGCTTTGCATGACTTTGGTCGTGATATACTTGGCTGGCGATTCCCGCAGATCGTCGATATCGGGTTTGAAAGCCAGTCCCATCATGGCAACGACAGGTTTCCGGTTATGTTCCAGTTCGAACTTAAGCATGGCATTCTCTACTTTTTCGGCACACCAGAAAGCCTTGTAGTTATTGATCTCACGGGCTTTCGCTATCAATTGCGATTCATAGGGAAACTCAGCCGTAATGAAATAAGGATCGACGGCAATACAATGGCCTCCTACGCCGGAACCCGGTTGCAGGATATGAACCCTCGGATGCTTGTTGGCCAGTTCAATCAGTTCCCAAACATTGATGCCGGCCTTGTCGCAAATGAGCGACAGTTCGTTGGCGAAAGCGATCTGTACGTCACGGGAGGAGTTCTCGGTCAGTTTGCACATCTCCGCCGTTTTAGCATTTGTCTTGTGCAGGGTCCCTTTGACGAACCGGCTATAAAACCCGATCGCTTTCTCTGTCGACTCAGGGTTGATCCCACCGATGACACGATCGTTATGGACCAGTTCATAAATGACATTTCCCGGTAATACACGTTCCGGACAATAAGTAATGTAGATTTTTCCCTTTCAGCTCCGGACGGAGGGAGAAAATTAAATCAGTCATCTTGTCCGTTGTCCCTACCGGCGAAGTAGACTCGATGATGAACAGGTCATTTTCCTTCAGCAAGGGGATAACCGAACGGGTTGCCGTTTCCACATAAGAAATATCCGGTTCGTGATTTCCTTTGAACGGGGTAGGGACAACGACCAGGTATACATCACTTGTTTCCGGCTTTACCGAAGCCTTCAGATGACCGGACGTTACTACTTTCCGGCATAATTCCTGTAAACCAGGTTCCACAATATGGATTAAACCTTGATTGGTCATATCGACAACCTGCGGGTTAATGTCTACACCAATAACTTCTATGCCGTGTTCGGCAGCTATAATTGCTGTGGGGAGGCCAATGTAGCCAAGTCCCATAAAACATGCTTTCATAATTCAATTAAACCTTTTAAGTAATTTCTTTTCGTTAAATAAATTCTATATGCATTTAAGTTTGTCCAGACAGAGATTAAGAGCTGTCCATAGGATAATATCCGCTAAGAATAAAATATTTATATTGGCAAAAGGGGCGAGTATGATATTTAAGCCGCTGAAAAATATAGAGATACCAAGTATATATAATAAAGCTCCATGCGGTTTGCATCCCATTTTCAGAAATTTGTGATGAATATGATTTTTATCCGGCGAGAACAACCCCTTATGGCTCCTGAACCGTATCAACATCACCCGTATCACATCGAACATCGGTACGATCAGGGTAGAGAAAGCAACCAGAATCGCACTGGTGGAGTAGGGTGTCACCTCCGGGTTATACACAGCATAACGAATGCAGAGGAAAGCCAGGATATACCCTAAAGTCAGGCTGCCGGTATCACCCATAAATATCTTTCTTCCATGTTCGACCTGCCCGAATACATTATAATAAAAGAAAGGGATCAACACTCCCAATGTCGAGAAAGCCAGCGTGGCATATGTCCACATCTGGTTATGCAGGAACAATACCCCTAATACCATCAGGGAGACACCGCTTAAACCGGAAGCCAGCCCGTCTATTCCGTCGATCAGGTTGATCGCATTGCAAATAAAAACAATGACGAAGATAGTCAGCGGCATACCCAGCCATGCCGGCAGTTCATGCATACCGAATAATCCATACAGGTTATTGAGCCATAGCCCGGATAGAGGCAATAGCGAAGCCGCCAGTATCTGTATGATAAATTTGGTAGAATAATGTAATCCGATCAGATCATCTTTAATGCCAGCCAGATACAGCAGGATCAATCCGCATGTGAGCAGGTAAAAATCAGGTGTGACATGTGAAATGATATTAGGAGGGATCGGCAGACCTTGCAGGTATCCCAGGTAAGAGATGGCTGAGATAAAAGCCAGCGTAAACAGAATAATAGGAGCGAAAGAGATTCCTCCCAACCGGGGGACAGCTCCTGTATGTATTTTTCTTTCATCCGGAATATCGAATAACCTTTTCGTCAAAGCCACGATAAGAATACGTGGAATAATCAGCATCGAAAAGACAATAGATATTACAAAGGCTATTAAAATCAAGAGGTATATCATGCGTTCTTTTAAGTTAAGTTATACGACAATGTTCGTCAGTTACATACTGTAACCGTCGAAAAATGTATTTGCATAAAAACATACCGGATTATTGCTGGTGGTAATTACTCTTGCACCTCAGCGGAGGTATGTGTTCTTTGTTTAGCTCGCTAAATAAACAAAAGACTCCCTGAATCGTTCACGATTTAGAAGCTGTTTACCTTATTTTAATCTTGAATATCAGTACTTTGGAATGCGTAAAAAAGAAATAGCTAAGTGATTGATGCCATAATTTTCAGTTCTTCTCCGAAATGTGTTTTTCTGTAAATCGCAAGATAACTGCCGATTGGTAAAAAATATTAAATAAGTAATGAATAGAGAATAATTTGTTTTGGCTAATCAGGTCTGCTTTCTTGAATGATTAAATGAATTGTTTTATGACATGGCATGTTTTTTATTGGGGCTGATTTAATATTTGATTTATATACCGTATGTGACTGAAAGTCTGTATGCTATGATATATGCGGGTTCTGGAATTTTTTGTGTGAATATTGGAGAAAGTGGCTAATAAGGATTCTCTTTTATCACCTTTATCAAGTGGCTTTTTATGTTAATTTTAAGTGTTTATTTTTCATTATGCCTTGTTGGACAAGGGGTGATGAATTTTTTGTATTTTGTTTGTTCGAAAATTAATACATACTTTTGCGGCGATTAAATGGGATCATTTTTTTATTATGGTCGTCGTTGCAGCTATGTGACTGACGAACTTTTTTGTATACATACTAAACTAGTATTAATGTCCTATCTTTTGATAGTCACCTTTCTGGTGATCTGTTCCTTGTTCCCTGATATTGTTAATCCGTGGGAGGTGGTAATGGCTAATCGAAAGCTGTTATTAGCCATACCTATGTCTTTTGGAAAATTCCTAAACTAATTTTATTTATACTCTTCCAATGGAAATGAATAATCATTATGTAGGCTTGCCGCGTCTTTTCTCTCGTTTTACAGAAATAAGATATATCAATGGATGGATCATTTTCAGTGTAGATTTGGTCATATCTTTATGCGTTTCATTGATAGGTGTGTTAGGAATATTTTCTTTTCTAGGAGTTTCCTATGCCCAGGAAGATGTTGTCAAAGTAGGTTTTGCCTCTTTCGTGGGAAGTTTAGTTGCTTTTTTCACATTTAAGGTTTATCGTCGTGTTATTCGTCATTCCACTTTGCGTGGCTTATGGAGAATTTGGGGAGTGGCTATATTGAAATCGGTTGTTTTATGCATATTACTTCTGATTTTGAAAACCTCCTTTACCCCAAAAGTTTATCTGGTCGGATTATTTATCGATTGTGTTCTTACAATGCTTATGCTGGTAACATTCCGTATTTTTATTGTGAACATATATAATATGGTTTTGTTGCAGCTTGGTAAAAAGCGAAAACGAGTATTGGTTTATGGAACCGGTGATGAGAGTGTTATGATCGCTTCAACTGCTACAAGGCATATCTTTATGCAAGATTATAGTATAACCGGTTTTATCACTTTCAATAAGCAGAAAAAGAATTTCCGTATAGCAGAATTGCCAGTCTATCAAATTACTTCCCGCGAAGATCTTTTGAAATTAGTAAACAGGATTTCTTTAGATGGTGTACTTTTCCCCAATCTTAAAACCATACAACAAGAAAAAGAGCGGTTGATTCGTTTTTGTGAACAAATCTCTCTGCGTACTTTGGTTGTTCCTGAGATGGAAGAGGTCCATAACGGTGCTATAAAACGATCTATCCGTGACATAAAAATTGAAGACTTGTTAGGACGTGAAGAAATCCAGATCAACATGCAGGAGATCGCTTGCTTGCTTGAAAATAAAGTGATACTGGTTACCGGTGCTGCAGGAAGTATTGGCAGTGAGATTTGTCGACAGTTAGCACATTTTCCTATTTGTAAGTTGATTTGTTTTGATTCGGCTGAAACTCCGATGCATAATTTGCGTCTGGAGTTGGAAGATAAATTTCCTAACTTGAATTTTGTACCTGTGATAGGAGATGTTCGAAATGGAGACCGGTTGGATTATGTTTTTCGCAATTGGCATCCTCATATTGTGTTTCATGCAGCTGCTTATAAGCATGTACCGTTGATGGAGGAGAATCCTTGCGAAGCTGTACGGGTGAATGTTTATGGGACTCGGTTGGTTGCAGACGCAGCTGTAAAGTACGGTGTTGAAAAGTTTGTAATGATTAGTACGGATAAAGCAGTGAATCCGACTAATATTATGGGGTGTAGCAAGCGTTTGGCTGAAATTTATGTACAGAGTTTGAGTTTGGCTATTATAAAAGGTGAAGTACAAGGTTGCACAAAATTTATAACGACCCGTTTCGGCAATGTTTTGGGAAGTAATGGTTCTGTCATACCTCGTTTCCGTGAACAGATTAATAACGGAGGGCCAGTAACAGTAACTCATCCGGAAATAATTCGTTATTTCATGACTATCCCCGAGGCATGTCGATTGGTTTTGGAAGCAGGTACGATGGGGAATGGAGGAGAGATCTTTGTATTTGATATGGGACAACCTGTGAAGATTGCTGATTTAGCTCGACGAATGATAGAACTTTCAGGTATGAAGGTTGGAAAGGATATTGAGATAGAGTATACGGGATTGCGTCCAGGTGAGAAATTGTATGAGGAACTTTTGAGTCATAAGGAAAACACGAAAGAGACTCTCCATGAAAAAATTCGAATTGCTGATGTTAGAGAATATAACTATCAAGATGTTGTAGGTTGTATTGAAATATTGTCAAGACTATCCTTGAATGTAGAAATTGTAGACATGGTGAGAAAAATGAAAAGCTTTGTCCCTGAGTTTAAGAGTCAGAATTCAGAGTTTGAAAAGTTGGATTTATAGGCGTCAAATCTGAAAAATTTAAGTTCGGATGTGAATCTCACAACAGAACTGGTCAAGAATTCGGTAGAACAAAGTGCTTATCTGACGAAAGAGCTTAATTACCTCTACAAGTTTTGGAAAGAAGCGTTTGCCTTTACTAAGGATGGGGAATTACCAGATAGACAATAATCTTGCGAAAAGGGATATCTGAAAACTAGCTGGAAGTTTTCACAAATATATTTAACGGGTGTAGGGATTATTGTGCTTTTAGGTCTTTGAATATAGGATTAATCCTATCTCAGTATTAATAAGTCATTTATTATTTTACGTATCTCTGCTAGTGCACTGCTAGAGTCTCCTAAAATAGAGATATGTTTTAAATAGAGTACTAACTATTTTTCTAAAAATTGAGTAACTTTATGATGCAATCTGTATTAGTGACAGGTGCAGCCGGATTTATCGGTTCGAACTTGTGTGAACATTTGTTAGCCCATAATTATCGTGTAGTTTGTTTGGATAATTTTGCAACAGGGAAAATTGAAAATCTTCTTCCTCTGTTTGATAAATATCCAGCAACGTTAAAATTAATAGTTGGTGATATTCGTAATATAGAGGATTGTCGTAAGGCTGTGGAAGATGTAGATTATGTATTACATGAAGCTGCTTTGGGGTCTGTTCCTCGTTCTATTAAGGATCCAGCTACAACTAATGCCGTAAATATCAGCGGTTTTTTAAATATGCTCATTGCTGCTCGTGATGGCAAAGTAAAACGTTTTATATATGCAGCTAGTTCTTCTACTTATGGTGATAGTAAATCTTTACCTAAAGTAGAAGAAATAATAGGAAAACCTCTTTCTCCTTATGCTATTACTAAATATGTCAATGAATTATATGCAGATGTATTTGCTCGTACGTATGGCATGGAATGTATCGGCTTGCGTTATTTCAATGTGTTCGGTCGCCGACAAGATCCGTTTGGGGCTTATGCTGCGGTTATACCTCTGTTTGTAAAAAAATTGATGGCCCACGAAAGTCCTGTTATTAATGGGGATGGTGAGTACAGTCGTGATTTTACTTATATTGACAATGTCATTCAGATGAATATGCTTGCCATGACTACATCTAATCCAGAAGCAGTGAATCAAGTATATAATACAGCCTATGGTGAGCGTACAACGTTGAATCAATTAGTGGAATATTTGAGAGAATGCTTGAGTAAATATGATTCTGAGATTGCAAAGGTTGAAATCTTTCATGGTCCGAATCGATTGGGGGATATCCCTCATTCATTAGCTTGCATTGACAAGGCCAAAACCCTACTTGGTTATAATCCTAAATTTAGTATGCGTGATGGCCTGAAAGAGGCTGTCAAATGGTATTGGGAGAATATCTGATATTTTTCATCTTCTTTTTTTTAATCATTTTTTATCATATAAATACTGAAAATCTTATGGATACAGTAAAAATTGCCGTAATCGGTCTTGGTTATGTAGGACTTCCTTTGGCTCGTTTATTCTCGACAAAATATAAAACTGTAGGTTTTGATATGAATCAGGCTCGTGTAGATGCTTTGATGGCAGGACATGATGCAACATTGGAAGTTTCAGATGAATTGTTACAATCAGCAATAACTAATGGTTTTAAATGTACGGCTGATATTGAGGATATTCGTGATTGTAATTTCTATGTAGTAGCAGTACCCACACCTGTGGATCAGAATCATAATCCTGATCTAACTCCGTTGTATAATGCAAGTACTACTGTGGGGAAAGTAATCTCTAAAGGTGATATTGTAGTATATGAATCAACTGTATACCCGGGGGTGACTGAGGATGAATGTATTCCGGTAGTGGAGAAAGTTTCCGGTTTAAAATTCAATGTTGATTTCTTTGCTGGTTATAGCCCAGAACGTATTAATCCGGGTGATAAATTACATACAGTAGAGAAAATCAAAAAAGTAACATCTGGTTCTACTTTTGAAATCGGAAAAAAAGTAAATGAAGTTTATGCTTCTGTAATAAGTGCCGGTACTCATTTGGCTCCAACTATAAAAGTTGCTGAGGCTGCAAAAGTAATTGAAAATTCACAACGTGATATCAATATTGCTTTTGTGAATGAATTATCCAAGATCTTCACCCGTATGGGTATTGATACTCAAGATGTGCTGGAAGCAGCAAGCACAAAGTGGAACTTCCTGCCGTTTAAACCGGGTTTGGTAGGAGGGCATTGCATAGGTGTGGACCCTTATTATTTAGCTCAATGTGCGCAGGCTTATGGTTATAATCCGGAAATAATTCTTGCAGGTCGTCGGATGAATGACGGGATGGGCGAATACGTGGCTAATCAAGTCGTGAAACTAATGTTGAAGAAAGGAATTCAAGTATTGGACTCTAATCTTTTAATACTTGGTTTTACATTTAAAGAAAATTGTCCGGATGTTCGTAATACGAAGGTAATAGATATTTATAATGCATTGAAAGAATATAATGTGAATATTACGGTATATGATCCATGGGCTAATCCGGTTATAGTGAAACATGAATATGAGATTGAAATAACTAATAAGTTTCCTAAGGAGAAGTATGATGCTGTGGTGTTAGCAGTAGCTCATGAGAACTTTCAGTCATTGGATTTCACTTCTTTGACAAAAGAAAATGCTGTCGTATTTGATGTGAAGGGAATCTATAAAAAAGAATCAGTAGATGGACGACTGTAACGACAATGTAATGATAGCGATTCACCATACTCCAAATAGCTTTTCGGTACGATGGATTGCTTATTGCAAGGAGCATAATATTCCTTACAAAATAGTGAATGCTTATGATACAGATATAGTTGAACAAGTATCTGGTTGTACGGCATTTATGTGGCATCATCACCATGCGAATTATAAGGATGTATTATTTGCGAAACAACTTCTTTATTCTTTGCAAGAAACAGGGAAGAAAGTATTTCCGGATTTTAATACGACGTGGCATTTTGATGATAAGGTAGGGCAAAAATATTTGTTGGAAGCTATTGAGGCACCAGTTGTTCCATCTTATGTGTTTTATTCAAAAAATGATGCACTTGATTGGATTGAGACAACAGTTTTTCCAAAAGTTTTTAAGTTACGTGGCGGTGCAGGTTCTTTTAATGTGCGACTTGTTTATAGCAAATCTGAAGCAAGACATTTAGTAAATAAAGCATTTAGACGTGGTTTTTTACAAAACAGTGGGAGTGTCTACATAAAAGAAGCTTATCGAAATTATTGTTTACGGAAAGGTTCTTTTATGAATGTATTGAAAGGATTTATTCGTTTGTTTGTTCCCACTGTTTATTCACGTATGCATGGCCGTGAAAAAGGATATGTTTATTTTCAAGATTTTGTACCAAATAATTTGTACGATATTCGTGTCATTGTTATTGGTAATAAAGCTTTTTCTATTAAAAGGCTTTGTAGAGAAGGAGATTTTCGAGCCTCAGGTAGCGGTTGTATTATTTATGAAAAAAATGAGCAGGATGAATGTTGTGTTCAAATTGCATTTAATGTGAATAAGAGAATACATTCACAATGTATTGCTTATGATTTTGTATACAAGAACTCTGAACCTTTAATAGTAGAGGTAAGTTACGGTTTTTCGATGTATGGTTATGACAAATGTCCTGGATATTGGACTGACGATATGCAATGGCATGAGGGATATTTTATTCCACAAGACTGGATGATAAAACAAGTATTATAGGATATGGATAATTTTGTCAATATTTCTACTGTATATAGTTTGCGTGAGGAATTGACCTTAGCAAATATGTATTCTAAATATAGTGATGATGAGTTGTTAATAGCGAAAATCGAAGGATTAATAGCTCCTTTCATTGTTCCGTCAAATATTCGAGGGAAAAAAATATTACTAAAGCCTAATTGGGTGAGACATAATATCAGAGTAACTGATGAGTTTTGTTTATGTACAAATGAACATTTTATTTTAGCAGTTTTAGTTGTATTTTTAAAATTATCACCGAAATCAGTTCTTATTGCTGATGCTCCAATACAAGGATGTAAATGGGAGTGCTTGCTTTCATCTTATTTTCTTGATAAAGTCAAAAAATTATCATTGGAATATGGAATAGATATTCAAATTAAAGATTTTCGTAGAACAATTATAGATATTGCTTATAATAAGATTCAAAGGGAGAGGATATCATTAGATAATTATGTGATTTTTGATGTAGGAACTCAAAGCTATTTAGAACCAATTACTACAAGTGAGAATAGGTTTAGAGTAACAAATTATAATCCAGATAGATTAGTAAATTCTCATCGAAAAGGTGTACACAAATATTGTATTGCAAAAGACGTTTTTGATGTCGATATAGTAATTTCTTTACCAAAAATCAAAACACATCAAAAAGCAGGTCTTACAAATGCGATGAAAATTTTAGTAGGCGTGAACGGTGATAAAGATTTTCTACCTCATCACAGGTTAGGGGCCAAGGGATATGGAGGAGATTGTTATCCGGAGTATAATCTGCTTCGTTCATGTTCTGAATGGTGTTTAGATACAGCTAATCGACGTATTGGCAAACCTTTTTATAGATGCTTTACTCGTATGTCAACAGCCTTTTGGAAATTATCTTTTCCAACTAATGAACAAAATTTGGGAGCTGGTTGGTATGGTAATGATACTGTGTGGCGAATGGTTATGGATTTAAATCTTATAGTGGAGTATGGCAAAATGGATGGTACTCTGTCTAATGAGAAACAACGCGAAATTTATAATTTGTGCGATGGAATAATCTGTGGACAAGGGGATGGACCACTTAATCCGGAGCCTTTGCCATTGGGGGTGATTACATTCTCTAATAATTCCTATTTGATGGATCTCGTTGCTGGAAAATTATTTTCGCTCGATATTGATTGTATACCTTTGTTAAACGCGGCAAAGCAAAAGTTGGGTGATGAGGAGTCTATTTTACTTCTGAATGGAAATCAAGTTTGTATGGATTCTCTTAATCAATGGGCTGTAACAGCTAAGATGCCACCGGGTTGGGTGAAATATAAAGATAGCAAAAGATGACTCAAATTCAGCGTAATCTTCTTACTAATATTGCTAATTTATCTGTTAATATATTAGTAGGTTTATATTATACACCTTATTTAGTTACCCACTTAGGACTTGCTGCCTATGGACTAGTACCATTAACATTGATTATTAATCAGTATATTAATGTGTTGACAGGTTCTCTTACTGGGTCATTATCTCGTTTTTATACCATTAGTATTCAGCAAAAAGACTTTGGAAAAGCATCTTCTATTTTTAGTACGATTGTTATTCTCTTGGGGGTAATTATTTTGTTGATTTTACCTCTTATTTATCTAATAATATCCAATATAGATGCTGTATTTAAGATATCTGATAGCTTTCTTGAAAGCGCTCAATGGTTATTTTGTTTTACAATATTTAGTTTTTTTATTTCATTGTATTCTTCAGTTTTAAATATTACGTTATATGCTCAAAATAGATTAGATTTAATGAATGTCATTAAGATTATGCGTATAGGGTTAAAATTGATTCTTGTAATATCATTTTTTGAATGCATTGATGTAAATATTATGTATGTAGGATTGGCTAATCTTTGTACTGAAATTTTAGTGTTATTGTTTAGTTGGTTCGCTTTTATAAAATATTCTCCCAAAGAAATCTGTTTGCGATTATCTTTATTTAGTAGGTCGGCTTTGTCAGGAATTGTAGGGATGTCTTTTTGGACTATTATTCACCAACTGGGGGATGTCGGATTATATCGAGTGGATAACATTATTGTCAATCGGCATTGGGGAATGGAATTATCGGGAGCTTTAGGGGCTATATCTGAGTTAGGTGTGTATGTAACGTTAGTCATAGGTGTTGTGTCTTCTTTGTTTGGTCCAATTATATTGATATCCTATTCACGACATGAACATAAAGAAGTACAAAAATTGACATTGACTAATTCGATGGTTGTGGGGGCATTGACTGCGATAATGGTAGGATGTTTAATTGGTTATGGGAAGTATTTTCTCTGCTATTGGCTGGGCGAGACTTATGTGATATATTCGTTTTGGTTTGTGTTAAAACTATTACCACTTCCTTTTTTTGCAGCAGCTGGAATATATGCTTTTGTAAACCGTGCATGGAATAAAGTGAAATTGCCTGCTATTTATACGGTTTTATTAGGTTGTTTTAATGTGTTTGTTCTGATGGTTTTAGATTATTGTTCTGATTGTAACTCATTGAATCAAGTTGCTTGGATGCTTTCTTTTTCTGCATGTATCATTATTGTTCAGAGTTATGGGATAAATTCCTTTTTTTTTAATAAGTCGTATCCTGAGAATGGGAATGCAATACTTTGGGTCTTTTTCAAATTGAGTTTTGTCGTTGTGTTGTCTATTTGTGTTTCCGAGATATTGCTTTGGATATTTGTTCCGACTTCTTTATATGAGGTTATCCTATCCCTTTTAGTATCAGGAGTAATGTCTTTGCTACTTTCTGTTCTGTTCTTGTTTAGCTTGTCTCAAAGACAGGCTTTGCTTTCAATTATAAAAAAATAGTTATATGGAGAGAAATATAAAAGTTTCGATCATTATACCTGTGTATAACACGGGAAAATATATATCCCGATGTTTGGATAGCATTTTTGCACAAACTTTACAGGATTTTGAAATTATCATAGTTAATGATCAATCTCCTGATAATGCTATGCAGATTGTAAAGAAATATGCAGAGCAAGAAGAACGTATTCGTATCTTTGAAAATCTTCAGAATATGGGACTTATGTGGACAAGGAGAGAAGGATACAGAAGGGCAGTGGGTGAATATGTGGTATTTTGTGACAGTGATGACTTTTTTCCTCCTAATGCATTGAAAGTTCTGTATGAAGCTGCACAAATTAATGGTGTTGATATTGTGATAAGTGCTTATACTTATATAACTGTTTATCAAAAGAAAAATATACTGAAACAACAGCAGCGTATATTGTCTCAAGAAGAAATGTTTAAGGCATTGTTGAGTGGTGAAATAGCACATAGTCTTTGGGCTAAAATCTATCATCGTAAATTGTTCTTCGATTATGAATATGATACTTTTGAGCATCATACAAATGGGGAGGACATGATTTTATTGTATCAACTGGTACAGTATGCCCATAGAATGGCTGTTATAGAAGATTCGACATATTATTATTGTCAAAACTTGCAATCATCTACTCAAAAAAGACTTTCAGATAAGCAATTGGGTACTATAGTAAATTCTATAAATTGGTTTTATGATTTCATGAAAGATAAAATCCTATATAGAAATTTGTTCAACAAGAAAATGTTAAATATGCTATACTTTTTGTTGAGCCAAGATGTTGCAACGAAATATTTATTTAAACTTAATACGGAGTTTATGCAGCAAGTGAATTTTCAATTTGTGCATAGGTATTGGAGTTTCCCTAAGACAATTACTTTTTATCTGATGCTTCATAGCTTTGGGCTTAGAAGGATATTTACTCTAAAACAAAGTTTATTTTTTTACTTAAGGAATATTTTGTCAAAATAATGAGTGAAAGTAATATAACATTGGTTTATCATAAAAATAATATAATAGATATATGTCTATTATGGGTAATTTTTATTCTTTCTCCATTTGTTGCAGCTTTGCTCGCATTGTATTTTATTTATTATAGGCGTCATGTCAGGTTGGGTGTGATTATTATTATTATGTTTTGGGGCTTGGTTGGGTATACTTTTTTACCTGCTGATACTATGGATATTACTCGACATAATTTGGCTTTTGAAAATCTGAAAAATGTCAATTCTTTTGCTGATTTTGTTTTTTATCAATCTTTATCAGAAAAACCCGATTGGTTTTTAGACTTGGTCTTTTGGGGAATTGGTAAATGGGTATATACTCATCAAATTGTAGGTTTTCTAGGGGCTGTTTGTTACTATGGCTTGGGGTTAGGGACATTGTTAAATTGGCGTGATCAATTGCAAACTAAATCATCTTTTAACAATTTTATATTGCCTGTTTTAATGTTTTTATCACTTGCTCAAGTGACAGAATTCAGTGGTATGAGACAAGGGAATGCTATATTGTTGTTTTTATTTATTGTTACTATCCCTGACATACGACTCTCTATTTACAAAAAATGTATTTGTTTGATATTTCCTTGTTTACTACATTTTTCTATGTATCCGATAGTTTTGTTTTATATATGTACCTGCTTTCTGAGTCGTCGTGTTTTGTTAACTATATCTTTATTCTTATTGATGAGTTATTGGTATTTTGTCCCATTGATGGCTTCCTTGATGAATGTTTTAACTTCTTTAGGTGGAATTGGATCGGGAATTGCTGATAAAATAGATGTTTATATGTTTCAAGGTGAAGTTGAAGCTGCTTTATATTCCGGTTCTGTACTGCGGTTTTATGTTATTCTTTTAATGATGTTTGTATTTCCTTTTATCGCGTTGGTAGTAGATAAAAAACGAAAGCAATTTCCTCAATTTATATTGCGTTTACATTATTGGGGAATTATGTTTTTTTCATATATTGTATTTACTGCTTCTTCTTATACATTATCAAGAAATATCATGCTTTTTAAGATGTTTGGTGTATTGTATTTTACCTATGCTTTGTTTTCGTGTAGTCTGGGGAGGTATTTAAGTAAATTTATAATGTATATATGTTTGTTTGTGATTGTTTTATCCCCCCTTTATTTGATCTTAGGTAAAGAGTATATGGTTTTGAATACGAAGGTATTTTATTCAAGTTTAATAGATCTTATTAATATTAATACTCAACCTGAAGGCTACTAAATAATAATTAAATTTAATTTGGATATAAATATGAAAAAGTGCGTATTTTTAGTGACAGGGTTGGAGCAAGGAGGTATTGAAACTTATTTGTTGAGGTTTCTAAAATATAATAATAAAAGAAGTTACAATATCATTTGGTGTAAATCAGGTAAAGCAGGAGCTTTGTATAATGATTATAAAGAGGTTTCAGATGGAATAATTCTCAAACCGTTAGGTTATTTTTCAATATTTGCTTATATACGATTTTATTTATATTTGAAGAAAAATAATATAGATACTATTTGTGATTTTAATGGCCATTTTGCAGGGTTATCTCTTGTTTTTGGCTATTTTGCACGAGTTAAAAAGCGTATCACGTTTTATAGAGGATCTACAAATCATTTTAAAGAAACAAAACTACGGCTTTTGTATAATTATTTGATGAAAATACTAGTTATGTTGTTTGCTACTAAAATATTAGCAAATTCCAAAACTGCATTAGATTTTTTCTACCCAAATAGAAAGGATACTAATAGGTTTCAAGTTGTATATAATGATTTAGGAAGGGAATATTGTTCTCAAATGAATATAGACGTGGTATCAATTAGAACAATGTTGAGTCTTCCTTTAAATGCTTTTGTGATAGGTCATGTTGGACGTTATAATATAGCAAAAAATCATGAAACTATCCTTAAAGTTGCCGAAATACTCTGTAAAAAATATGCCGATGTGTATTTTGTTTTGGTAGGTAAAGATACGGATATTTACTTAAAAAATAAGGTGTTGCAGATGGGACTGTCAAAGCAAATACAAATTTTGGGATATAGAAGTGATGTCTCATCGTTATTAAAATCATTTGATTTATTTTATTTCCCATCTATTACAGAAGGTCAACCTAATGCATTGATTGAAGCAATGGCTAACGGTATTCCAGTTATAGCCTCAAATATTGATCCTATAAAAGAATCGGTTCCTTTATATTTATATGATAAATTATTGCCTCCAAATGATGTGAATAAGACTATTGAATGTATCTGTAAATACTATTTTAATCGTGATTTATTAAATGAATTATTATGTCAAAATTGGGCTATAGATAATTTTTGCTCAAACAAATGGTTTGATATATTTGAGAAAGAATTGTTGTGAATATTTTGTGCATTATATAAACTGTATAATTTATGAATATTGCTGTAATACAAGATCAGGCTGTTTTTAAATATGATAATAAATATTATAGGAAAAGTTTGACAGAGTTTGATAAATATCTAAAACTTTGTGATCACTTGTTTTATTGTTGCTCTATCAAAAGTATAGAATCTAGTTTGGCCTTAGAGATGAAATTGATAGATTTAAGTAGAGTAACAATAATAGAATTGAAAAAAGAACGACTATTTGTGTCTAAAATAAATAAGAATATTATACAAAATATTATATTTAATGTCGATTTAGTTTTTGTAAAAATGCCTTCGTTAACTTTGGGTAGATATGCTTTACATTTATTGCAAAAAAAACAAATTAAATATGTGACAGAGGTTGTTGGTTGTGCTTTTGATGTATTTTGGTATTATGGATTAAAAGGGAAAATATTGGCTTTGCCAAATTACTTAGTAGCTTGGTACTATATTAAGAAATCCAAGTCCGTTATATATGTAACTAATCGTTTTTTGCAAAAACGTTATCCAACAAAAGGTTTTTGTCTATCTTGTTCCAATGTGAGGATAGATGTTGTAGATAATATTTTGAATCGTAATTCCTATCAGCAAGGTGATATATTAAAAATAGGGACAATCAGTCCTGTTGATAGGACATTTAGGGGCCAGATTACCGTTTTAAAAGCAATGAATCTGTTGAAAGGTCGTGGGATTATAGTTAAGTATTTTTTGGTTGGAGGAGGAAGGAGTGATAGATTACAAAAAATAGCATCTGCTTTATCCATACAAGACCAAGTCTTTTTTTTAGGAGAATTAACACATGATAAAGTTATATCTTTTTTAGATACTATTGATGTATATGTACATCCAAGTAAAGCAGAGGGATTACCTCGTGCTCTTATAGAGGCTATGAGTAGAGGAAGATTGGCTATTGGAGCAAAAACAGGAGGAATTCCAGAGTTGTTACCGAGTGAATACATTTTTGAAAAAGGAGATTACCGTAAACTATCGAATATAGTTGAACATTTGAGTGTGCAAGATTTTGAAACACAAGGTAGGGCTAATTATTTGGTTAGTCAACAGTATCGAATGTCTATTTTAGACGATAAAAGAGTTAATTTTATAAATAAAATAATGAGATTATGATTCCTAAAGTTATTCATTATTGTTGGTTAAGTGGTGATCCTTATCCTGAAATAATACAGAGGTGTATTGATAGCTGGAAAGATAAACTGCCTGATTATCAGTTTGTCTTGTGGAACAAAAATAAATTTGATATAAACTCTCATATTTGGGTAAAGCAGGCCTATGAAAGTAGAAAGTTCGCTTTTGCTGCCGATTATATTCGATTATATGCTCTGTATTATTATGGAGGAATTTACTTAGATACAGATGTTGAAGTTCTTAAATCTTTTGATAATTTATTGAACAGAAATTATTTTATAGGTTTAGATAGCCAGTCAAAATTAGAAGCTGCAATAATTGGTTCTGAAGCTAAGTCTGATTGGATATTAGCTTGTCTAAAGTATTATGATAATAGAAAATTCTATGGTGATAAGAATATATTGGATATGAAAACACTTCCGTTAATTATGGAAGAAATGATGGTGAAAAATGGGATTGTTATAAAGAAATATGATAATTATTCGAGTGAAATTATATGTGATAATGTTATTTCTGTCTTTCCATTTGATTTTTTTTGTTCAAAACGACATGATACAGGGAAAATATGTATAACTGAAAATACTTATTCTATTCATCATTTTGCTATGTCTTGGCAATCTCCCATTAGTAAAATATTAACTTGTTATAAAAGAATATTTGTTAAGCTATTTGGAAGTGATTTTACTAATATACTGATTCGTGTTTTTAACTTAAAGTCATTGAAAGAAAAATTAATGTAATTTCTTAATATAAAAATGAATAATCTGTGAAATGAATATTCTTCATGTTGTTAATATTTCCTTCGTAATACCTTATTTTTTAGGAGGTCAATTAACTTATTTTAGGAATAAAGGTTATAAGGAATATATAGTATGTAGCCCTTCTGATGAATTGTTAGTTCTTTCTAAGAAATTTCAATTTGATTATAGGATGATACCTATCTCTCGTAAAATATCATTAATAAGTGATTTGAAAGCATTGATAGGAATATGTTCTTATATTCATAAAAATGAAATTAATATCGTAACAGGGCATACACCAAAGGGAGCATTACTTGCAATGTTAGCAGCTTATATAATTAGAATTCCTATTCGTATCTATTTTCGACATGGCTTGGTTTATGAAACATCCCGAGGGTTAAAAAGAATATTATTGATTTCGATGGATAGATTGGCTGGTAAATTGTCAACAAAGATTGTTTGCGTAAGCCCTTCTGTATGTCAACGTAGCATTGAAAACGGCTTAAATAAAGCAGAGAAACAAACCTTGTTATTAAAGGGTACTTGTAATGGAATTGATATAAAACGCTTTAATAGATATGGTATTCAACATGAAGTATTGCTCGATTTGAGAGAACAATTAGGATTTGATGATGATGATTTTGTGATTGGATTTACGGGAAGGCTAGTTAAAGATAAAGGTATAATTGAATTAGTAGAGGCTTTTTCTATTTTGCAAGAAAAATATTCTAATATACGACTTTTGTTGGTAGGAATGTTGGAAGAAAGAGATGCTTTACCAAAGAATATTATAGAGTCAATAATAAAAAATCCGAATATTATTGCGACAGGTTATATTTCTAATTCTTTCATTGAATATTATTATGCATTAATGAATATTTTCATTTTACTTTCTTATAGAGAAGGTTTTCCTACTTCTGTGCTAGAGGCATCAGCTATGGAACTTCCAGTTATCACAACAAGAGTTACAGGTTGTATTGATTCTATTATAGAAAATAAAACGGGAGTTTTTGTCTCTCATAATGTGCAAGAGATTTCTTCTATTATAGAACGCTTTTATATTAATCGTCAATTAGGCGTAGTTTATGGCAAGAATGGGCGGTCCTTAGTTGAGCAAAATTTTAGGCAAGAATTGATATGGAATGAAATAGAAAAACTATATAGGATTAAATCCGAAGTTGATATACAATGAAAATCTTAATTACTGGTATTCACGGTTTCGTAGGTTCTAATTTAGTTCAAGCACTTAAATCTAATCATATAATATATGGTTTAGATATTGTTACGCATCAAAAAGAAGGAGTGGTAAAAATTTATTCTTGGGAGGAACTTAATAGTACTTCTTTTTTTCAAATAGATGCCATTATCCACTTAGCGGGTAAAGCCCACGATACTAAAAATCAATCTTCATCTCAATTATATTTTAATATTAACACGAGGTTGACTCAAAAGATATTTGATTTCTTTTTGCAATCTTCTGCAAAGAAGTTTATTTTCTTCAGTTCGGTAAAGGCTGTTGCGGATAGCGTAATAGGGGAGATGTTGACGGAAGAGGTGATTCCAACGCCTGTTGGACCTTATGGAGAAAGTAAAATGAAAGCAGAGGAATATATACAACAACATTTACCTAAAGATAAACAAGTGTATATTTTGCGTCCTTGCATGATACATGGTCCAGGAAATAAAGGGAATTTGAACTTGCTTTATAGCGTAGTGAAAAAAGGGATCCCTTGGCCTTTGGGGGATTTTGAGAATTGTCGTTCGTTTACTTCCATTGATAATTTGTGCTATGTGGTAGAAGGTTTGTTGACGAAGGATATTCCTTCAGGCATTTACCATATGGGTGATGATGAATCTATTTCAACCAATGAACTGATAGAGATTATGTGTGAAGTGATGGGAAAGAAATCTCGTATCTGGAAAGTGAATAAAGGGATGATGGAAGGGTGTGCTGGATTGGGAACATTGTTACATTTGCCTTTAAACACAGAACGATTGAGAAAGTTAACAGAAAATTATGTAGTCTCTAATACTAAAATAAAAAAAGCGCTTGGTATAGAACGAATGCCTGTGAGAGCGATAGATGGATTAAAGAAAACATTTAAAAGTTTCCAGAAAGAATAACAGATGATTACTTATATTATTATAGCAATATTACTCTTGGGGCTAGAGTTGTTATATTTTTATGTGGCTGATAAATTTAATATCATTGACAAACCTAACCAACGTAGTTCTCATACAAATATAACTTTACGGGGAGGTGGTATAATCTTTTTGTTGGGACTATGGATACATGCTTTGTTTTTTGGTTTTCAATATCCTTGTTTTTTGGTAGGATTGACAGCTATAGCTGGGATTAGTTTTGTGGATGATATACATCCTGTCCCTAATAAAATTCGATTATTAGTCCATTTTACAGCTATGTTCTTGATGTTTCAAGAATATGGAATTTTAAATATGGATAGTTGGTGGATGGTGTTAATTGGACTAATTTTATGTGTAGGGATTGTGAATGCATATAATTTCATGGACGGTATAAACGGTATTACGGGAGGATATTCGCTAGCAGTACTTCTTTCTTTATTTTATGTGAATCGCTCTCTTCATTTTATTGATAATAGTTTTTTGATCATTATCATTTTGAGCGTATTGGTGTTTTGCTTGTTTAACTTCCGGAAAAAAGCGAAATGTTTTGCGGGAGACATTGGTTCGGTAGGGATCGCTTTTATTCTTTTATTTATCATAGGTAGGCTAATTATACAAACGGGTGACTTTACTTATATTGTGTTTCTCGTAGTTTATGGTGTAGATAGCGTATTGACTATTGTTCATCGTCTAATGCTTCATGAAAATATTGGACTGCCACATCGTAAGCATTTGTATCAGATTATGGCTAATGAATTAAAGATACCACATTTAGTTGTGGCTACTATTTATATGGTTGTACAAGGATTGATAATAATTGGTTTTATTTATTTTTATGAATACAGTTATTACTATTTAGCTGGTACGATTATAGCATTGAGTTTATGCTATATAGGTTTTATGAATAAGTATTTTTATTTGCATCAGTTAGGTGTTAGTAAAAATAATATATAATAAAAAATCTTGTTGCTATCTTTTAAATAACAACAAGATTCATGATTAATAAACTTTCCAGACTTTTTCTGTTGATTGTTAACCGACAAAAAGTTTGTATACTCCCCCGATCAATCCTCCGGCCATCAAACAATATCCGGCAATATCTATCGGTTCGACATGTTTTCCCCAGTCACCCTGGACGAGAGTGAGAGTATCGCTCCGATCGCTGTCAGCGTCACTTCCGTCTGTTTCATTAGGAGAGACAGGAGGGTGATCGCCATTAGGAAGAGGACGAGGGGAGGGATCAGGACAGGGGCAGTCACCGGCTGCCGGTTTTTGCTTGCGGGGAAAAATGATCCGGGCAAGCTGGGTGAGGAAGGCGAGGATCGTTTCAAGGTACTTCATTGTTTTGATAGTTAAATTATAGAAAAAATTGAGTTATCTGTTTATAGTGACGGGAGTAACCAATTCCCCTCTTGAGAGGGGAGCCAGGTACAATCGGTCAATAATCGGATAGTTCAAATTTGATAAGATATGAACCTAATTCGCTATCGCTTTTTCGATTGTCCGACTGATCGAGACCAGCATTCGCCGGTA
>ULQP01038409.1_pt1 | contig 81393 bp, 81 predicted proteins | sample 1954571 | NCBI WGS metagenome assembly ULQP01 (sample SAMEA4835657, study PRJEB28245) | human gut metagenome | biome: gut microbiome; material: fecal sample | place: Denmark | collected 2008 | reverse complement strand
CCGATAGGTCGTCCGTTCAAGTCGGACACGAGGAGCCATAAATATAGAGTTTGAGTAATTTTGCTCAAACTCTTATTTCTTTTGAAAGTCGCTATTTTCAAAAGTTTAGCGATTTTTTGCTTTTTTCAAATGTAATCAAATATTTTTAAAAAGTTTTGGCGTAACTGTACTTATTACTGTACATTATATAGATTTAACAAGAGATTAATTGGATTTATATAAAACGATAAAATAAACCAGTTTAATTCCAACTGGTTTATTTTTGAATTAATCTTGAATATTTATATTGTTAAAAATTGAATCTGCAAAAAAATCAGATAATTTTATATTTAATGCTTCACATATGTATTCAACAATATCTAATCGAATATATTTGTGTTTACCAGCTAATAATTTTGATAAAGTTGAACGTGAAATTCCTGCTTTTGTACTTAATTGTGAAACATTTAAATTATATTGTTTTAACAAATTTTGTATTCTTATTTTTACTGCGTCTGATAGTTCCATATAAAATCCTCTTTATTAGTATTTACATTAGTATGTACAAGCCTTATAAATAATATCAAAAAAATCATAAAATATTGTTGACAAACGTCAACCACATCCATATAATAGCGATAAAGGGGGACATAATGAAAAAAGGACTCACAAATTTCTATTTGCCGTATGCAGTATGGAGTAAAATTATAGAATATAGAGAGACAAAAGATGAAAGGTCGAAAAATAGAAAAAAAGAGAGAATAATTATTTTTTTAAAAACATCAGTGATGAATAAAGATATAAATATTGAACAAATGGAATTTATTATAAAAAAATACTTAGAAAAACAAGACATAAGTACTTAAAACCATGTCTTGTTTTGTTTTGAAACAAATCTTATATATTCTTCATTTACTATAAGAAAACATATTAATATTATATCAGTTTTTTTATATAAAATGGAAATTCAAATGAAAATTTACGATATTTCTTTTTTTATCTTTAAATTATTGCAAAATGAAATTCAATAATATATAATAGCAAAAAATGAATGAAGGAGAATTAATATGAAAAAATCTTTAAGTATAGTAATTATAATTATTTTAATCCTGGGCTTAATAGCTGGAATAGTTGCTGGAAGCTACAATAGAATGGTAGCAAGTAGAGAAGCTGTGGACACAGCATATTCTAATCTAGATGTATCATTGCAAAGAAGGGCGGATTTAATTCCAAATTTAGTAAATACAGTAAAAGGGTATACAAATCATGAAACAGAGGTTATAGATAAGGTAACAAGTGCAAGAACAAAATATTTAAATGCATCTTCAACAGATGAAAAAATAGCGGCAAACAATGAAATCTCACAAGCTTTATCTAATTTATTAGTGGTTATTGAAAATTATCCGGATTTAAAATCATCTTCAAATTATACGCAACTTGCAGATGAACTAAGTGGTACGGAAAATAGAATTGCAGTTGCTAGAAGAGATTATAATGAAGCAGTAAAAACATATAATTTATTAATAAAAAAATTCCCAAAAAATATTTTAGCAAATATGTTTGGATTTGATGTAGCAACATACTTTGAAGCAAGTGAATCAAGCAAAGATGTACCAAATGTTTCATTTGATTAAAAAATTTGATTATAAAGGAGAAAATTAGGAGTTATATAAATAACTTCTAATTTATTAATAATATGAGGGGTAAAAAAGTTTTAAAATATATTATTTTGATTATATTACTTCTTCTTTGTATACCTAATACGAAAACAGAAGCTGTTGTAAGTCAAACTAGGGAATTCTATGTAAATGACTCAGCGAACGTATTAGATTATAACTTAGAAAATTATATTATTTCTACTAATAAGTCTTTAAACTCACAAACAGGAGCACAAATTGTTGTAGTAACGGTTAATAGTTTAGAGGGAAAAGAAATCGAAGAATATGCCAATGAATTATTTAGACAATATGGAATAGGCGATAAGACGAAAAATAATGGTGTTTTAATATTACTTTCTATTAATGATAGAAAATCTAGAATAGAAGTTGGTTATGGACTAGAAGGAGTATTAAACGATGCTAAAACAGGTCGTATTCAAGACAATTATATGATTCCATATTACAAAGAGAATAACTGGCAAGAAGGAATAAGGAATGGGTATAATGCAATCTTAGAAGAGGTAAAGCAAGAGTACAGTATAAGTGTGGATGGAAGTATAGAGCCAGTAAAAGGAAAAAATGACGACATTCAAAATTTTAATTCCGGAGTAATTTCTTTTATCTTTATTGCTTCTATGGTTATAGTACCGCTTTTTGGTAAAAAGGCAAAAAAGATAACGAGAATAATATCTGCTATTTTACTAAGCGGAAGTACAGTACTAGCAATAGCTACTAGCGAATTAATATTCATTTATATAGCTTTTATTAGCTTCTTTATATTAATTTCAAGCTTTTTTTCAGGCAAAGGAGGCGTATTCTACGGAGGTGGAGGAAGCTCTTTTGGTGGAGGTTCATCAGGAGGCGGATCCTTTGGCGGAGGTGGATCATCAGGCGGAGGTGGCTCTTCTAGAAGTTTTTAACTGAAAATAGTATAAAAAACAAAAATATAATGCAAAAGTACTTGACAAATTAATAAAAATGGTGTAAAGTATATAAGCATTACATATTGAATTTGAGGTGAAAATATGGAAAGAAAAATAGAACTTGGAATTTTATGTGATATATATGCTAACCTTTTAACAAAGAAGCAATATAGCATATTAAATAATTACTTCAATGACGATTTATCTTTATCAGAAATTGCCGAAAATAACAATATAACAAGGCAGGCTGTAAATGACATAGTAAGGAAAGGGGAAAATAAGCTTCTGGATTACGAAAAGAAGTTAGGAATTATGAAAAAAACAGTAAATCAAGAGAAACTAATTCAAAACATCTTAGGTGAACTTAACAAAATTACTAATGCTTCTTCAGATAAAAAAGTAGAAAAAATATTAGAAAATGTAAAAAAAGAATTAGTATCCTTAAATGTATAGTTCAAATGAAAAACGTGGAGGTTTAAAATATGGCTTTTGAAGGATTATCTTCTAAATTGCAAGAATTTACAAAGAAATTAAGAGGAAAAACAAGAATTAACGAATCAGACCTAAAAGAAATGCTAAGAGAAGTAAAACTTGCATTACTTGAAGCAGATGTAAATTATAAAATAGTTAAAGAATTTATAAGCACAATCCAAGAGAAAGCATTAGGGCAAGACGTTTTAAAATCATTAACGCCAGGTCAACAAGTTGTAAAAATAGTAAAAGATGAACTTGTAGAATTACTTGGAGGAACAGAGAGTAAAATTAATTTTAGTCCAAACCCACCAACAATTATTATGTTAGTTGGTCTTCAAGGATCAGGTAAAACTACAACAGCAGGAAAGCTAGCTAATCTATTAAGAAAGCAAGGAAAAAAACCATTATTAGTAGCATGCGATGTATATAGACCAGCTGCAATAAAACAATTGCAAGTTGTAGGAGGGCAACTAGGGATTCCTGTATTTGCTAATGAAAACTCAAAAGATGTTGTTCATATAGCAAAACAAGCATTAAATATTGCAAACTCAAAATTAAATGATGTTGTAATATTAGATACTGCTGGTAGACTTCACATAGATGAAGAATTAATGAATGAATTGAAAAATGTAAAAGCAAATGTTCATCCACATGAAATACTATTGGTAGTAGACTCTATGACAGGTCAAGATGCAGTAAATGTTGCAGAAAGCTTTAATGAGGCACTTGGAATAGATGGTGTTGTACTAACTAAGTTAGATGGTGATACTCGTGGTGGTGCAGCATTATCAGTAAAGAAAGTTACAGGAAAGCCAATTAAATTTGCTGGTACAGGAGAAAAGCTAAGTGAACTTGAAGTATTTTATCCAGATAGAATGGCATCAAGAATATTAGGAATGGGAGATGTCCTTTCAATAATTGAAAAAGCAGAAGAATCATTTAATGCAGAAGAGGCAGAAAAACTTACGAAACAGTTAACCAAAAAAGAATTTGATTTAAATGATTATTTGGCACAATTAAGACAAGTAAAGAAAATGGGATCATTTTCATCATTATTAAAACTAGTTCCTGGAATGGCGGACATAAAGAATTTAAAAGTGGATGAGAAAGAATTTGTTAGAATAGAAGCATTAATTTGCTCTATGACAGATAAAGAAAGAAGAAATCCAAAAATATTGAATGCAAGTAGAAGAATACGTATTGCAAAAGGTAGCGGTACTTCGGTTCAAGAAATAAACAAATTCATGAAATCATTTGAAATGACGCAAAAAATGATGAAGAAAATGAAAGATAGCAAGTCAATGAAAAAAATGATGAGTCAAATGAAAAATATGGATCCGAAAGATTTAAAGAAAATGATGTAGTTATAAATATTTAAGCTAATATATAGCTGAAAATAATTATATATAGATATGCAAAATAGAAAGTAGAGGTGAATTATAAATGGTAAAAATAAGATTACAAAGACAAGGTGCTAAAAAAGCTCCATTCTATCACATCGTTGTTGCTGATTCTAGATCACCAAGAGATGGAAGAATAGTTGAAAAAATTGGAACATATGATCCAATGACTGACCCAGCTACAATAAAATTAGATAAGGAAAAGGTTGAATACTGGATAAAAAATGGTGCAAAACCAACTGACACAGTTAAAGCTTTAATAGAAAAAGCAAATTAATTAGCTAAAGGAAAGGCACAATAATATGGAAGAAATATTAAAAACAATAATAGAAAATCTTGTAGAAAACAAAGAAGAAGTAAAGATAACAAGAATTGATGACGAAAAAGGAATACTTTTAAAAGTTAAAGTTGCTCAAGAAGATATGGGAAAAGTAATTGGTAAACAAGGAAAAGTAGCAAGAGCAATAAGAACAATAATGAAATCTATTACTTCAAATGAGCAAAAAAATGTGGGAGTAATATTTGAGGAAGAATAGGTAAGTGATATGGTAAAATATTTTGAAATTGGTCAGATTGTAAATACATTTGGTATAAAAGGGCAAGTTAAGGTAATGCCATATACAGATGATATAAAAAGATTTGATGAATTAAAACAAATATATATAGATAAGAAAAATCAGTTGCAATTATTCCAAATAGAACAAGTAAGTTATCATAAGAATATGGTAATTCTAAAATTAAAAGGAATTGATACCATCGAAGAAGCAGAAAAGTATAGGAATTGCTATTTAAAAATAGATAGAAAAGATGCGAAAGAGCTTCCAGAAGGTACATATTATATAGCTGACTTGTTAGGATTAGAAGTCTGTACAAACGATGGTAAAAAACTAGGAAAACTAGTTGATATATATAACAGCGGAAGTTGTGATATATACGTTGTAAAAGATGATAATGGAAAACAAATATTATTGCCAAATATTCCAGATTTGAAAAAAGAGATTGATTTAGTAAATGAAAAGATAGTAGTATATCCAATAAAAGGATTACTAGACTAAGGAGAAAAAATGAAATTTGAAGTATTAACATTATTTCCTGAAATGTTTGAACCATTAAAACATAGTATCCTACAAAGAGCTGTTAATGAAAAATATATTAGTATAAATTTAGTAAATATTAGAGATTTTTCAAAAGACAAGCATAAAAAAGTAGATGATACTCCATATGGTGGAGGAGCAGGAATGGTAATGAAAGCAGATGTAGTGTATGATGCATATAAATCTGTCAAACATGAAAATTCAAAAGTTATATATTTATCTCCTCAGGGTAAAAAATTAAATCAAAAAAAGGTTGAAGAATTATCAAAAATAGAAAACATAATATTATTATGTGGGCACTACGAAGGAGTGGACCAAAGAGTATTAGATGAAATTGTAGATGAAGAAATTTCAATAGGTGATTATGTATTAACAGGAGGCGAATTGCCAGCGATGGTATTAATTGATTCTGTTAGTAGATATGTAGAAGGGGTTTTAAATAAAGAATCGACTAAAGAAGAATCCTTTTCTAATGGATTGTTAGAGTATTCTCAATATACAAGACCAGAAATATTTTTAGGAAAACAAGTTCCAGAGGTGCTAAAGTCTGGAAATCATAAAAAAATAGAAGAATGGAGAAGAAATAATTCTCTATTGAATACATTAAAAAAAAGACCGGATCTTTTAAATGAAAAAGATAGGGTAGAAGCAGAAAATATAGTAAAAAATTATAAAATTTAAGAAAGGAGAATATCAATGGATATCATAAAATCAATAGAACATGAACAATTGAAAAATACGATTCCTTATTTAAAAGTTGGTGATACTGTAAGAGTTCATCAAAGAATTAAAGAAGGTAACAGAGAAAGAATCCAAGTATTCGAAGGAATTGTTATTAAGAAACAAGGTGGTAGCGTAAATGCCACATTTACAGTAAGAAGAGTTGCATATGGTGTTGGTGTAGAAAAAACATTTTTATTACATTCACCATTAGTAGAAAAAGTAGAGGTAGTAAGAGTAGGAAAGGCTAGACGTGCTAAACTATACTACTTAAGAGACAGAGTAGGTAAAGCTGCTAAGACAAAGGAAAATGTAGGAGCAAAAATCGAAACTAAATTCTTAAATGTAAAAGAAGATTTAAATGATGAAGTTGCTACAGAAGAAACTCCAGTAGTTGAAGAAGCTTCAGCTGTAGAAACTACTACAGAAGAAAATAAAGCTGAATAATTTTAATAAAGAGGGTGATTGTAAAAGATACAAATCAGCCTTCTTTTTATTTGTGATTAAACATTGACAATTTTAAACAGTATTATTATAATCATAATTGGTAAAATAAAGATAATTACGGTAAAGCTTTAAAGAAAGGAAATGAATCTTATGATTAATGAAAAGATGTATGAAATTATGAAAAACGGAAGAGGGTTTATTGCTGCATTGGACCAAAGTGGTGGAAGCAGTAAAAAAACTTTAAAATTATATGGAATAAACGAAGATGAATACTCAACAGAGGAAGAAATGTTTAATTTGATCCATGAGATGAGAAAAAGAGTAATAACAAGTAAAGTATTTAATAATAAACATATTCTAGGCACAATTCTTTTTGAAAAAACTATGATGTCAGAAGTAGATGGAAAATTTACAGCTGACTATCTATGGGAAGAAAAAGGAATAGTATCATTCTTGAAAGTAGATAAAGGATTGGAAGAAGAGCATAATGGTGTAAAATTAATGAAATCAATACCAATGTTGAAGGAAGAATTGGACGAAGCTAATAAAAAGCACATTTTTGGAACAAAAATGAGATCTGTAATTTATGAAGCAAATGAAGAAGGAATAAAACAAATTGTAGATCAACAATTTGAGTTTGCAAAAATAATATGTGATAATGGCCTAGTTCCAATAATAGAACCTGAAGTAGATATTCATTCTACAGAGAAAGAACTTTGTGAAAAAATATTAAAAGATGAAATTATTAAACATTTAGAAAAATGGAATGCGGAAGATAAAATAATGTTTAAATTTACAATTCCAACAATAGCAAATCATTATTTAGATTTATATAATTATGATGCTGTTGTAAGAATAGTAGCATTATCGGGTGGATATGAAATAGACGAAGCATGTGAATTACTTGTAAAAAATGATAAGATGATTGCAAGCTTCTCGAGGGCATTATTACAAGATTTAAATGTAAAACAAACTCCAGAAGAATTTGATAGAGCTTTAAATTCTGCAATAGAAAAAATATACAATGCTTCTATAAACTAAAAAAAGAACCTTTGGAAAGCTATCCAAAGGTTTTTCTATATTTAAAAATTAGTTGTCTTTGCTAATTTGTGCGAATTTTTTAAGTTTCTCATATGCTAAATAATTAATACTTCCTGCTGGAAATTTACCGTTTGAATCCTTTCTCCCAGCTGGTACTCCTGTAAGTAATTCAATTCCTTCTTCGATTGTTGAAATTGCGTAAATATGAAATAAATTGTTTTTTACAGCCTCAACAACTTCATCTGATAAATTTAAATTCTTTTCATTTAGAGCAGGTATCATGACACCATGTGAACCATCTAATCCACGTAATTTACATATTTTGAAAAATCCTTCGATTTTTTCGTTTACACCACCAATTGGTTGTATTTCACCTTTTTGGTTAACTGATCCAGTAACAGCGATTGATTGATTAATTGGTATTCCAGATAGACTAGAAAGTATAGCATACAATTCCGTACTTGAAGCACTATCGCCATCTACGCCATTATATAGTTGTTCAAAACATAAACTTGCTGTTAATGAAAGAGGCATATCTTGTGCAAATAAATCACCTAAATATCCATTCAGAATTAATACACCTTTTGAGTGAGATGAGCCAGATAATTCAACTTCTCTTTCAATATTTATGATTCCATTTTTACCAACATAGGTGCTAGCAGTGATTCTAGTAGGTAAGCCAAAGGCATAATCACCTATGCTAAGAACGGTAAGACCATTTATCTGACCAACTTGATATCCAGAAGTATCAATTAACAATGTGTTATCTGTAATCATTTCAATATATTTTTCATTATATTTTTGAACTCTTTCTTCTCGTTCTTGCAAGGTTTTATTAATAATTTCAGCAGTAACTACTTTTTCTTTTGCCAGTTTTGCCCAAGTGCAAGCTTCACCAACTATTTGAGTAAGTTCGCTAAAACGTGTTGATAATTTTTCTTGATTATTGCATAACCTAGAAGCAAATTCAATAATCTTACTCATAGCAGATTTATCAAGTGGAGGAAGCTCTTCTGTTTCACAGAAACCACTTATAACACGTGCAAGTTTATTAGAGTTTTCCAATGTCATAGGAGCGTCATCTTCAAATTCTACTTTAATCTTGAATAATTTTCTGAAATCATAGTCAACTGATAATAAAGTTTGATAAATATTTTCATTACCTATTAAAATTACTTTTAAATCCAATGGAATAGGTTCAGGCTTTAAAGAAACCATAACCATTGAAGAACGTTGTTCTACTAGATTATCAATTCCTAATTGTTTTGTTCTTAAAACTTTTTTTAACGTTTCATAGCATAAACTATTTGATACTAAATCTGCAGCTTGGAATATAATATATCCACCATTTGCAATATGCAATAGTCCAGGTTTTAGCATCGTATAATCAGTTTTTAAACTTCCATAATAATTCTCGTATTCTAGTTTTCCAAATATATTAGGATATGAATAATTTGAATCCATTATTACAGGAGCGCCTTCTGTAGCACTGTTATCAACAAATAAATTAACTCTATAATTTAGCCAAGGTTTAGGACTTTCAATTTTAGGACCCTGCATAGAATTTTTATTATCCTTTTCATCAGGAGCTAAAAATGCGTCTATATTCTTTAAAATATCTTTTTTGATATCATCTAAAAATTTTGTTATTTTTCTATTTCTTTTAAAATTAGATTTTATATAATTTATATGAGCATTAATTGTAAGTAAAGCTACGTTTGATTGCCATTCGTTAACTTTCTTTTCAGATTCTTGCTGTATAGATTTGATCTCACTAATAGCATCCATTACATGTTGTTGAACGATAGAAGATTTATCTTCATACTCTTGTTTTACCTTATCATCTAATTTTTCAAACTCTTCTTGCTCAATAGTTTTTCCGTTAACAACAGGCATCATATAAATTCCATTATTAGCAGATTTTACTTGAAAACCATACTTAGCAGATTTCTCATTTAATTTTGTCATTAAAGCAGTACGTTTATCTTCGTATTCTTGCTTAATAAGAACTTTTTCTTTTTCAAAATCTTCATTATTAAAAGTTTGTTTAATATCTGTTTTGATATCTTTGATAAACCTGTCCATAGTATCTCTAAAAACTTTACCTTGTCCAGCGGCTAAATTTAAAGCTATTGGCTCGTTTGGATTATCAAAGTTATATATATAGCACCAATCTTGTGGAACCTTTTTCTTTTTAGAAATAGTATCCAAATAATTTTTAGTATACATAGTTTTGCCAACACCTGTAGGTCCTTCAAGATATAAGTTATATCCATTGATATCAACATTTAATCCAAATTCTAAAGCTTTTATTCCTCTATCTTGACCAATACCGCCTTTAATAGGTTCTAAATCAGAAGTGGTTTCAAAATTGAAAATATTTGGGTTACAAGTTGTTTTTAATTTTTTGTATGAAAGTTCATTTTTATTTTTCATTTGTAAATTCCTCCTTATTTATCCATTTAATTTTAAAGTCATTAAAATTGCATCATCAACATTATTATAATATTTTTTTCTAAGACCGACCTGCTTAAAATTATACTTTTTATATAAATTAATTGCAATAGAATTCTTGCTATTTACTTCTAAATTTATACATGACAAATTTTCACAAAAAGATATAATGTATTCAAGCATTGCAGAAGCAATTCCATAATGTCGGTAATCTTTTCTAGTAACTATGTTCATCAATTCTGCTTCATCGCATATTTTTTTTATTCCTGTAAAACCTACAATTTCGTTATTATATTTAGCAACAAAAATAGTGGAAAGCTGAGAGTACAATTCTTCTAGTAAAGTTTCGTAACTCCAGAAACTATCAAAAGAATCTAAAAGAATATTTTGAATGCTTTCTAAGTCATTTATGCTCATTGCAGATATTTCTATTTTATTTTTCTCCATCTAAATTCCTTTCTGCTTGTGATTTTCTTAAATAAATAGGAGAGATAGAATTAGAGTCTCCATAAAATCCATTAAGATATTTAGAATAAGCACATCTTGCTAAAGAAATGCTAGATTGTAAATTTTGAGTAGAAAAATGTATGTTTTTATTTTGAAAATTGTTAATGATAATATCTTTGTAAGCAATGCTTCCGTCACCAACGAAATATATGTTTTCTTGAGATGAAGCAAGAAAATTATTATAAATATTTAATGCATTATCAATATTATCTGCAAAATCTTTTATTTCAGTCAAATAAATATAATTTTTGTTTGAAAAAATTGCAGAATATAAATTGTTATTTTTAGCATCTATAATAGGGATAATATATCCGTTTTCTTCAATATTATAAGCCAAACTTTCTAATGAAGTAGCTCCAACAACAGGAATTCCTTTTACATCTGCAAAGGCTTTTACTGTTGCAACTCCGATTCTTATTCCAGTAAAAGAACCAGGACCTACACAGCATGCTAGCAAATCAATATTATCTAAAGAAAAATTTACTTCTTTAAACATTTCATCAATAAGTGGCATTAATTTTTGAGAGTGAGTCTTTTCATCGGAGTTATTTTTAACAGCAATAATGTTAAATGTTGAGTTATTAGCTTCTACAATTGATATTGAACAATTTTTAGAAGATGTATCTATAGATAAAATTTTCATTATAAAAATCCTTTCTTATTTTGATTCGATTTTTAAAATCCTGTAATCAGGGTTTTCGTTAGATCTTGAAAAAGATATTTTAGTGTAGGGAATATTCAAAATAGGTTCTATTAATTGTCCCCATTCAAATATGCATGCACCATTATTTAAGTATTCTTCACCACCCATGGCAAAGAACTCATCTATATCAGATAATCTATATAAATCGAAATGGTATATATTAAAATTATGAGTGTTATATTCATTTACTATTGTAAAAGTAGGGCTAGAGATTTCATCTTCTAAGTTGTAATGTTTTAAAATTCCTTCTGTAAATTTGGTTTTTCCGTGAGCCCAAATCTCCAGTTAATATTATAACTGAATTTTTATTTAAATTATTAGCAAATTTGTCTGCAAAATTTATTGTGTCTTGTTCATTTTTTGATATAAATTCATACATTATAAGAACTCCTTTTAACATAAATAAATCAAACATATTTTATAATAATATCACGAAATTTGCAAGCTAGATATTTGTTATATTTTCTTGATTTTGTAGAGTTTGTGTTATAAAATAGAAATAAATAAAATTTGAAAGAAGATAACAATGGTTGAAAATATTAAAGTAATAAAAAGAGATGGAAAAAAAGTCGATTTTGATGGCACAAAAATTGCATTGGCAATAAAAAAAGGTTTTGATAGTATAAATGAGGAGAGCAATAAAAAATACACTGAAAATGATGTAAATAAAGTTTATAATTTAGTTATAAATCAAATTATGGCTTTAGGATTGGATAAGATAAAGATAGAAGAGATACAGGATATGATAGAAGAAAAGCTAAGAGATGAAAATTATTTGGACGTCTTTAAATCATTTTCTGAGTATAGAGAGAGAAGAGCACAATCTAGAAGAATTTTTTTGGAAGAGAAGAAGCAGCATAAATTCTTGAAAGCTTTAGAGGATTTAACATTAAAAACTTCTTCAAATGAAAATGAGAATAATACTCCATTAGAGTTAATGGTAGATTATGGAAGTACTGTTTCAAGGGAGTTTGCCAAGGCTTATATAGTAAAGAAAAAAGTAGCGGAGCTACAAGAATCAGGAGAAATACATATACATGATTTGAATTTTATGCCATTGGGAACAACTACAACTTCTCAAATAAATTTGTTATCGCTTTTTGATGAAGGCTTTAAAACAAAAAATATTTGCATAAGAGAACCACAAAATATAATGTCATATTCTGCATTAGCAGTAATAGCAATAACACTAAATCAAAAAGAACAGCATGGATGCCAATCAATTCCAGCATTTGATTATTATATGGCGCCAGGAGTATTGAAAACATTTAAAAAGCAATTTCAAGAAACAATAAATGATATTTTAGCGTATACTGATTTAGATAAATTTGCGGCTATAAATGGAATAGAAAGAGAAATTGAAAGGCTAGAAACGATAAAGTTTGACATAGCAATTTTTGATAAATATTCAAGAGAGTCAGAACAGTTAAAGAGAGTATTTAGAATTGCTTATGAATCAACATTAAAAAAATTGGAAAAAGCGGTTGTGCAAGCAGTTGAGGCATTTGTGCATAATATAAATACGATAGATTCAAGAGGAATAAAATCAAAATTATATCCAAGCATTAATATTGGAACAGATATTTCACCAGAAGGCAGATTGATTACAGACAAGATATTAGATGCTATTGATTATGATTCTATGTCTCCAGTAGTAATATTTAAAGTAAAAGAAGGTATAAATTTTAATAAAGAAGACCCAAATTATGATTTATATAAAAAAGCAATCGATGTATCTAGCAGAAGGCTATATCCAAATTTTAGCTTTTTAGATTCAACTTATAATAAAAAATTCTATGTGAGAAATAATCCTGACAGAGAAGTTGCGTATAACACGATGAACATGAGAGTAATGGACAATATAATAGATGATGATAGGGCAATAGCATCTAAAAGAGGACTTATATCATATACAACAATTAATTTGCCTAGAATAGGTATAAAAAATAATAACAATCAATCAGATAATTATGAAAGTTTTTTCAATGAGCTAGAAGAAAAAATGGATATAATAAAAGACCAATTATTGGACAGGTTTGAAAAACAGGGAAATAAAAAAGTTCATGAATTTCCTTTCTTAATAGGTGAAGGAATTTTATTAGACGGTGAAAGAGCAAAACCAGAGGACAAGATTAGAAAAGTAATAAAACAAAGTAGTATGGGAATTGGTTTTTTAGGATTAGAAGAATGTCTAATTGCTTTAACTGGATATACCCGTACACAAAATAAACAAACAAAAAAATTAGGACTAAAAATAATTGATTTTATGAGAAATAAAGTTAATGAATATAGTACTAAATATAACCTTAATTTTGTATTAATTGGCGTGGATGATAAGAAAGTATCAGAAGAGTTTATGGCTTTAGATAAAGCAATCTATGGAAAGTTAGAAAAGATAACAGATAAAGAACTATATACAGAGTCTTTTTATATTCCAGAAGGTGAAAAATTAGAAGAAAAAATAGAAATAGAATCACCTTATCATGAACTTACAAATGGAGGACATATAATAAATTTGAGATTAGAAGAAAAAAATCCAGAAGCGGTGGAAGCAATATTGAAAGAATTAAAAGAAAAAAATGTAGGATATGCTAGCGTAAACTAAGTTTCTGGAGGAGTGCGATCGAAAGGAGAAAGTGAAGTGAATAAAACTAAAAGAAAAATATTTAATACTGCAGTTAAATTATTTGCAGAAAAAGGATATGATAATGCTAGTACAGAGGAAATAACTGCTATAGCAGGTGTTGCCAAAGGGTCTTTATACTATCATTTTTCAAAAAAAGAAGATATATTTGATATGATGCTCAAAGAGGGAATGGATTTATTAAAAAATAGTGTAGAGATTAAAACTAAAAAATGCAATACAGCATTAGACAAGGTAAAAGCAGTAATTTTAATTGAAATAAAAGTAATGTTTAAATATGAAGATTTTGTAAATGTGGTGCTTTCTCAGATATGGGGTTCAGAGAAAAGAAGCCAGAAATGTAAATGTGCTGTTTTTGAATATATAAAAATTCTGGAAGGAATTGTGCAAGAAGGGATAGACAATGGAGAATTTTATGAAAGTGACGTTGAAGCAACAGCAGCTGCTATATTTGGTGTTACCGTTTCTAGCTTATTATATAGATTAAAGAAGAATAGAGAAGTAGATGTGGAAAGAGTTTACAAAGGATTTATAGATAGTGTAACAAGAACATTAAGTAAAAATACATAAAGTTATTGTACTGACCTCCCAAATTAAAGACAATTGTCAAGAAATATGTTATAAAAATTATATAATATAAAAAGGAAGACAGAAATGAAAAACAAAGATATAATTGAATTTAATAATATTAAAGAGATAATTTATAACTCAGCTAAAGTATATAAAGACAATATTGCGTTTACAATTAAACATCAAAATGAAAAAGAAATAGAGTATCAGGATGTTACATATAAAGAACTATTAGATGATATAAATGCATTAGGAACAGCAATGTATTTAAAAGGCGCTAAAAACAAAAGGGTAGCAATAATAGGAAAAAATAGATATGAATGGATAGTTACTCATTTAGCTAATTTACTTGGTGGAATAGTATCTATACCATTGGATAAAGATTTACAATTAGAGGAACTGGAAAATTCTTTAATAAGAAGCAAAGCAGATTATATAGTTTTTGATGAAAAAATAGTAGATAGAATCGAAGAAATAAAGAAAAATAATAAAACGAATCTAAAAGATTACATATGCATGTCAAATATTAGTGGATATGAAACAGTACCTAATTTGATAAATGAAGGAAAAAAGCAGATTAAGAATAATAATGAATATGTGAATTTTAAAATTAAAAATAATGATATGAATATATTACTTTTTACATCAGGTACTACTTCAAAATCAAAAGCTGTAATGTTGTCTCAAAGAAACATTGCTTCAAATGTATATGCTTTACAAACTTGTGAAGACATAAGACCTACTGATGTAAATATTGCTTTTTTACCATTTCATCATATATTTGGCTCAACCTGTATGCTTGTAATGCTTGCCTGTGGAGCGAAGACAGTATTCCCAGATGGATTAAGATATATAAAGAAAAACTTGAATGAATATAAAGTATCAGTATTTGTTGGAGTTCCAATTCTAGTCGAGGCAATTTATAAAACTATAATGAAAGAAATAGATAAAACAGGAAAAACAGAACTTATTAATAGTGCACTGAAAATAAGTAAGGTATTAAAAAAATTTCATATAGATGTTAGAAGAAAATTATTTAAACAAATAATTGATGCTTTAGGAGGAAAATTAAGATTTATTATTTCTGGTGGAGCTCCTGCAGACCCACTGATTTCAAAAGGGTTTAATGATTTTGGAATTAAAACAGTTCAAGGCTATGGACTAACCGAAACATCACCTGTAATTGCAGCAGAAGATGATAAACACATAAAAAATGGATCAATTGGAATTACTATGAAAAATGTTGAACTAGAAATAGTAAACAAAGATGAAAACGGAATTGGAGAAATAAGGGTTAAAGGACCTAATGTTATGCTGGGCTATTATGAAATGCAAGAAGAGACAAATAAGGTTTTAAAAGATGGCTGGTTCTACACAGGAGATTTAGGATATAAAGATGAAGAAGGATATCTTTATATTACTGGAAGAAATAAAAACATGATTGTATTAAAAAATGGCAAGAAAGTATTCCCAGAGGAAATTGAAACTATATTAAATAGACAAGAATTGGTTTTGGAATCCATGGTATTTGGGCTACCTGAAAAAGATGATAAAAACGATGTTAAATTAGCAGTGAAGATAGTATATGATAAAGAAATTGTATTAGAGAAATATCCTGGTAAAACAGAAGAAGAATTATACAAGATTATATGGGAACAAATAAAAGAAGTAAATAAAACATTTCCTAAATATAAACATATTCAAAAAATGCTCTTAAGCAGTGAAGAGTTGATTAAAACATCAACGAAAAAAGTTAAAAGACAGGAAGAATTAAAAAATATTTTAAATTATAATTAGGGGCAAATAAAAACAAAAAACGCATTTGTAACTTGGCGGTTCAATGCGTTTTTTGCATATTAATCGTCAAAACACGTATGTGGATTCTCCATTTTCTATATTTATTATATTCAAAACTGTTATAAATTTTTATAACATGGAGCGGGTAGCGAGAATCGAACTCGCGCGACCAGGTCGGAAGCATGGCATTCTACCACTAAATTATACCCGCAAATCTAATTTAAAGTATACCATTAAAAAAATAAAATTACAATATATTACTTGTAAAATAAAAGACAAATATGATATCATATAAAATAATTTTATTTCAATAAACAGAATTATTTAACAAAAAATAGATAAAATAAAATTAATATATTTGTAATATAAGAGGAAGAAAAATGGAAGATGAAAAATGGTTTGCGGAATCTGAAGAGGAGATAATAAAAAAATTAAATTCTAACAAAATAACTGGAATAACAGAAGAAGAGGTAAAAAGTAGACAAGAAAAATATGGATTAAATGAATTGCAGGAAAAAGCTAAAACTCCAATGATTATAAAATTTTTAGAACAATTTAAAGATTTTATGATTATTGTTTTAATTATTGCTGCAATTGTTTCTGGTGTTGTTGGATATTTACAAGGAGAAGGTTTTACAGATTCTATTATAATTTTTGTAGTTGTAATTGTTAATGCGATTATTGGGGTAGTACAGGAAGATAAGGCAGAAAAATCTTTAGAAGCATTAAAAAAGTTGAGTTCATATTCTGCAAAAGTGGTAAGAAATGGAAAAATATTAGTTGTACCATCAAAAGAACTAGTTCCAGGAGATATAGTAATTTTAGAAACAGGTGATTATGTACCAGCCGATATAAGATTGATAGAAGCTGTGAATTTAAAAGTACAAGAATCTTCTTTAACGGGCGAATCTGTACCAGTTGAAAAATATACAAATATAATTACACAAGAAAATGTTGGCATAGGTGACAGAACCAATATGCTGTTTTCATCAAGCTTGATTACTTATGGTAGAGGAAAAGGCATTGTTGTTGAAACTGGAATGAAAACAGAGGTGGGAAAGATTGCAGGTATATTAAATAATACGGAAAAATCGGAGACACCATTACAACAAAGATTAAATAAATTAGGAAAAACACTTGGAATAGCTTCATTAATAATTTGTGCAATAATATTTTTAATAGGAATGCTACAAGGAAAAGAAGCAATTGATATGTTTATGACTGCTGTAAGTTTAGCAGTAGCAGTAATTCCTGAAGGTTTGGCAGCAGTATCAACAATAGTGCTTGCAATAGGTGTGCAAAGGATGGTAAAAAAACACGCTATAGTAAAAAAATTGCCAGCAGTTGAAACTCTAGGAAGTACATCTGTAATATGCTCTGATAAAACAGGAACGTTAACGAAAAATCAAATGACAGTGCAAAAATTGTTTTATAATAACAAGGTTGTGAACATAGAAGAGATAGATACAAACATTGAAAATGAAGAATTAGAGAAACTAGTTAATATTTCAATGTTATGTAATGATACAAAAATTGGAGAAAATAGAAAACTAACTGGAGATCCTACAGAAACAGCTCTGGTTGATATGGGATTTAAATTAGATTTTACTCCAGCAGTATTTGAACAAATGCCAAGAGTTTATGAAATTCCATTTGATTCGGATAGAAAATTGATGACAACAGTTCATAAAATATCGGATAATAAATTTGTAGTGTACACAAAAGGTGGAGTAGATGAACTACTAAATAAATGCAGTGGGTATCAAGTTAATGGAAAGATAGAGAAAGACATAAAGAGTGCTAAAAAAATAATTGACAATGTAAATGATGAATTAGCCGAAAAAGCGCTAAGAGTATTGGCAATGGCATACAAGGAAATAGATTATATGCCAACAACAAATGAAAATTTAGAAGAAAATTTAATATATGTTGGAATGGTTGGAATGATAGATCCACCAAGAGAAGAAGTAAAAGATGCCGTTCAGAAATGTAAAACTGCGGGAATAAAAACTGTAATGATAACTGGAGACCACAAATCAACAGCGATAGCAATAGCAAGAGAATTAGGAATATTAGAAGATGGGCAAGAGGCAATTACAGGTTCAGAACTTGCAAATATGAGTGATGAAGAGCTAACAAGAAGAGTAGAAAATATTAGAGTGTATGCTAGAGTTTCACCAGAACATAAAGTAAGAATTGTAAGAGCATGGCAAGCACATGGGCAAATTGTTGCAATGACTGGTGATGGCGTAAATGATGCTCCAGCACTAAAAAATGCAGATATAGGATGTGCCATGGGAAAGTGCGGAACAGATGTTGCTAAAGAAGCGGCAGATATAATTTTAACTGACGATAATTTTGCAACAGTTGTATCGGCTGTAGAAGAGGGCAGGCGAATATATGATAATATAATAAAAGCAATACAGTTTTTGTTGGCTAGTAATGTTGGAGAAGTTGTGGTACTATTTTTAGCAATATTATTAACACCATATTTAGCAAATAAATTTGGAATCACAATAGGTTTAATAGAGCCTTTATTACCAATACACATTTTATGGATAAATCTAGTTACAGATTCACTTCCAGCACTTGCACTAGCTTTCGACCCAGCTGATAAAGAAATAATGAAAAGGCAACCAGTAAAATCTAATACAGGGATATTTACAAAAAGCATGACTTGGAGGATTGTATATCAGGGAATAATGATAGGAGGATTATCGTTAATTGCGTTTATAATCGGATTATCAACAAAAGATGTTCCAACAATAGAAGGATTAACAAACGAACAAGTAAAAGTAGAAATTGGACAAACAATGACATTTATAGTACTTGCGTTTTCGGAACTAATTCATGTGTTTAATATTAGAAATAACAAAGAATCAATATTTAAAACTGGAGTAGGAGGTAACAAGCAATTATTTGGAGCAATTGCAATTTCTAGCTTACTTATGATTGTTATTCTTGCAATTCCTGCATTAAGAAGTATATTTAGCATACCTGTATTACCAATAGGAAACATAATAGAAATTATAATTTTAATATTAGCTCCAGTAGCTATTGTGGAGATATTTAAATTATTAAAAATAAATGGCAAGACAAATTAATAATATACTTTAAAATATAAATAATTTGTTATATAATGTGTAAAAATATATCAAGAGGCAGAAAAATGTATGATTTAATAATAGTAAAAAAGATAAGAACGAAAAGAGTTATTTTTATAGGAATAATAGTAGTGGTTATAATAAGTATAGTAACTATACTAGGTATGAACAAAGCTCAAAAAGAATATAATGAAAAATATGCGGAAGAACTTGAAAAACAAAGGGTAGAAGCAATAGAAAATGAAAAAAATAATGAAGAGATAAGAAATACAAAAATAAAAAACGAACATATAGAAAAAACAAGTAAACCGCTAACAGAAGAACAACAGCATAATATTTTGCATATATATAATGATACTGGAGAAAAAAGAGTGTTTTTAACATTTGATGATGGACCTACAAAGGCAGTAACTCCATTTATCTTAGATACATTAAAAAAAGAGGATGTAAAAGCAACATTCTTTTTACTTGGGGTTAATGCTCAATATAATGCAGAATTGATAAAAAGAGAATTCGATGAAGGACATTACATTGCAAACCATGGCTATTCGCATAAATATAAAGAGGTATATAGTTCTCCAGAAGCTACGTTTGATGAATATAATAAAACAGAACAAATAATAAGAGATGCGTTAGGCAATCAGAATTATAGGTCAAATTTATTTCGATTTCCAGGTGGCTCGAATGGCGGATATTATAATGAAATAAAACAAACTGCGAAAGCATATTTAAGAGAACAAGGAATTGTACATTTGGATTGGAATGCACTATCACAGGATTCTGCGGGGACATATACAAAAGAGCAATTGCTACAAAACGTGATAGATACAATAGGTGATAAACAAAGTGTAATTATACTAATGCATGATTCAGCAGATAAAATATTAACTTCAGAAATGCTGCCAGATTTGATACATTATTTAAAAGAAAAAGGCTATAGCTTCAAGAATATTTATGATATAATATAGAAGTAGGAGAAAATTTATGTATGATGTAATAATTATAGGCGGAGGCCCTGCAGGAGTTAGCACAGGCTTATATGTAAAAAGGGCACGGGTTTAATGTTTGTATAATAGCAAAGGGCGTTGGAGAATTAGATAAAGCAAGTAGAATAGAAAACTATTATGGATTTGAAAATGGAATAACAGGCAAAGAATTGCAGGAAAATGGAATTAAGCAAGCTAAAAATTTAGGAATAAAAGTAGTAGAAAAAGAAGTTGTAGGAATTCAATATGGAACAACGAATGAAGTAAATTTTGAAGTGAAGGTGGCAAACCAAGGCAGAGACGAAAAATATGAAGCTACAATTGTGGTTCTAGCAACTGGTTCAAATAGAAACAAGCCTAATATTTATGGCATAAAAGAATTTGAGGGAAGAGGAGTAAGCTATTGTGCTGTTTGTGATGCTCCTTTCTATAGAAACAAAAATGTTGCAGTATTGGGAAATGGTGATTATGCAATAGAAGAGGTAGAAAATTTGTTGCCCATTGCTAATAAAGTATTAATGCTAACAAATGGAGAGAATACAGCGGAAAATAGAAAAAAAATAAACATAAATAAAAAGAAGATAAAAGAAGTTCAAGGAGATTCAAAGGTGCGAGCAATAGAGTTTGAAGATGGAACTGTTGAAGAAATAGATGGGATTTTTATTGCTCAGGGGATAGCATCTAGCACAGATTTTGCAAGGAAGATTGGTGCTAGAATTGAAAATAATAATATTGTTGTAAATGAGAATATGGAAACAACTATAAATAATTTATATGCATGTGGCGATTGTACTGGAGGAATTTTACAAGTGTCCAAAGCAGTATATGACGGTACAAAAGCAGGTTTAGCGATAATAAAAAAATTAAGAAAAAATAAATAGGAGGAAAAAATATGGAAGTTATATTAACAAGTGAAAACTATGATATGGAAGTAAATGAGTCTCAAATTCCTGTATTAATTGATTTTTGGGCAACATGGTGTGGCCCTTGCAAAGCAATGATGCCAATAGTGGATGAAATTGCAAAAGAATATGAAGGCAAAATTAAAGTGTGCAAGGTTAATGTAGATGAAGCTAGAGATTTAGCAGCAAAATTTAATGTTATGAGCATACCAACATTTGTTGCAATAAAAAATGGAGAAATAGTTGGAACAATAATAGGTGTACACGAAAAAGAAGAAATATTAAAAATGTTTTAATTTTACTTGACAACATAAATAAAAATGTGCTAATATAATTATTGTTAGCACAATACATGCGGATGTGGCGGAATTGGCAGACGCGCTGGTCTTAGGAACCAGTGTCAACGACGTGGGGGTTCAAGTCCCTTCATCCGCACCAATAAGGGAAAACCGTTTATTAGCTTTTTAGCAATAAGCGGTTTTCTTATTTTTGCGATAATTGAATAAAGAACATGCACATATTTCTTACTGCATAAATAAAATATACAGGGGGAGTTTGATATGGAAAAAATTAAAGTAATAGCAAAATATGCAATTAATATTCTTGCAATAATAAGCGCTTTAGTAGCAGGAATTAACGCAGTAGATGGAATAACAATCCCATATGCAGTTCAAATAATACAAGTAATAGCAGTTATACAGGGTGTTATAAGCACGTATTTATTAGGACAAAAAGTAGTAAGAAATAGAGGTGAGAATCGTGAAAATAATAGAAACAAACCTAAAGTTTAAACAGATGGATACAAGAAAAAGTACAAATAGGATAATACTTCACCATGCGGCAGCTATAAATTGTTCAGTAGAAGATATTCACCGTTGGCATCTAAATAATGGTTGGAGCGGTGCCGGATATCATTTCTTAGTTAGAAAAAACGGTGAGATATATAGATTACGTCCAGAAGATAAGGTTGGTGCTCATGCGTATGGTTCAAATTATGATTCAATAGGAATTTGCTTTGAAGGAAATTATATGGATGAGGAAATGCCGGAAATTCAAAAAAATGCGGGAAAAGAAATTGTAGTTCAATTAAAAAACAAATATAATATCAGTACAGTACAAGGGCATAGAGATGTTAATGCAACTAGTTGTCCGGGAATAAATTTCCCATTTAATGAAATTGCAAATGGTAATGCAGATGAGATAATTGAAAAGCCAGCTGAAACTAACCATTCTGATAAAATTGCTACGATACAAAGAACATTAAATGAAATGTATGGAACAAATATAGATATAGATAGTATTTATGGCAAAGAAACAAAAAAAGCATTGGTAAAAGGATTACAAACAGAGCTAAATAAGCAATTTAATGCAAAATTATATGTTGATGGTATATTCGGTAAAAACACCTATAATGCATGTGTGAATGTTCGAAAGGGTGCAACAGGAAATATAACTTGGTTAATTCAAGCTATGTTGATATGCCATTCTTTTGATATTGAAGCAGATAAGATATTTGGAGCAAATACGCAAAATGCTGTAAAAAATTTCCAAACAAGAAATGCTTTAGCAGTAGATGGAATCGTTGGAAAAGAAACATTTAATAAGTTGTTTAAGTAAGTATAGTCAATCTGAAATGCTTGGCTATATTTGCAAATTAACATAAAATGTGATAAAATAGAAAACGGTAGTATGTTAAAAAAATGAAGCTTTGGAAAGCTTCAAACAACTTAGGAGGTATTGAAAAATGCTGAAAATGACAAAAAATATCTGTGAAGCGACGGCTTTGACCCATTCAGGTCGGTTTCATGCCGATGACGTAATATCGGCTGTGATTCTCAATAAGGTATATGGGAACATTACCTTATTGAGAACTACCAGAGTTCCTGAGAAAATGCCGAGTAACGTCGTTGTTTTCGATATTGGTGGTGGAGAGTATGACCATCACCAAAAAGGTGGAAACGGGATGCGAAACAACGGGATTCCATATGCAGCTGCTGGACTCATATGGAGAAGATATGGACATATTCTGCTTAAGAATACGGCTGATCCAATTTATCTGTGGAATAGCATAGATAAATTGCTCATCCAGGGCATCGATGCCATAGATAATGGCGTGATGCCACAAGTAGATTATGAAGCTCAACCTATGAGCTTATCACAGGCTATTGCAGGATTTAATCCGCAGTGGGACACCGACGAAGATATAGATAACTGCTTCTTGCAGGCCGCAGATTTTGCTGCGAGGGTATTTGATAATACCCTTTCTGAATTGAGTTCTAAGTTGCGGGCCCGTGAAATCATAGAGACCTCGATTGAAGCGGCTGAAGGAGGCATTATGGTTTTGCCACGTTTTGCACCATGGCAGAACTATGTATTCGAATCAATAAACCCAAAAGCTGGGAAAATTAAGTTCGTAGTGTTTCCTTCAAACAGAATCGGCTATAACTGGCAGTGTGTGCCGGATAAGCCGGGCGGCTTCGGTCAGAGAAAATCTGTACCGAAGGAATGGTACGGCTTGAAGGATGAGGACATCCAGAGAGTCAGTGGCGTGAAAACTGCCACATTCTGCCACGCAAATGGCTTCATTGGTGGAGCCATGACGCTGGAAGACGCAATCTCTATGGCCAAGAAAGCTATGGAAACTAAATAAGTTGTTTTTGAAAGAAGCAAATTTCACAATTGTGAAATTTGCTTCTTTTGTTTTTTATAAAAAATATTAATAAAGAGTACACAATTTCAAAATTATATGCTAATATGTATTTAATGAAAAAAAGATATTATGGAGGAGAGCATGAAAGAAAAAACATTTAATGACTTAGGCTTAGATGAAGGTGATAAATATTTAAATAAAATCAGTAGTGAATATGATTTGGGAGATTTAGAAACAATCCTAAATAGTGATAGCACAGAAGAAGAGCGAGAAAAAAATATGAGAGATATAAAGGAGAAAATATGAGCGTGATAGAAAAAAATGAAAAGTACGTTGTGGATATAATAGACAATGGAATATCAGGAGAGGGTATTGCCAAAATAGATGACTTTATTGTATTTGTACCTGGAGCAATAAAAGGAGAAAAATGCGAAATACTTATAGTAAAGGTTTTAAGTTCACATGGTTATGGAAAAATAACCAAAATAATAAAACCATCAATACACAGAGTTGAGCCAGATTGCCCAACATATAAAAGATGTGGTGGATGCAACTTAAGACATATAGATTATGAGGAAACTCTAGAAATAAAGAAAGAAAAAGTAGAGAATTTAATAAATAAAACATTTGGAAAAGATAATAAAATAAAAGTAAACAATGTATTAGGAATGGGAAATCCATATAACTATAGAAACAAAGCACAATATCCGCTTGGAGTGGATAAATCTGGAATGCCAATAATGGGAGTTTTTGCAGAAAGAAGCCATGAAATAGTAGAAATGCAAAAGTGCTTAATACAGAACGAGGAAGCAGAGAAAATAGCATTTGCTATATATAAATTTATAAAAGAAAATAACATAAGCGTATATGACGAAAGAACAATGCAGGGCTTGCTAAGGCATATAGTAATCAAAGTAGGAATACGTACTCATGAAATAATGTGTATATTGGTAATAAATGGGAAAAAGTTTCCTCATGAACAAGAACTAGCGGAAATGCTTGTTAAAGAATACAATGTGAAAACTGTAATAAAAAATGTAAACACAAAAAACACAAATGTTATATTAGGCTATGACAATATAATTTTGCATGGAGATGGCTATATTTATGACATGCTAGGAGATTATACATTCAAAATTTCACCAATGTCGTTTTACCAAGTAAATCCAATACAGGCTGAAGCTCTATATAACATTGCATTAGAAAATGCTAACTTAAATGAAAATGACATACTATTTGACTTATATTGTGGAATAGGTACAATTGGAATATTTGCAGCAAAATCTGTAAAAAAAGTATATGGAATAGAAATTGTAGAACAAGCAATTGAAGATGCAAAGGAAAATGCAAAAATTAACAATATAGATAATATAGAATTTTATTCAGGAGACGTAGAGAAAGTATTAGCAAACTTACTAGAAAAAAAGCAAATATATCCAAATGTAGTTATAGTAGATCCACCAAGAAAAGGACTTGAAAAAAATACAATAGAGACTATTCTCGCAGTAAAACCGGAGAAAGTGGTATATATTAGCTGCAATCCAGCTACAATGGCAAGAGATTTAGAAATGATGAGCGGAGAATATGAAATAAAAGAAATACAACCAGTAGATATGTTTCCTTTTACAAGCCATGTGGAGTGTGTATGTGTGCTGAAACTTAAATGATTGAATTTTTCTTAGAAGCAGTTATTGAAACATCAAAAACAGCAAAAGAAAAATTTAGAAGTGTAGTTGATTTAACGACGAAAATGGACGAGGTTATAATGGAATTGCCTGTAAAGCCAGAAAATGCTAAAAAAGTCATAGATACATTATATAATGAACCTGTAATTAATAGAAAGAAGTTATGTGATTTAACTGAAATAAAAGAAGGCACAATAAAAAATGTATGTAAAATATAGTTCAGAAAGGTAGAAAAATATGGGAAAAGTTTTAAGAATCAGAGAAGTTGGAGAGCCTATTTTAAATAAAATAAGTGATGAAGTGGATATAGAAAATATAAACGAAGAGATTTTAGACATTATAAAAGATTTAAAATCAACACTAGAGTTTGGAAAAGGATTAGGAATTGCTGCACCACAAATAGGGATAGATAAAAGAATTATTGTGGTAGGGGCTAAGAAAGAAAATATAAAATATAATGATGCAGAAGAAATACCAATGACAGCGATGATAAATCCAACTTGGAAGAATTTATCCAATGATACAGATGTGCAATATGAAGGCTGTATGAGTGTTCCTATTATCAGAGGAAAAGTAGAAAGATATAAAAATATAGAATTAACTTATTATAATGTGAATGGAAAAAAGATAGTAAAACAATTAAATGGATTTTTTTCGAGATTAGTGCAACATGAGTGCGACCATTTGCATGGAATATTATTTTTAGAAAAAGTAAAAGAACCTAATGGATTTGCAACTAAAGAAAATATTGATAAATATAATTTGAAATAAGCTAAAATGTTTTTAAAGGTAGTGAAATTATACCAGAGTTTTATAGTATTAAAGATAGGAGAAATATGAAAATAAATATAGTAATGGTTGAACCAGAGATTCCACAAAATACTGGAAATATAGCAAGAACTTGTGCAATAACAGGAGCTAAATTACATTTAGTTCATCCTTTGGGATTTAGGATAGATGAGAAGTCCTTAAAAAGAGCGGGCCTTGACTATTGGGATAAGTTAGATATAGAAGAGCATGATTCATTAGATGAATTTTTGAAAAAATACAAGCCAGAAGAAAACAATATGTTCTTTGCTACAACGAAAGGAAAAACTAAGTATACGGATATTGATTATTCAAAAATGGATGAAGTATTTGTATTATATGGTAAAGAAACGAAAGGATTGCCAGAATGGCTTTTGGAAAAATACTTGAATACAAAAACAATAAGAATACCAATGCTTCCAACATTAAGGTCATTGAATTTATCAAATTCAGTAGCAATTATTACATATGAAATATTAAGACAAAAAGGTTTTGAAGAAATGGAAGCTATAAGCCATTATTTTGATTAAAGATGAATATAAAATAATAAAAATAATACACTATAATTAGAGGTGAAAAATGAATAAAATTAAAGTGTATTTAAAATCAGTGTTGATACCTGTAATTATAGGAGGAATTGTGGGAATTATAATATCCTCTTCTATTGATTATAGTAACTTAAGAAAGCCAATGCTAGCTCCGCCAAGTATACTATTCCCAATAGTATGGACAATACTTTATATTCTTATGGGAATTTCATATGGAATATTAAGGAATAATGGTGAAGTTGATAAAAAAATTAAAATAATTTATTATGCGCAATTATTAGTAAATGCATTATGGTCAATAATATTTTTTACACTAAAATGGAGATTATTCGCTTTTATATGGATTTTAGTGCTAATATTATTAATTGCTATGATGATAATTGAATTTTACAAAAAGAATAAGTTATCAGCTTTATTGCAAATACCATATCTGTTATGGACTGTATTTGCAGCATATTTAAATTTATCTATTTATATATTAAATAAATAAACATAAAGAGAAGGAAAATAAATGATATCAATAAATGAAGCAAAAAGAAAATTACCGACAGACTTTATAGAAAATGTATATGAATTATACGATCCGCTAAAGGTTGACCAGATATTACAAGGAATGATGAATCCGAGAAATACTACAATTAGAGTTAATACAATAAAATATAATATACAAGATTTGATGAGGTATTTTAAAGAAAAAAACATAAAATTTGAAAGAGTTTTATGGTATAGTGATGCATTAATAATAAAAAATGCAACGGAGAAAGAACTACAAAAATTGGAAATATATGAAAAAGGATATATATATTTACAAAGTTTATCTAGCATGGTGCCACCATTAGTATTAAATCCGAAAAAAGGCGAGAAAGTACTAGATTTAACTGCAGCACCAGGAAGCAAAACTACCCAGATGGCTTGCTTTATGGAAAATGAAGGATATATATTAGCAAACGAATTGGATAAAATAAGGTGTGAGAGATTACAATATAATGTGAAAAGCCAAGGCACGGAAATAGTAGAGGTAATTAATGGCAGAGGAGAAAAAATAGGAAATTCATATCCAGAATATTTTGATAAAGTTTTATTAGATACACCTTGCAGTGGAGAAGGAAGGTTTTTATTGGGAAAACCTATGACATACAAAGATTGGTCTTTGAAGAAGGTTAATCAATTAGTAAAGATTCAAAAAAAACTATTTGAAAGTGCATATAATGCTACAAAGGAAAACGGAACAATAGTGTATTCTACATGCACAATAAACAAGGAAGAAAATGAATATATATTAGATTGGGCAATAAATACTTTTAACATAAAACTATTAGACATAAATTTGGATATTAAAGAAGCAATAAAAGGTGATAATACAGGCTTGAACAATACTATAGATAAAGCAATAAAGATTCTGCCGTCAAAGAATATGGAAGGATTTTTTGTTGCTAAAATAGTGAAAAATTAAGAATAAATACGAATCGAATAACAAATTGTGAATCTCTGAAATGAGATTCTTTTTGTTTTAAAGAGAAAATAAAATATTTTTCTATAATAGCAAAATAGTAGTTGATTATTTTGTGTGAAAATGATATTATAAAGTCGAAATAACAAATAATAAATCGAAAAGAGGATGACAGATGGGAAAACATTCGGCAGAAAAGCCAGAAGAGAAGCAAAATAATAAACAATACCAAGTAAAAGGGGATAAGAAAAATAGAAGAGGATTAAAAATCTTCTTAAGAATATTGCTAGTATTGCTTATTGTATTATCTATATTAGCAGGTATAGCATGCTGGTTTGTGGGCGACAAATTAGGAAAAATAGGCAAGGAAGAAATAGATAAAACAGCAGTAGGAATTAATGAAGAAACTTCAAAACAATTGAAAGAGTATAGAAATATAGCATTGCTGGGAATTGATAGCAGAGCTGATGATTATGGATTGGGAAATAGAAGCGATTGCATAATAATAGCAAGCTTAAATCAAAAAACGGACGAAATAAAGTTAATATCTGTTTATAGAGATACGTATGTGTATGTTACGGAAAACGGAACAAAAAAATTAGATAAAATAACACATGCTTATTCATATGGTGGAGCGCAAAATGCATTGAAATCTTTAAATGAAGCATTGGATTTAAATATAACAGAATATGTAACAGTAAATTTTGATGCGGTAATAGCAGCGGTTGATAGTTTAGGTGGAGTTTATATAGATATAGATAGCTCAGAGCTAAAATATATAAATGATTATATAGATGCAACTTCTCAAAGTTCGGGAATAAAGTCTAGCCATATTACTTCTACTGGTAGACAAAAAGTAGATGGTGTGCAAGCAGTATCTTATTCAAGGATTAGATACACAGCAGGTGGGGATTATAAAAGAACAGAAAGAATGAGAATTGTGGTAGAAGCAATGCTAAGTAAATCTAAAAATTTAGGAATTGGACAATTAAACAGCTTTGCAAATACAATTTTACCAAGAATAAAAACTAATATATCTACAGGTGAAATTATTGGATTACTACCAAGTGTAGCTTCAATGAAAATATCAGAGAGTTTGGGATGGCCTTATGTAACAAAGGGAATAACAACAGATAGATGGTATGGAGTGCCAGTTACATTAAAGAGCAATGTTGAAAAATTGCATAAAGAAATCTTTGGACAAGATAATTATGAAGCATCAGATATAGTAAAAGAAATGAATGATGCGATAATTAAGAAAACTGGATATACGGAATAAAATTGAAGAAACAATAGAGAGAAGGGAATGTTTTACCATGAGCAAGGGAAACTTAGCGGTGAAAGAAGAATTTGATGATATCATAGTAAATGAAGCAGTAATAAATGAACAGTCAGTAAATAATATTAGAATTATCAATAAAGAAAAAACAAATAAAAAAATATTATATAGAGCAACTAAAAGAATGATAGATATAATAGGAGCAATAGTAGGCATTATATTTTTAATACCTACTACAATTGCTGTGTGTTTAGCTAGGAAAATATCAAAAGAAGATAAAGGTCCAGTATTTTATGAACAATTAAGATATGGCAAAAATGGTAAAGTATTTAGATTGTATAAGTTTAGATCAATGTGCATAGGTGCAGACGAAAAGTTAAAAAAATACTTAGAAGAAAATGAAGAAATAAGAAAAGAGTTTCAAAAAACTCATAAATTACAGAATGATCCAAGAATAACTAAAATAGGAAATTTCCTAAGAAAAACAAGCTTGGATGAACTTCCACAAGTGATAAATATTTTAAAAGGTGAGATGAGCTTTGTTGGACCAAGACCTGTTGTTGAAAAAGAAGTGGAAGATTATGGAAAAAATAAAGATAAGTTTCTAAGTGTAAAACCAGGGCTTACAGGTTATTGGCAAGTAAACGGAAGAAGCAACACAACTTATGAAGAAAGAATGGAAATGGAACTTTACTATGTAGATAACTGCTCATTGTGGTTAGATATAAAAATATTCTTTAAAACTTTCATAACAGTATTCAAAAAAGAGGGAGCAGTTTAAAATGACCATTGACATAATTTGCCCATTATATAATGCTGAAAAATATATAGAAAATCAATATAATCAAATAAAGGACCAAAGTTTTTATAATAATATAAAAAATATAAATTATATTATTACTGAAAGCAAGGATGAAACATTGTCTGTGGTTGAAAGAATGCAAAAAGAGGATGAAAAAATAAAATATAGTGAAATAAAAAAACAAGAATTTTCACATAGCTTATCAAGAGAAAAAGTTGCTAAAAACTCAACAGCAGATATTCTAGTTTTTATAACACAAGATGTAAAAATTGAAAGGGAGGATTGGTTAGAAAAACTGACTACTCCTATTGCTAACGGCGATGTTGAAGCGTGTTACAGTAAACAATTATGTGAAAACAGTACAATAGAAAAGTATACTAGAGAATGTAATTATCCTTCTGGATCTGTTATAAAAACAAAAGATGACATAGAAAAGCTAGGATTAAATACATTTTTCTTTTCTGATGCATCATCTGCAATAAAAACAGATATTTTTAAGAAATTAAATGGGTATGATGGAAAAGACTTTCCAACAAATGAAGATATGTACATAGCATACAAGCTAATTACAAATGGGTACAAAATAAAATATTGTGCAGCTTCAGAAGTTGTACATTCACACAAATTTACGTTAAAACAACAATACAAAAGATATTATGATACAGGAAAGTTTTTTAAGCAGAATGAATATTTAAATAAATATAAAGTAAATAAGTCTGGAAGTAAGCTTGCAATGTATGTGTTAAGAAGAGCTTGGCAGGAAAAAAATTGGAGAGTCTTGCTTAATTTTATACCAAACATGACAGCAAGATTTATTGGAATGAAAGTGGGAAAAATGTAATGAGACCAAAAGTTTCAGTTGCTATGGCAACATATAATGGAGAAAAATATATAAGAGAACAGATTAAAACGATCTTAGATTGCCTGGAAGAAAATGATGAACTTGTAATTTCAGATGATGGTTCAACAGATAATACATTAGGTATAATAAATAGTTTTAATGATGATAGAATAGTTTTAATAGAAGGTCCCCAAAAAGGAATAAAACAAAACTTTGCGAATGCAATAAAAAATACATCAGGAGAATATATTTTTTTATCTGATCAAGATGATATTTGGGAAAAGAACAAAGTAACAGAAGTAATAAAATGTTTTGAAAAAGAAAATTGTACTTTAGTTGTACATGATGCTAAAGTTGTAGATGAAAATTTGAATATGGTAATGAGTTCATATTATTCTTATAGAAATTCAGGAAAAGGAATAATAAAAAATATTTATAAGAATACGTATATAGGATGTTGCATGGCTTTTTCAAGCAAAGTTAAGAAATATATATTACCGATTCCAAACGACATTGAAATGCACGACCAATGGATTGGAATATTAAATGATAAATATGGAAAAACATATTTCTCAACAAAAAAATTGATAAAATACAGAAGACATTCGCTTAATAATTCTCAAATGAATCATTATGGAATTATAAAAATGATAAAAAATAGATTAACCTTTATTGTTAGATATATGGAGCGTATATATGAAAAAAGATAAATTTAAGCAGTTTTTAATAAAATTTAAAATGATTTTTATAGTTGCAATTGTGTCACTTTTGGCAATTATTTTATATTATAAAGTTAGCAATGTAGTAGCAGCTATTATTTTTGGTATTCTCGCTATATATATAGTTTTTTCGTCGAAAAAAAAGTATGGCGTTTTTATGAATTCAGAAGGTATTTTTGGTGGTGTTTGGTTTGGAATAATAGGACTTGCATGTCTACAGTTACACCAATTTCAAGTTAATTGGTCTGTGATTACTTGGTTTTATCTTATAATGTCATATATACTTTTTTTACTAGGTTATATGTTAAAAAGAAAAAATAATATTCCGGAAAAAGAAAAAAAGAAGATTCCTAAAAAAAGATTTTTACTGTTTCTTTCTTTAGGTGTAATATGTGTATGTGCTTTTTTAGTTGTTGAGATTATAATAAGAAAAGAGATACCTCTTTTTTCAAAAAACATGTCAAGCTATATGAACTTTGGTGTTACAGGCTTACATTATTTTACGGTTTGCTCTTGCTTGATAATGCCAATAAGTATAATATATATTCATTACTACAAAAAAGAATTCAAAGTAGTAGATTATATATATGTTGTTGTAATTGATATAATTAGTTTATTAATTCCAATTTTAATAGTATCTAGACAATTACTGATAATAACATTGGTTTTAACGGTTGCGGTAATATCAATAGTAAACAAAAAGTTAGAAGGCAAAATTTTAATAATGGTTGTGGTTTTAGGAAGTATGGGCTGGATGCTAATCAGTCAGTATAGAAACCAGGACGATAAGTATTTAAAACAAGCATTGCAAATACAAGATGATTGTATACTTTCAACTAAACAGATGCAGGTATATATGTATTTAACATGCAATTTTGATAATTTTAATTTAAATGTAGGAAAATTAGATAAATATTATTATGGACAAAAATGTGCTTTCCCAATATTTGCTTTTACCGGTCTAAAATTCAAAATACCATCAACAACAGAAGATACACTAATTAGAATTGTAAAAAATTATAATACATATCCTTTGATAACTGAGCCTTATCAAGATTTTGGAGGAATAGGAATATGTATTTATATGTTAATAATAGGAATTATCTGTGGATATATAGATTCTTTAGATAATAAGAAAGTATCAAATATAATTATCAAAGCGATTATAAAATATTGCTTAGCTTTTTCATTTTTTACTAATGGTTTTGCAACTCCTGCAATTTGGTTCTATATAATTGCGATGATTATTTCAAATGCAGTATTTTTTAAAAATATGGAATTAAAGAAAGAGTAAAGTATGAATGAATTAGTGAGTATAATTGTTCCGGTATATAATGCAGAAAAATATATAAAGAAATGTATTGAAAGTATAATTAATCAAACCTATAAAAAAATAGAAGTTGTTATTGTAGATGATGGATCAAAAGATAACTCAGTTGATATCTTAAAAGAGTATGAATATGATCATAGAATTAAATTAATATTAACGGAAAATCATGGAGTATCCACGGCAAGAAACACAGCTATTGAAAAATGCAATGGTAACTTTATTATGTTTGTAGATGCGGATGATTGGCTTGAACCTAATGCTGTAGAAGTATTGTTAAATGTTGCAATTTCAACTTCGGCAGAAATTGTACAGGCAGGCTATTATAGAAATGAAAATGAAAAAATAAAACTATCAGAAAGACAGATTAATAAAAATAATATCCAAGAATTGAGAGAAAAAATATTATTTATAAACTCAATGGAAGATATAAACTATGGAGCACTTAGATGTGTGTGGGGAAAAATATTCAAAAGGGAAGTTATTAAAGATATTAGATTCAATCAAGATATTTATTTGCTGGAAGATGGAATATTTCTATATGAATGTATGAAAAATTTACACTGTTTTCAATTTATAGATGAATGTTTGTATCATTATAGAAAAGTGGAAGGCTCTGCTTGTAATAGATTTAATAAAGACCAACTTATACAGTATGATAACATATCAAATAAATTGCTAAAGATTTTGCCTAATGAACAAAAACAAATTTATTATAAGGTTATGTTAGAATGTATTATGACATATATTTCTAGATTGACGAGCTATTCTAAAATAGAGAAAAAGGAAAAAATTAGATTAATTAACAATTTGACATGTGAAAACAAATATCATGAGACAATATTTAATATTGACGTAAGAAAATTGAGTAAAAAAGAAAAGATTACAATATATTTATTGAAAAATAATTATCTACAAATATTATATGTAATATGTAAGATTAAAGACTTTGTGAAAGGTAAGGAAAAAATATGAAAAAGGTAGCAATAGTTACAATTTACGATAATAATAATTATGGAAATAGATTGCAAAATTATGCAACACAAGAAGTAATGAGAAAACTAAATTTTGATGCTACTACTTTAAAAAATAGTTATCTTTTAAATAAAGATTGTACAAATGCAAAATATATAGTGCAAGTTATCAAATTTTATGTGAGATATATTCAAGGATATACTAAAAATTTTGCTAGAAGAGTAAGATTTAACGAATTTAATAAAAACATAAAACTATCGAGAAAATATGTTACAAAATATAATATTAAAAAATTAAACGGTAAATTTGATTTTTTCGTGTGTGGAAGTGACCAGGTTTGGAATCCAGAGTTTAGAAGAATGACAAAGTTTGACTTATTAGAATTTGCAGACAATAAAAAGAAAGTTTCATTTTCTGCAAGTTTTGGTTCAAGTGTACTTGATGATGAATATTTAAATAAGGCAAAAAAAGAATTAAAAAAATTTAAAGCTATATCGGTTAGAGAAGAAGCCGGAAAAAAGATAGCAAAAGAATTGACTAAAAGAGAGGACATAGAGGTATTGGTTGATCCTACTATGTTACTAAAAAAAGATGAGTGGGAAAGATTAGAGAAAAAACCAAAAAAGTTAGAAACAGGTAAAAAATATATATTGAATTATTTCCTTGGAGAGATATCAAAAGAAAAGAAAGATGCAATAGAGAATTTTGCAAAAGAAAATGGATACGAAATAATAAATATATTAGATATGAAGTCACCATTTTATAAAACAGGTCCATCTGAGTTTTTATATTTAGTTCATAATGCTGAGATTGTATTTACAGATTCATTTCATGCATGTGTATTCTCAATATTGTATAATAAACCATTTTATGTAATAGAAAGAGTGGCGAAAGGAATGAAAAATATGAATTCTAGGATTGATACACTCTTAAATAAAATGGGATTACAAAATAGAAAATTTGAATCTGTTATAGAAACTAATTGTGAAGATATCTATGAAGAGGTAAATAAAAAACTAAATATAGAAAGGGAAAAAGCATTAAGTTTCATGAAAAATGCTTTAGATTAATGATGGTAAAAGGAAGAGTATCTATATTAACTCCGTCATATAATGCGGAAAAGTATCTTGAAGTATATTTTATGCACTTACTAGAACAAACTTATAAAAATTTTGAACTTATATTTGTAGATGATGGTTCAATTGATGAAACAAAAAGAATTGTAGAGAAATATAAAAAATGTTTTGAAGCAGAAAATATTGGGTTAATATATAAATATCAGGAGAATAAAGGACAAGCTAGTGCTATAAATTTGGGATTACAATATGTTACAGGAGAGTATCTTTATTGGATGGATGCCGACGATTATTTAGAGAATAATGCATTAGAAAAAATGGTTAACTTTCTGGAGAAAAATAAAGAATACAATATTGTAAAAGGTAGAGTTAGATATATATATGAGGTTAATAATACTTCAAAGGTATTTCATGGACATGGCGAATATGATGTAGAAAATGTTATGTTCGAAAAATATTTATTTGACAAAGATATTGATTGTTACCCAGGACTAATAATGACACGAACAGATTTTTTTGATAAAAGAGTTGAAAATAGAAAAATCTATGAATCAAGAGGGGGACAAAATTGGCAATTAATATTGCCAATTACATACAAACAAAAATGTAAAGAAATTGATAGTATCATTTATAATTATATGGTAAGAGAAAATAGTCATTCGAATAGTATAAAGAATTCATTTAAGGCAAGATATGATAGATACAATGAACACAGAAAAATTTTAGTAAATATACTAAAAAGAATGAAATGTATGAGGGCATCAGAAAAAATAAAATATATAACGATGATAAAATGTAAATATTTTATTATAGAACTGAAATTGATTATAAAAAAATTGTTTATGAGGAAATAAAAATGATAAAATACACTGATAAATGTACTGGCTGTACAGCTTGTGAAAATGTTTGTAAATTTAATGCTATAAAAATGCAAGACGATAAAGATGGCTTTAAATATCCACATATAGATGAAAATTTATGTGTGGATTGTAAGGCCTGTGAAAAAGTATGTCCATTAAATTCAAAAAAAGAGATAAAAAGATTCGAAAACAGGGCATATGCTTGCTTTTGTAACGATAATAGTCTTAGATTGAAAAGTTCTTCGGGAGGAATTTTTTCTGTAATAGCAATCAAAATATTAGAAGACAATGGTGTAGTCTATGGAGCAGCTTTTGATGAAGAATATAAAGTAAAGCATTTGAGGGTCAATAAGATTGAGGACATAGAAAAATTAAGGGGCTCAAAATATGTGCAGAGTAATCTGGATGGAATTTTTAAGGATATAGAGGCAGAACTAAAATCTGGACAAAAAGTTCTATTTTCTGGAACCCAATGTCAGGTGGCGGGGCTTTTAAGTTACCTAAAAAAAGAATATAGTAATTTATATACCTTAGATTTTATATGTCATGGAGTTCCATCTCCAAAAGTTTGGAAAAAGTATCTAGAATTCAGGAAAAAAATTGACAATCAAGATAAAATATTAGGAATAAATTTCCGAGAAAAGTCAATGCTTGGATGGGATAAATATGAAATGAATATTAAATATTCAAATAGAGAATACAGAAATATAAATTCTGAAGATTTATATATGAAAGCTTTCTTAGGCGATGTTTCATTAAGAAAATCTTGCTATGAGTGTGACTTTAAAGGAAAAGAAAGAAAATCGGATATTACATTAGCTGATTTCTGGGGTGTAAAAAAAGTTATGCCTAGTATGTATGGAAAAGAGGGAACATCGGCAGTAATGACAAATAGCAAAAAAGGGCAAGAACTATTTGATAGTATAAAAAATAACATTGAATATAAAGAAGTAGATATCAATGATGTTATTAAATACAACCCTTCAATGGTAAAATCAGTGGCTAAACCTAAAAACAGGGAAAAATTCTTTGAAAAACTTGACACTGAGGATTTTGATAAACTTGTAAAAAATAATGTAAAAGCGAAAAATAATACTGTTGTAAATAAAGTGAAAAGAGTAATAAAAAAAGTTTTAATGAAGTGCAAAGTATTAGAAAAGGATTAATTAGAGAATGAAAAAGTCTATAATGAAAAATTATTTATATAATTTAGCATATCAAATTTTAATTATTATAATGCCAATTATAACAACCCCATATTTATCAAGGACATTGGGGGCTAGCGGAATTGGAACTTATAGTTACACTATATCAATAGTTACATATTTTATATTGTTTGGATCATTTGGAACTGCAATATATGGGCAACGTGAAGTTGCATATGTGCAAGATGATACAAAAAAAAGAAGTATAGTATTTTACGAAATACTTATATTACGCTGTATTACAATGCCGATTGCTATGATAGTATTTTATCTATTATATTGCAGAACTGGACAATACGATATTTATTTTAGAATATTATTATTGGAAATGCTATCTACATGTTTTGATATAAGTTGGTTTTTTCAGGGCATAGAAAATTTTAAAAAAACGGCCGTAAGAAACATTGTTATAAAAATAATTAGTGTTATATCTATATTTTTGTTTATAAAAAATGAAAATGATACTAGTAAATATCTAATAATATATACTTTAACTAATTTACTTGGAAATGTTTCTCTATGGATTGGATTAAAAAAATATATTACAAAAGTTGAATTTAAGGAGATTAGATTTTCAAGACAGTTAAAACCGGCTATAACCTTTTTTATTCCACAGATTGCTATACAAATATATACAGTTTTAGACAAAACAATGATAGGAGCAATTACTAATAATATGTCTGAGGTTGGTTATTATGAGCAAACTCAAAAAATTGTAAAGATGTTACTGACTATAATTACTTCTTTAGGTACCGTTATGGTTCCTAGAATTTCTAAATGCTATATTGATGGAGATACTTTACAAATTAAGAAGTATATGAACAAAACTTTTAGGTTTGTGTATATGCTAGCTTTTCCATTAATATTTGGAATAATCGCAACTGCTGATAACTTTGTGCCTCTATTTTTAGGTGAGGGCTATGAAACAGTAAAATTATTGATGAAAATAATGAGTTGGATAATTTTATTTATAGGCTTAGGCAATATTTTAGGATCACAATATCTATTATCTACTAAGCAACAGGGAAAATTTACAATATGTGTAGTGTGTGGGGCAATTGTGAATGTTATTTTAAATTCATTAATGATTCCAAAACTACAGTCACTGGGAGCTGTAATTGCTACTGTAGTTGCAGAGTTCTCTGTTACCGCAATGGAATTTTATTTTGTTAGAAAAGAATTTAAAATTAAAGAAATCCTGATATTAAGTAGAAATTATATTGTTTCTGTTCTGATAATGTTTATTATTATTCAAATTCCAAAAGTATTAATTCATTCAGGCATTATAACAATTCTAGTTCAGGTGATTTTGGGAGTGATAGTATATTTTGTAGCTCTATTAACTATAAAAGATGAAATGATAATTGAATTAAAAAATAAATTTTTAAAGAAAAGAATAAAAGAATAAAATTTGTGTTGGGAGGAAGTAACAAAATGAAAATTTTAATTACAGGTGCTAATGGAATGCTTGCAAAAGCAGTAAGAGAAGAATTAAAAGAAAACGAACTAATCTGCACAGATGTTGCAGACTTAGATATTACTAATTTAGAGGCTGTAAAGGAGTATGCTAAGGAAGTAAAGCCAGATTATATAATTAATTGTGCAGCTTATACTGCTGTTGACAAAGCTGAAGAAAATGAGGAACTTGTATATAAAATAAATGCAATTGGCCCTAAGAATTTAGCAATTGCTGCACAAGAAAATGATGCAGTACTTGTTCATATAAGCACAGATTATGTATTTGGTGGAGAAAAAGATGTTTCAGAAGATTATAGTGAAGACGATGAAAAGCATCCTCAAGCTGTGTATGGAACAACAAAACTCGCAGGTGAAAAATTTATAGAAGAAAATTGTAAGAAATTCTATATATTTAGAACTGCATGGCTTTATGGAGAAGGACACAACTTTGTAAGAACTATGATTAATCTTTCAAAAGAACATGACGAAGTAAAAGTTGTAAATGACCAACATGGAAGTCCAACTTATGCAGTAGACCTTGCTTCTATAATTCATCAAGCAATGGAAAAGCAAATTCCTTTTGGAATATATAATTCAACCAATATAGGTTATACAACTTGGTTTGACTTTACAAAAATGATTTATGAAATAGAAGGAATAAAATGCAAAGTTATACCTGTAACTAGCGAAGAATTTAAGAGAGCTGCTAAAAGACCTAAGAATTCTCAAATGTCTAAAGACAAGCTATTAAAATATGGAATAGAAGTACCAACTTATGAAGATGCATTAAAGAGATACTTAAAGACAGAACATGAAAAGAATAATTAATAGTAAGAGGGGAAAATTATGAAGAATAGAAAAGGTATAATACTAGCAGGAGGAAGTGGAACAAGACTTTATCCATTAACAAAAGCAATCTCAAAACAAATAATGCCAGTATATGATAAACCAATGATTTATTATCCATTATATGTATTAATGGCTGCTGGAATAAGGGAAGTACTAATAATAACAACACCAAGAGACAATGAAACATTTAGGGAGTTACTTGGAGACGGAAAAAAATGGGGAATGCATATTGAATATCAAATACAAGAAAAACCAAATGGACTTGCAGAAGCTTTTATAATAGGTGAAAACTTTATTGGAGATTCTAATGTTTCATTAATTTTAGGAGATAACATGTTCTATGGCGGAGATTTAAACGATGTGTTAAAATGTGCTAATGCCAGAGAAGATGAGGCTACAATTTTTGGATATAAGGTAAAAGACCCAAGAAGATATGGTGTTGTTGAAATTGATGAAAATGGAAATGCTGTATCAATAGAGGAAAAACCATCAGAACCAAAATCAAACTATGCTGTACCAGGTTTATACTTCTACACAAATGATGTAGTTGAAATTGCAAAAAATGTTAAACCTTCTGCAAGAGGAGAACTGGAAATTACATCTGTAAACGAAGAATATATGAATAGAGGAAAATTAAAAGTTGAAAAACTAGGTAGAGGAATGGCTTGGTTTGATACTGGAACACATGATGCTTTGATCGAGACAGCAAGCTTTGTTCAAACAATAGAAAAAAGACAAGGTATGCAAATATGTTGCCCAGAAGAAATCGCATTTGAAAATGGATGGATAACTGGTGATGAATTAAAAAAACTTGCAGAACCACTATTAAAAAGTGATTATGGAAAATTCTTAATGGATTTAGTAGAAAATAACTAATGCAGATAAGTTACTATTAATTTTATAATTGTGCTTGATGCAAAATAGATGTAAGAAAAAGGAAGGAAATAGATAATGGGAAAGTTTAAAAAATATGAAACATCAATAGATGGTGTATGTGTAATTGAACCTACTGTTTTTGGAGACGAAAGGGGATATTTCATGGAAACTTATGAAAAGAACGATTTCGAAGAAATTGGTATAACAGGAGATTTTGTTCAAGATAATCAATCTCGTTCAAAAAAAGGTGTATTAAGGGGATTACATTTTCAAAAAAATCATTCTCAAGCCAAAATAGTAAGATGTATTAAAGGTGAAGTTTTTGATGTAGCCGTTGACTTAAGACCAGGAAGTAAAACTTATGGAAAATGGGAAGGAGTAATTCTTTCAGAAGAAAACAAGAAAATGTTCTATATTCCAAGAGGATTTGCACATGGATTCTTAGTATTATCAGATGTAGCAGAGTTTTGCTACAAAGTTGACAATATATATGACCATGAATCTGAGGGTGGATTACAATGGAATGATAAAGATGTAAATATAGAGTGGCCTGAGGTAAATGGTGTAACTCCTGAACAATACTTAACATCTGAGAAAGATGGTAAATGGCCAACATTAAAAGAACTAAAAAATACAAATTTATTTGAAGAATACAGAGTTAAATAATTTTTTGAAAAACTTTGAAAGAAGAATGAATAAAGTCGAAGAGTGATTGTAACTTTGGAGGCTTAGAATTCTGCTTAAAAGAAAAAGGAGATTAGAAATGAAAAATATAATGATTACTGGTGCTGCTGGTTTTATAGGAGCAAATTTTGTAGAACTAATGGTAAAAAAATATGGAGACAAATATAATTATATAGTTTATGATAAACTAACTTATGCTGGAAATATTCATAATTTAGATAATGTAAAAGATAAAATTACATTTGTACAAGGAGATATATGTGATTTTGATAAAGTAATGGAAACTTACAAAAAATATAATATAGATGGAATTGTACATTTTGCTGCAGAATCTCATGTTGATAACAGTATAAAAACTCCATTCATATTTACTCAGACAAATGTATTAGGAACTCATACATTACTTGAAGCTGCAAAACAATATTGGGGAGAAGGTAGTCAAAATAAATTTGTTCATGTATCAACAGATGAAGTATTTGGAAGCTTAGGAGAAACAGGATACTTCACAGAATCATCACCAATAAAACCTAATTCACCTTATTCAGCATCAAAGGCAAGTTCAGACTTAATTGCATTTGCTTATGCAGAAACATTTAAAATGAATGTAAGTGTAACAAATTGCTCAAACAATTATGGACCATACCAACATCATGAAAAGTTAATACCACACATGATTAGCTTAGCTTTAAAAGATGAACCATTACCTGTATACGGAGAAGGAAATAATATAAGAGATTGGCTATTTGTAGAAGACCATTGCGAAGCAATAGATGAAGTTCTACATAATGGAAGAAAAGGCGAAAGATATTGTATTGGTGGACACAATGAAAAAAGAAATATAGACATTGTTAAACTTATACTAAAAAGATTAAACAAACCAGAGACATTAATTACTCATGTGGCAGATAGAAAAGGACATGATTATAGATATGGAATAGATCCAACTAAAATTCATAACGAATTAGGCTGGCTTCCTAAAACAAAGTTTGAAGATGGAATTGTAAAAACAATAGATTGGTATGTTAAACATCCAGAATACCTTGCAAAATAAAATATTATAATAAGAGGAAAAATTTGAAAAGTATATTCAAAAAGAGTATTGATAATAATATAAGTAATTACCAGCAAGGAGAATGATTATGAATCAAAGAAACTTTACTATAAAATCGGAGTGTGATGGCTTAGATTTAGACATAACTGTTTTTGAACCAGAGGATGAAATAAAAGGTGTTTTTCAAATATCACATGGTATGGCAGAGCATAAAGAACGTTACTATAGATTTATGGAGTATTTAGCACAGAATGGATATGTTACGGTTATAAATGACCATAGAGGGCACGGAAAAAGTGTGAAGAACACTGGTGATTTGGGCTATTTTTATGATGACAGTGCTGAATATATAGTAGAAGATTTATACCAAATAACAAAGCTAATGAAGGTGAAATATCCTAATAAACCTGTAATATTATTTGGGCACAGTATGGGTTCGATGGTAGTTAGAAAGTATATTAAAAAATATGATGATGAGATAGATAAGTTAATCGTTTGCGGTTCGCCAAGTAAAAATCAATATGCGAAGATAGGATTAAATATTGCAAAATTTGTGGAAAAGGTAAAAGGAGAAAAATATAGAAGCAAATTCATTCAAAAGCTTGCTTTCGGAAGCTATAGTTCAAAAAAAGAGAAATCTAAAAATTCGTGGATTTGTGAAAATGAAGAAACTGTGAATAAGTATGATAAAGATGAATTATGTGGATTTATTTTTACAGCAAATGGTTTTCAAAATTTATTTGGATTAATGATTGATATTTACAACAAAAATGGTTGGAAATTAAATAATAGAAATCTACCAATATTGTTTATTGCTGGAAGTAATGATCCTGTTATAATAAATAAAGCAAAATGGCTAGAAAGCCAATATTTTTTAAAGACTCTGGGCTATAATAATATACAGAATAAACTATATAGTGGCATGAGGCATGAAATATTAAATGAAAAAGAAAGCAATCTTGTGTATAAAGATATATTAGAATTTATAGAATAAATTGGAGGAATCTATGCAAGAAAATATTAAAAATATCCTAAATACAAATCTAGCAAAATCAGTAATAATCATAATAGTAGCCATGATATTGTACAATATTATGAAAGGTATAGCGGATAAAACTGTAACTGCTACTATGAAGATAGCGAAAAAAGATAGAAAAAAACAAAATAGTGTAATAGTGTTTAATAGCATTATGAAATATATTTTTGGAATTGTTGTATTAATACTTTTACTTGAAGTTAATGGGGTAAACGTATCTTCATTAATTGCTAGTTTGGGAATTGTAGGTATCGTTGTAGGTCTTGCTATTCAAGACGCTCTTAAAGATTTAATTGCAGGAAAAAATATCATATCAGATCATTTTTTTGAAGCAGGAGATGTAATAAAATACAATGGAATAACTGGGAAAGTGATTTCGCTTGGTTTAAAAACTACAAAAATACAAGACTTAGACACAAATGATATCGTATCGATTACAAATAGGCATATTGAGCAGGCAGAAAAAGTGTCAGACTGGCTTGGAATTTCTATTCCTGCCCCTTATGAAAAAAGTGTAGAAGAAGTTGAAAGCATAATGCCAGCAATTATTGAAGAAATTAAATCCTTTGAACATGTAAAAGATTGCAGATATATTGGAATAGGAGAATTTGCAGATTCAAGCGTTATATATAAGCTTTTAATAACTTGCGCTCCAGAATATAAATTAGGAATAAAAAGACAGGCATTAAGAACTGTAAAAATTGCAATGGACGAGGCAAAAATATCAATTCCATATACTCAAATTGATATTCACCAATGTTAGAAGGGGTTACGAAAGAAAATGAAAAGGGAATGTGAAGCAAAAAATAGATTATTATATGTAGATATATTAAATATATTGGCATGTATTGCAGTTGTGGCATTACATCAAAATAAGGTAGTACATTATTTTGAAGCTAACCACAGTAGTGAATGGAGCGCTAGCTTGATTGTGGAATGCTTGTTCTTTTGGGCAGTACCAGTGTTCCTGATGATTACAGGCACAACATTAATGCAATATAGAGAAAGATATGATACAAAAACATTTTTTAAAAAAAGATTTATTAAGATAGTAATTCCGTTTATATTTTGGGCAATCTTTATGATTGTGTGGAAATATAATACAGGGCTTCTTAGTATTAGTAAAATATCTATTAAAACAATATTAACTATTTTATTTACAAATGGTGAAGAAACAATATATTACTTTATGTTTGTTATAATTGGTGTTTATCTAACATTGCCTGTAATATCAGTATTATCAGAAGAAAAATATAGAAAAGTACTTTGGTATGCAGTAATTACATTTTTTATATTTAATTCCGTATTGCCAACGATTTTAGACTTTTGCCAAATACCATGTAACACATATATGATGATACAATTCACATGGCCAATATTTTACAGCTTATTAGGATTTTTATTGTCACATGAGAATTTTGATAAAAATACTAGAATTTTAGTATATGTTGCAGCTATAATTTCTATAATTTTCAGATATATAGTAACATATGTATTGTCAACAAAGGAAGGAAAAACAGACCGCATTTTATTTCAGTATAGTCAATTTCATGCAGTATTTCTAGCGAGTGCAGTGTTCTTATTTATAAAAAATTTTAAATTTGATAGAATTCAAAAAAGCGAAAAAATATGCAATATTATATCAAAAATTGCTAGTTGTACATTTGGAATATATTTAATACATATGATAATAAACTATTATGAATTAAAAATTTTCAATATAGACATATGGTCTTGGCAATGGAGAACCTTTGGAATAATAAGTACATATATAATATCATTAATAATAGTATATGTAATAAAGAAAATACCAATATTAAAAAGATTGGTACCATAGTCATATAAAAATATGGCTATTTTTTATTTAGAAGTAACAATATTATGTAAATTGCAATAATATATATTGTACAATACTATAAAAGGAGCAATTACATGAATAGCATAGAAATAACAAGCATAGGAATACTTATTCCATTCCTTGGAACTACACTTGGGTCTGCTTTTGTATTTTTATTAAAAGACAAGATGACAATATTAGTGAAAAAAATATTACTAGGTTTTTCGGCAGGTGTAATGATAGCGGCGTCAATATGGTCATTATTGATTCCAGCAATAAATATGGCACAGGAGCAAGGAAAAGTAGAAGCGTGGGTTCCAGCAAGCTTAGGATTTTCTCTAGGAATAATTTCTTTGATGTATTTAGATAAAAAAGTAGGTAATATAGAAGAAGCTAGAAATAAGAAAAAAAATCAAACAATAAAAGACAAAGTAAAAAGCACGTCAATGCTAGTGCTTGCTGTGACACTACATAATATACCAGAAGGTATGGCTGTAGGTGTTGCATTTGCAGGTCTAATAATAGGAAATGCAGGAATAACAATAGCAGGAGCTTTAGCATTAGCCATAGGAATAGCAATACAAAATATCCCTGAAGGGGCAATAATATCAATGCCTTTAAAAAGTGATGGAATGCCTAAAGGAAAAGCATTCCTTCGAGGAGTACTGTCGGGAATTGTTGAACCAATAGGAGCAATAATTACAGTTCTTTTAACAGAAATCGTAGTTCCAGTATTACCATATTTATTATCATACGCAGCTGGAGCAATGATGTATGTTGTAACATCAGAGCTTGTACCAGAGATGAGAGAAGGCCCAAAAGCAAATATAGGGACAGTGGGATTAACATTAGGATTTATCATAATGATGATTTTAGATGTAGCATTAGGTTAGAAATTTATAAATAACTCTTTTGAATAAAAGCAAAAGAGTTATTTTGTATATACTAAGGATTGTGATATAATATAAAAGTAAAAAATATTTAGGAGAATGTAATGAAGCTAGAAAATATTAAGATAAGGCAAGATTTAAGCGAAGAGGAAATTGTTAAATATGCATGCAAGAAGAATAGAATTAATTTTAATAAGGCAAAGCAATATAAGATATTAAAAAAATCAGTAGATGCTAGAAATAAAGATGATGTGCATTATATTTATTCAATTGAAATTAGCACATTGGATGAAATGGACAAGCATGAGAAAAAAGAAACAACTATACCTAAAGTAACGAATATTGAAGAGCCAGTTGCAATAGTTGGTGCTGGCCCTGCAGGGCTATTTTGTGCAATATCATTAATTGAAAATGGAGTAAAGCCAATAATAGTGGAGCAAGGTAAAAAAGTAGAAGAAAGAATGAAAGATGTAGAAGAATTTGTAAAAAATGGAAAGCTAAACCCACTATCTAATGTTCAATTTGGTGAAGGTGGGGCAGGAACATTTTCGGATGGCAAATTAACAACGAACTTGCATAACCCACTATGTAAAAAAGTAATAGAAACATTTATAAAATTTGGAGCTCCAAGCGAAATAGGATATATTAATAAACCACATATAGGAACTGATAATCTTGTCAAAATATTGCAAAATATTAGAAATTATTTACTAGATAATGGTGCTGAAATTCTATTCCAAGAAAAAGTAAAAGATTTAGAAATTGAGGAAGATAAAATAAAAGGAATAATTTGTGAAAGTGGTAAGGAAATTAAGGCAAATACTGTTGTACTAGCAATAGGGCATAGTGCAAGAGATATGTTTGAGACTTTGCATAATAAGAAAATCAGTATGCAAAGAAAAAATTTTTCGGTAGGCTTAAGAATAGAACAAAAACAAGATATGATAAACAAATCACAATATGGAGAAAAAACAAAATTGAAACTTCCTCCTGCAGAATATAAATTAGCATATCATGGAAAAGAAAGAGATTGCTATACCTTTTGTATGTGCCCAGGTGGAAGTGTAATTGCATCTTCAAGCGAAGAAGGTACTATAGTAACAAATGGAATGAGTAAGTTTGCAAGAGACGGAGAAAATGCCAATAGTGCTATACTTGTAAATGTAACACCAAACGATTTTCCCGGAGATTCGCCGTTAGCAGGAGTGTATTTCCAAAAGGAATTAGAGGAGAAAGCTTTTAAGTTGGGAGGAGAAAACTATTTTGCACCAATACAAAAAGTAGGAGACTTTTTAAACGACAAAAAATCTACCAAGATAGGCAAAGTGAAACCAACGTATTTGCCAGGAGTTACACTTTCTAATTTGCAAGAAATTTTGCCTGATTTTGTTACTGAAACTTTAAAAGAAGCATTGGTATATTTTGATAAAAAAATTAAAGGTTTTGCTGACGAAGATAATATTTTAACAGGAGTGGAAACAAGAAGTTCTTCACCAGTAACAATATTAAGGAATTCAGAAACATTGATGGCTAATGTGGAAGGAATTTATCCGTGCGGGGAAGGTGCTGGGTATGCAGGTGGAATAACATCTGCTGCTGTAGACGGAATTAAATGTGCAGAAAATATTTTAAAAAGGTTGACTAACGAACAACAAAATAATAAAATATAGGCTATAAATAATAAAAAATGTTGATTAATACTAAAAAAAGTAGTAATATATATGCAAAAAGAGCATATAGCACAGATGGGAAAGGACGTAAAATATGATTTATACAGAACAAGAAAATTTAAACAACGACTTAGTAAAAATAAAAGTTATTGGCGTAGGTGGAGCTGGAAATAATGCAGTAAATAGAATGATTGATGAGGGAATACAAAATGTACAATTTATTGCAATAAATACAGAAGAACAAGCTTTAACACAATCAAAGGCTGATACTCAACTTCATATAGGAAAAAATACCACAAAAGGATTAGGAGCAGGTTCAAATCCTTTATTAGGCGAAATGGCAGCAAGAGAAGATGAAGAAAATATAAAGAAATTATTGCTAGGAGCAGATATGGTATTTGTTACAGCTGGAATGGGTGGAGGAACAGGAACTGGTGCTGCACCTGTAGTATGTGAATTGGCTAAAAATATGGGAATTTTAACAGTTGGAATAGTTACAAAACCATTTGTGTTTGAGGGTAAAAGAAGAAGAGAAAATGCAGAAAACGGAATTGCAAGAATGAAGAAAAATGTTGATGCATTAATAGTAGTAGAGAATAGTAACCTTATAAAAACTGTATCAAAAGGAACTACAATGGTAGATGCATTTAGAGAAGCAGATGGAGTTTTGAAAAAAGGTGTTCAAGGAATTACAGATTTAATCACAATACCAGGTTTTATAAATATAGATTTTGCTGATGTTAAAACAATTATGAAAGATAGTGGAGTTGCACATATGGGAATTGGAATTGCAAGCGGAGACCAAAGAGCCATTGAAGCAGCAGAAAAAGCTATTGATAGCCCACTTTTATCAACATCAATAAATGGTGCTAAAGGATTAATTGTAAATGTTACAGGTGGAATTGATTTAGGATTAAGCGAAGTAAGCACTGCAGTAGGATTTATAAAGGAATACTTAGACTCAGAAGCTAATATAATTTTTGGTACAATAGTGGATGAAAGTATTCAACATGATGCAATAATGGTAACAGTAATTGCAACCGGAATAGATGAAGAAGAAAATCAAAAAATAATCAAATACAATATATAGTAAAAAATCCGATAATTTAAATTATCGGATTTTTTAAAGGTTTATTGCAATTCATTTTCTATATTTAATAATCGATTATATTTGGCAACTCGATCTGTTCTACAAGGAGCACCAGATTTTATATATTTGCTATTAGTAGCTACGGCTAAATCTGCGATAGTAGTGTCTTCTGTTTCACCAGAACGATGCGAGATAACAGTAGTATATCCATGGTCTTTAGCAAAATTAATTACATCAAGTGTTTCTGTTAAAGTTCCTATTTGATTTGGTTTTATTAAAATACTATTTGCAACATTTAAACTGATGCCATTTTTTAATCTGTTAATATTTGTTACAAATAAGTCATCACCAACAAGCTTTATACTATTTCCTAACTTTTTTGTAAGTTGCTTCCAAGAACTCCAATCTTCTTCAGATAAACCGTCTTCAATTGATATAATTGGATAATTTTTACATAATTCTTCTAAATAGCTTATCATTTCTTCAGAGGATTTTAATTCTCCAGTTTTCCAGAATAAATATCCGTCCTTATTAGCCTTTTTAGCCTCATCAAACATCTCGGTAGCGGCTACATCTAAGGCAATCCCAACATCAACACCAGGAATATATCCGGCTTTTCTAATACTGTCTACAATTAAATCTAAAGCTTCTTCGTTTGAAGATAAGTTTGGAGCAAAGCCTCCTTCATCACCAACAGCAGTGGAAAGTTTTTTTGAGTTTAATAAGTTTTTTAAAGAATGATAAATCTCACTTCCCATTTCTAATTTCTTAGAAAAAGTAGGAGCATTGTAAGGAACAATCATAAATTCCTGAATGCTTAAATTATTATCTGAATGTTTTCCACCATTTAGTATATTCATCATAGGTGTAGGCAATTGATTACCTTGAAGCCCACCAATATATGAATATAAAGATGTGCCTAAAGAATTACTAGCTGCTATACAGCATGCTAAAGAAACACCTAATATGGTATTTGCTCCTAAATTGTTTTTATTATCAGTTCCATCTAATTTAATTAATAGCTCATCAATCTTTCTCTGTTCATATACATTAAAACCAATCAATTTTTTTGCAATTTTTTTAATATTTTCTACAGGAGTCAAAACTCCTTTTCCTCCATATCTACTTGGGTCATTATCGCGAAGTTCACATGCTTCAAAGCTTCCAGTGGAAGCACCAGAAGGTACGATGGCTGTCCCACAAAAGCCGCCGTCTGTTATAACTTCAACCTGTACGGTGGGGTTTCCTCTTGAATCTAAAACTTCCAAACCACTTATAGAACTTATAGCTAAAAAATCTTTCATAAATAATCCTCCAATCAAAATTTATTTATATTGTAACCAAATATAAAAAAAACATTCCAGAGATTAATCTGGAATGCCTAATATTTTTTATTTTTCGTCTAAATCTTGTGTTATAGGAGTGTGGTCTTTTCCATAATACCAGATTAAACCTATAACTAATACACCCAAAACGCCAATAACTAACCATGTCCAAGCAGTTGCATTCATTCCCATAAATGTATCTTGAGCTGTAGATGTTCTTGTTGCAGTGTAGCCATTATTTGTAGTTCTTGCTTCAGCTGTATTTACCATATTTCCGGTTGCATTTTTTATAGTTGAAGCACCTTGTTCTACTGCAGTACCAGCATCTTTAACAACATTTTCAACAACGTTTGCAGCACCTTGTGTAACATTTTTTACAGCTTGACCAGCTGTATTTAAATCACCATTTGTTGCAAGTACTTTTGAAAAAGAAAACAAGAGGGTTAAGGCGAAAAATGTACTAAAAGTTAAAAATACTTTTTTCATGTGAACCTCCTAAAAAAATATCATTATTATTATTAGACATAAAAATATAAAATATACAATAAAAAAATGGAAGAAAAAAATAAACCTTAAATTAATAAGGTTTATTTTGTAAATATATAAATTTTATTTTTTTAATTTTATTAATATGGCAATTCCTAATAATATTAAAACAACTCCAACTGCTATTAGTATGATATTTAAAACATTAGCAAAACCTAAATCTGATTCAGGAAGTGGAGATAAGTTACTAACAGTTCCAACTGCAGTGTTTGATAAAGTTGAATTTGTAGTATTTTCTGCAACTGCATTTTCTGCGCTAGTATTTTGAGAGTTAGTTTCTAAATTCATATCAACTGAAGAGACAGCAAAAGCAGCATTATATACTCCTATAAAAATTAAAAAAGTAATTATAATAGTATTTAGTAAATTTTTTAAATTATGATTCATTAAAATCAATCCTCTCTTGTTAAAAAAATATATAAAATTAATTGCTTTATTAAAAACATTACGATATAATAATACACAAAATAACATAAAAAGTCTAGTGCTTTTTTAAAAAATATTATAGATGGAGGAAAAATTATGAACAAAAAGATTATAATATCAGTTTTAGTAGTAATATTAATTATTTTAGCAATTTCAGTATATTTTATTACAAAAAAGGGTACAAATTCAAATGAGAAACAAAATGTTCAAGAAAATGCTCAAGCGGAGCAAAAAGAAGTAAATAAGGAGGAAAAAAGTATGTATTCAAGTGGAAAGCATCATGCTCAAATAGTAATAAAAAATTATGGAACTATTTCATTAGAATTGGATGCAGATATGGCACCAATTACAGTGGAAAATTTTGCAAATTTAGTAAATAAAGGATTTTATGATGGATTAACCTTTCATAGAATAATATCTGGATTTATGATTCAAGGTGGTGATCCTGAAGGAAATGGCTTAGGAGGAAGTGATAAAGAAATTAAAGGAGAATTTTCTGCAAATGGAGTAAAAAACACAATTTCTCATACTAGAGGAGTAATTTCTATGGCAAGAGCTCAAAGCTATAATAGTGCTAGTTCACAATTCTTTATAATGCATAAAGATGCACCATATTTAGATGGCTCTTATGCTGCATTTGGTCATGTAACAGAAGGAATTGAAATAGTAGATAAAATATGTGAAGATACAAAAGTAGAAGATTCAAATGGAACTGTATTAAAAGAAAATCAACCAGTAATTGAAAAAATTGTAATGATTGATTAATTTATAAAAGGTGAATTATAATGTTCAAATTAGTGTCAGATTATAAGCCTACTGGTGACCAGCCACAGGCAATTGAATATTTATCAAAAGGAATAGAAGAAGGTAAAAAATTCCAAACGCTTTTAGGGGTAACAGGTTCTGGAAAAACTTTTACAATGGCAAATATAATACAAAAGGTGCAACGTCCAACTCTAGTATTGGCGCATAATAAAACATTAGCGGGGCAATTGTATTCAGAATTTAAAGAATTTTTTCCAGAAAATAATGTGGAGTACTTTGTTTCATATTATGATTATTATCAGCCAGAAGCATATATACCATCATCAGATACGTATATAGAGAAGGATGCTTCTATAAATGATGAAATAGACAAGCTTCGTCATTCTGCAACATTGTCGTTATTTGAGACAAGAGATGTTATAATAGTGGCATCTGTTTCATGCATATATGGTTTAGGAGACCCAGTAGACTATCAAGAAATGATGTTATCATTGCGACCAGGTATGCAGAAATCAAGAGAAGATATAATGAAAAAGCTAATAAGTATGCAGTATACAAGGAACGAAATAGACTTTAAAAGAGGGACTTTTAGAGCAAAGGGCGATGTGCTTGAAATATATCCATCTTCTGAGAGTGAATCTGCAGTAAGAATAGAATTCTGGGGTGATGAAGTTGAGAAGATAAATGAAATAAATCCTTTAACAGGAAAGATAGTAGGATTAAGAAAACATATATTAATTCCACCAGCTTCACAATATGTAACAAGTAAAGAAAAAACAGCCAGAGCGATCACAACAATAGAAGAAGAAATGAAGCAGCAGGTAGAGTATTTTAAATCACAGGGAAAACTTATTGAAGCACAAAGAATAGAAGAAAGAACAAATTTTGATATGGAAATGTTAAGGGAGACAGGCTTTTGCCAAGGAATAGAAAATTATTCTAGGCACATAAGCGGTAGACCTGCAGGTTCTCCGCCATATACATTATTTGATTATTTTCCAAAAGATTTCTTGCTATTAATAGACGAGTCACATGCTACAATTCCACAGGTACGAGCTATGTATAATGGAGATAGAGCGCGTAAAGAATCTTTAGTAAAGTATGGATTTAGATTACCTTCAGCATTTGATAATAGACCATTAAAATTTGAGGAATTTGAGGAAAGAATAAATCAGGTTGTATTCGTGAGTGCAACTCCTGCTGATTATGAAAAAGAACATAGCAAAGGCAATGTGGTTGAACAAATTATACGTCCTACAGGATTATTGGATCCAAAGATTGAGGTTAAACCTGTTGAAAATCAAATTGATGATTTAATAGAGCAAATTAGGCAAAGAGTGGAGAAAAAAGAAAGAGTTCTTGTAACAACATTAACTAAAAAAATGGCAGAGGATTTGACAGCGTATTTATCTGGAATAGATATAAAGGTAAGATATATGCATTCAGACATTAAAGCATTAGAAAGAATGGAAATAATAAGAGATTTGCGTTTAGGAGAGTTTGATGTTTTAGTAGGAATTAACCTTTTAAGAGAAGGTTTGGATATACCAGAGGTTTCATTAGTAGCAATCTTAGATGCAGATAAAGAAGGATTTTTACGTTCAGAGCGTTCGCTAATTCAAACTATAGGTCGTGCAGCTAGAAATACAGATGGAAAAGTAATTATGTATGCTGATGAGCTAACAGAAAGTATGGAAAAAGCCATATCAGAAACAAATAGAAGACGTGAAATCCAAATGCAGTATAATAAGGAACATGGTATAACACCAAAAACGATACAAAAATCTGTAAGGGATACAATAAAAGCTAGCATAGTTGCAGAAGCTTCTGAAAAATATGAATTGGATAAGGATTCAAGTATTGAAGATATAATTGCCAAATTAACTGATGAAATGGTTGAACATGCTCAGAAGATGGAATTTGAAGAAGCGGCAAAATTAAGAGACAAGATAAAAGAGTTAGAGAAGGAGATATAAGATGGAGTGGAATAAACAAATTTTACAAAAACCAATGTGGAATAATGAAATATCTAATAGAGAGCAAAAGGAAAGAATAGCAAAAGAGATAGCTAGAATAGCTAATGATGGTGATGTGATTGGCTTTGGATCTGGTTCTACTTCTTATTTGGCAACTATTGAAATTGCAAATAGAATTCAAAATGAGGGAATAAAAATAACTGCAATTCCTACGTCATATGAAATAAAAATGCTATGCACGTATTTAAATATACCAACTGCAACTCTAGAAGAAAAAAAGCCTGACTGGTGCTTTGATGGGGCTGATGAAGTTGACGGTAATAATTGGCTTATAAAAGGAAGAGGGGCTGCCATGTTTAATGAAAAGCTAAATATAGCAACATCTGCAAGAACGTATATATTAGTTGACGATAGCAAGATTGTTGGTAGATTAGGAGAAAAATTTCCTATACCGGTTGAGTGCAATCCAAAAGCGATTAATTTAGTAAAAGAAGAATTATTTAAATTAGGAGCAAATGAGATAGAGCTTAGAAAAGCAGTAAAGAAAGATGGACCAGTTATTACAGAAAATGGAAATTTAATATTAGATGTAAGATTTAATGAAATAAAAGAAGATTCGGAAAGAAACATAAAGAATATTACAGGTGTAATTGAATCAGGATTATTTATAGGATATAATGTTCAAATTGTAAAATAGAGGAATAAAATATGAAAAAAATACTTTTTTCAGCAGTAACACTTGATGTTGGTGGAATTGAAACAGCATTAGTAACTTTATTAAATTATTTAGTTAATAAATATGAAATTACTCTTGTATTAGAGAAAAGGCAAGGGATTTTTCTTGATGAATTAGATTCAAGAATTACAGTAATGGAATATTTACCAAGCAATAATAAATTTGTTTTTATTAGGAAGTTCATTAATTTACTAAAGCAATTGAGATTTAAAAATAAATATAATAATAAATTTGATTTTGCTTGTAGCTATGCAACATATTCAAATCCAGCATCATTTGTTGCAAGAGTTGCTTCGAAAAATAGTGTGTTATGGTGCCATATGGATTATTTATCACAATATGGTGGAGATAAGGAAAAAGTTAAACAATTTTTTGAGGAAAAACACTATAAGGAATTTTCAAAGTTAGTGTTTGTGTCTGAAAAGAGTAAACAAACATTTTTGGAAGTCTTTCCAGAGATGGCAAACAAAGTAATATTTATAAATAATTTAATAGACTATAAAGAGATAGAACAAAAGGCAGAAGAGAGCATACCAGAAGAGAATTTGTTTGAGAAAGAAAGCGATGAAACAATCTTTTTAAATTATGGAAGACAGGAAGAATCACAAAAAAGATTATATAGAATAATAGAAGCTGCTGAGAAACTAAAAGAATTAGGAACAGAATTTAAGATAATATTCATAGGTGATGGGGCAGACAGCAATAATTATAAAAAACGAGTTCAAGAATTGGACTTGGAAGGAGAAATAATATTTTTGGGAAGAAAAAAGAATCCATTTCCATATGTTAAAAAATCTGATTGTGTGTTATTAACATCTGAATATGAGGGATCACCAGTTGTATTTACAGAAACTATGATATTAAATAAATCTATAATTACAACAGATGTAGCTGGTAGTGAACAAATAGAAGGAAAGTTTGGTTATGTAGTGGGAAAAGACGTAGATGCAATTGCAAATGCAATGCAATTATTTATTGAAAAAGGATTCAAAATTGAAAGAAAATTTGATGTAGAAAAGTATAATTGCGAAGCATTAGAAAAGATAAAAGATTTGATAGATTTGAAAGGCTAAATTATGGTGAAAATTAGTGTTATAGTTCCAATATATAATGTAGAGAAGCAATTATCAAGATGTTTGGAATCTATATTAAAACAAGAAGAAAATGACCTAGAAATTATATTAGTTAATGATGGAAGTCCAGATAATTCGGGTGAAATTGCAAAAGAATATGCAACTAGATACCCTGATAAAATATTATATTTTGAAAAAGAAAATGGTGGACTATCTGATGCTAGAAATTTTGGAATTAAACATTCAAGTGGAAAATATCTAGCATTTGTTGATTCAGATGATTATATAACAGAAAATTTATTTAAAGATTTAGCGCCATATATGGAAGCAGATTATGATATGGTGAAATTTAAAATTTCTGTTATAAATGAAGATGGAAGTGTTGTAAATAAGAATTATAGTCCAATTTTTGAGAAGAAGTCAGGAGAAGAGGCTTTTGATATTCTTTATAAAACAGATGTGATGACTGAAGTTGCATGGGGTTACATATATAAACGAGAATTTTTTGTGAATAATAACTTTGAATTTGCAAAAGGACTTTATCATGAGGATTTTGGATTAATACCACTAGTATTGATAAGGGCTGGTAAAGTAGCTTCAGCAGACGTGTATGGATACAATTATGTTCAAACTAAAACCAGTATAACTAGAGGAAATGAACAATTAAAATACAGAAGAGCAGAAGATTTATTAAAACATTATGATTATATGCTAGAAAAAATAGAAGAATATAATATCTCAAAAATAACAAAGCAGAATATAAAAATTTATTATACAAATTGTATAATACTTGAACTAAATAATTTGGATGATGCAGAGCAGAAAAAATATATAGAGCAAATAAGAAAAAGAAAAATGATAAAAAACATAAAAGCTAGAAATTTAAAGCAGTTTATAAAGAAATTAATTTTAATGTGTAATATAAGATTATATTTAAAATTAAGATAGAAAAAGGAGAAACTTATGCCCAAGGTAAGTGTTGTGGTTCCAATATACAATGTGGAAAAATATATAAAAAAATGCCTAGATTCACTTGTGAATCAAACGCTGCAAGAAATACAAATAATACTTGTAAATGATGGTTCTACAGATGAATCTGGTAATATTGCCAAAGAATATGCAAGCAAGTACACTAATAAAATAATTTATTTAGAAAAAGAAAACGGTGGATTATCCGATGCTAGAAATTTTGGGATGAGATATACAGAGGGAGAATATATTGCTTTTTTAGATTCTGATGATTATGTTGAAAATACTATGTATGAAGAGATGTATAATAAAGCACTCCAAGAGAATAGCGATTATGTGGAATGTGATTTTTTGTGGGAGTATCCTGACAAGGTTAAAAAAGATAAAAGGATTCCATATAGCAATAAAAAAGAAATGCTTACAAATGTTAGAGTTGTAGCATGGAATAAATTAATAAAAAGAGAAATACTAGAAAAAAATAATATCTCTTTTCCAAAAGGGTTAAGATATGAGGATATTGAGTTTACTTACAAACTTATCCCATATTTAAATAAAACATCATATGTAAACAAAGAATTTGTACATTATGTTCAAAGAAATAATTCTATAGCAAATGTTCAAAATGAAAGAACTGCTGAAATATTTACGATTTTTGATAATATTATAAAATATTATCAGGAAAAAAACTTTTATGAAGAATATAAGGAAGAATTAGAATATAGCTATTCTAGAATTTTATTATGCAGTTCATTAAAAAGAATATGCAAAATAAAAGATAGCAAAACTAGAAAGAAATTAATAGAAGAGACTTTTGAAAAACTATATCAACAATTTCCACTTTGGAAGGAAAATAAAATACTTAATAATAGAAGCATAAAAAATATGTATATGAAATCTATTAATAAGTTTACTTACCCAATATATACAAAAATGTTTCAACTTTTGTAAAGAAATGGAGAAAATATGGAATCGAATAATAGGCTAAAAAGAGTAATTACTGTAGAAAATTTATTATGTCTTTTTATTATAATTTGTCCGATATTAGATGCAGCAAGTTTTATATTTAGAAATTATTTTAATACAAGTTTATCAATTGCAACAATTTTAAGACCAATCATACCAATTATAGTTATAATATATTTGTTTTTTAAAGATAAAATAAAAATACCATTAATAATTTCAGGTATGCTATATGGAATATATGCAGTTATACACTTGTACATATTTAAAGGGCTTATCACAGAATCCTCATATGGCGGAATTACTAGAGAATTACAATATTTAGTAAATTATACATTTATGATAATGAATCTGTTTAATTATTTATATGTGTTTGTATTCAGAAAAAGGGATGAAACAAGCAGAAAAAACAACATAGCGAGATTAAGAGTGGCAATGTTAATTTCCTTTACAATATACATAGCATTAGTGTTTATTGCTATTTTGAGTGGAACTTCATCACATACATATCTAGAAGATCAGATGGGCTATAAAGGATGGTTTGAATCAGGCAACAGTGTAGGTGCCATAATGTTATTAATGTTGTTTAATACATTGCCACTAATTGGAAAAGAAAATAATAAAAAAATAAGAATATGGGTCTTGATAGATATTATATTATCAGGCATATATTTAACAACATTATTAGGTACTAGAGTTGGATTGTTTGGGTTCTTGATTGTAATATTTATATATGTTGTTGTTTCTATTTTGATAAATGCATATCACAATAAGAAAATTAGCAAGAAAATTGTTACAATTGCAGCTGGAATATTTTTGATTATGTCTATTGTAGTTGCATTATTTGGAAGTGTAACTCTTACAAGAAGGAAACTTTTAAATGAAAGAGAAGATTTGATATATGATGATCAAATAGGCGAAAGTGCACATGTTACAGGTGATATATTAAATATAGTAAAAGAGATAAACAACAATGAAATAGATGAAGATTACATGTCTAAGGAAACTCAAAGAGCATTAATAGATTTATATAATTACAATAATGAACACAAAATCTCATATACTAATATGAGAACTTTACAATTTGTTTACCATACAGAACTAGTAAAGGAGCAAAAAGATATCGGATTAGTATTGTTTGGAAATGGATATATGTCGCATTTTTATGAATTAATTTTTGAAATGGAAGTGCCAGCGTTTTTATATAATTTTGGTATTTATGGCTTTATATTGTATTTTGTTCCATTTTTTATAATTACTGTTTATGGAGTTTATATAGGAATAAAATATATAAAAAGGATAAATATAAAATTTACAATGAGCATATTATCACTATGCTTTGCAATAGCAGTATCATTTTTATCAGGTTATACATTCTTTAACTCGTCAGCTGCAACAACAATAACCATAATAGCAACAATAGTGATATTAGAGAGCATAAAAGTGAAAGGTGAAAATTAATGAAAAAGATAATATTTGGAATAACTAGTTTAACATTAGGTGGAGCGGAGAGAGTTTTAATAGATTTAGCAAACAAGCTAGTAGAAAAATTTGATATTACAATATTTACTTTATATGCTAATGGTGAGTTAGAAAAAGAGTTGGATGAAAGAATTCATCTAAAATCTTTATATGACAAGAGATATAAAGATTTAAATAAAAAAGAGAGAGTCTTAATTCCAGTATCAGTTTTATTCAACAAAAGAAAAATATATAAAAACTATGTGGATGATAATGATTATATTGCACAGATTGCCTTTTTAGAGGGAGCAATAACAAGAATATTTAGTGTAAAATCAAAACACAATACAAAGAAAATTGCGTGGATACATAATGATATATCAAAAGTATTTGGAAAAAGTATAAAAGCAAAAATAAAAAGAATTGTAGATAGAAATGCTTATGAAAAATATGATGTATTAGCCTTTGTTAGTGTAGATAATTTGGATAAGTTTAATAAAGTTTATGATGATATGCTTTTGCCACACGAAAAGGTGATTAAGAATTATATTAATTCAGAAAGAATAATAGAATTATCTAAAAAAGAAAATGAGAAAATATTTAACAGTGATGATGTTAATATAGTTCAAGTATCAAGATTGGTTGAGCAAAAGGGAATAGAAAGACTTATAGATGTGCATACAAAATTAATAAAGGCAGGTTATAATCATCATATATATATTATCGGCGATGGACCTCTAAAAACAAAATTAGAAGAGAAAATAAAAGTAGACAATGTGGGTAATACATTCACATTATTGGGAGCAAAAGAAAATCCATATCCGTATATAAAAGATGCTGATGCTTTTGGCCTATTTTCATTTTTTGAGGGCTACCCAATGGTGGTTGAAGAAGCTAAAATATTAAAAAAGTTTGTGGTAGTAACAAATACATCTGCTAGAGAAGTATTATTTGACTATGCAAAAAATAGCTTAATTGTAAATAATGATGAAGAAGGAATTGAACAAGGAATAAAATATATAATTGAGAACAAGAAAAAAATATTGGAAAAAAATAATGATTTTGTCTATGAAAACAACAAAATTATTGATAAAATAGTGAAAGTGATTGAAGAGGAGAATGTTAAAAAATGAAAATATCAATATTAACGTCAACTTATAATAGAGCCAAACTTTTGGATAAGCTATATACTAGCATTTTAATAAATAAAAATGAGGCAAATTGTGATATAGAATGGCTAATTATGGATGATGGCTCTAGTGATAATACTAAGATGATAGTTGAGAATTATATAAAAGAAAGAATAATTGATATTAAGTATTTTTATCAGGAAAACAAAGGCAAAATGGCTGCAATAAATGAATTGGTAAAAAAATCTACAGGGGATTTAATTTTAGAATGTGATTCTGATGATTTCTTTACAACAAGGGCTTTTAAGATAATAGAGGAATCCTTAGAAAAATGCAAAGATATGGGAAACACATATGCTATGGTGTTCTTAAAATATGACCAAAACGGTAAGAATATGGGTAATAATTTTCCAGAGGATAATTACGAAAGTACAATGTTTAATTTGTACTTTAAAGAAGGAATTACAGGAGAAAAAGCACTAGTTTTTAATGGCGTAATAAGAAGAAAATATAGTTACAAATTAGAAAATGGTGAAAAATTTGTAACAGAAGCAAGGTTGCACCACGAGATGGATTTGGAGTATAATATTAAATGCTTTAATGAACCAATAATGATTTGTGAATACAAAGAAGATGGATATTCAAAAAATATAAATAAACTTTTTTTGAATAATCCATATGGCTATTATCAATATTTTAAAGAAATATTTAATCAGGATATGAAAAATGTTACATTTAAAAAAAGATTGTATGTATATAAGCATTATATTCTTTTCTCAGTATTAACTGGACAGAAGCATCCAATAAAGAATGTAAAGGGTATCTTAAATAAAATAATGGTAATGATGTTATACCTTCCAGGAAAGATAATGACAAATATAAAGTTGAAAAAATGAATTGATATTTAAAGTATTATATAATATAATTGTGAAAAAAAGAAAGGATCATAATGATGCAAAAGAGCAGTGAAGATAGAATCATAGTAGAGCATGTATATAAAACATTTAACATATATATGGACAAGGCAAATAGTTTAAAAGAAAAGATGCTATTTTGGAAAAGAAATAGAAAAGAAAAAAGAGAAGTATTAAAAGATATTAATATAACTATAAAAAATGGAGAAGCGGTAGGATTAATTGGAGTAAATGGAAGCGGAAAATCTACATTATTAAAATTAATGACTAAGATAATATACCCAAATCAAGGAAAAATAGAAACATATGGAAAATTAACTTCACTTCTTGAATTGGGGGCAGGATTTCATCCTGATTTTTCTGGTAGGGAAAATATATATTTTAATGCTTCTATTTTTGGGCTTACTAGAAAGCAAATAGATGAGAGATTAAATGATATTATAGAATTTTCTGAGTTGGGAGCTTATATAGATAACCCAGTAAGAACTTATTCATCAGGAATGTATATGAGACTAGCATTTGCCGTTGCAATTAATGTGGATGCAGATATTTTATTAGTAGATGAAGTTTTAGCCGTTGGAGACCAACACTTCCAAGAAAAGTGTATTGCTAAAATGAAAGAATTGAAAGAGCAAGGAAAAACAATGGTATTTGTTACACATAGTTTAGGTACTGTAAAGGATTTTTGCAACAGAGCTATATGGCTAAACCAAGGTGTAGTAAAAATGGATGGAGATCCAGATTCGGTAATAGAAGAATATTTAAAAGAAACAAGATAAAATATATAGAAATGGAAGGAAAATATAAATGAAATTAGTAAAAGATTTATACAATTATAGAGAGTTACTAAAAACAAACATAAAAAAAGATGTTGGAGGAAAGTATAAAAATTCAGTTTTAGGAGTTTTATGGTCTTTTATAAATCCACTTCTACAAATAGCTGTATATGCTTTGGTTTTTCAGGTTATATTAAAGAGTGATATACCAAATTATACGGTATACCTATGTTGTGGATTAATTCCATGGCAATACTTTTCGGCTGTAGTACTAAGGGGAGCGGCTACAATAATAGATAATGGAAATATTATTAAAAAAGTATACTTTCCGCGAGAAATATTACCTATATCAGTTGTTACAAGTGAGGGTGTTAATTTTCTAATATCTACAATAATCATACTAGGATTTGTAATATTTGGAGGAATAGGATTATCATTTAATATATTTTGGTATTTTATTATTTTGGCTATACAATACGTTATCTCTATAGGAGTAGCATTTATAGTATCAAGTTTAACAGTTTATTTTAGAGATTTGTTGCATTTATTAGGAATAATGATTCAACTATTATTCTATGCTACACCAATTGTATATTCAATTGCATCAGTACCAGCTAATTTACAATGGATAGTAAAGGTTAACCCTATGTCTTACTTAATAGAAGCTTATAGAAATATATTCTATAATAAAACAATGCCTGATTTTAAAGGCTTAGCAATTGCCTTAGGAATGGGAATTGTGTTATGCATAGCGGGATATTTTATATTCAAAAAATTAGAAAGAAGATTTGCTGAGGAATTGTAATAAAGTAAAAGAAAATAAAAGAGGAAAAAAGATGGATAATAATCAAATTATGATAGAAACTCTGGAAAAAGAGAATCTACTTTTAAAAGAGAATATTAAAAAAATTCAAGAAAAAAATAAAGAGGAAATAGAGAAGAGTGCCAGACTTGCTGAAGAAAACAAGGCAATAAGAGAACAATTGGATTCTATTTTGTATTCAAGAACTTATAAATTTGCAGAAAAGCTAAGAAAAATAATAAAAAAATAAGGAGAGATTATGCAAAAAAAGAAGATAGCTCTTATAATAGACACAGAAAATTGGGCTTTTGATAATATTGCTCATCAAGTAAAGAAAAATTTGGATTGCTATGATATAGATATAATTCCAGGGAGAATTTTTGAAGGCAATATGGTAAAACTATTTATATTTTGCCAGAATTACGATTTGATTCATTTTATATGGAGAGGATACATATCTTTGATTGATAGAGAAGAGATGTATTCATATATAGAGTCGCTTGGAATGACGACAGAAGAATTTAAAGAGAAATTTATATATAATAAAAAAATAAGTTTTTCTGTTTGTGATGAGTTATATTTAGAGGGCGAAGAAAAATGGAGAACAGATAAAATTTTAGAATATACCGATAAATATTTCGTAACTTCTAAAAGATTATATGATATCTACAGCAAACTAGATAAAAAACCAATGATGATAATACATGACGGGGTTGATTTAGATAACTATAAGCCACAAAATTTAGAAAGATTTGATAATGTAACTAATATCAATGTGGGATGGGTTGGAAATAGCAAGTTTAAAGGATCTGACAATGATTGTGACATGAAAGGTGTAGAAGGAGTAATAAAACCGGCTATAAAAGAATTGCAGGATGAAGGATACAAAATAGAGCTAAAATTAGCAGATAGAAATATTAAAATGATAGAACAAAAGGATATGCCTGATTTTTATAACTCTTTAGAACTATACATTTGCGCATCAAAGGCAGAAGGTACACCACTTACAGTGTTAGAAGCGATGGCGATGGGAATACCAGTAATATCAACTAATGTAGGAATTGTAGAAGAAGCATTTGGAGATTGCCAAAAGAACTATATTTTACAAGAGAGAAGCAAAGACTGCCTAAAAGAAAAAATAAAATATTTGATTTCAAACAATTCGGAATTTAAAAAACTATCACAAGAAAATTTAGAAAGCATAAAAAAATGGGATTGGAAAATAATCTCAGAGCAGTATAAAGAATTTTTTGATAAAGTATTAAATGTGTAAAGGAAGGAAAATGAAAGACGATAAATATTTTTGGGATTATCAATTACAACCAGGTATGAAATTGAATAATGATTACTATAAAAGTCAAGATGCTGAACCATTAGTAACAATTGTAACATCGTTTTATAATGCTCAAGAATTTATGTGGCAAACAATAAATTGTGTGTTTAATCAAACTTTTCCATATTGGGAATGGATAATCGTAGATGATGGAAGCACACAAGAAGAAGCATTAGATTACCTAAAACAAGTTGAAAAAATGGATAATAGAATCAAAGTTTATCATAAAGAAAATGAAGGCTTGGCTAAGGGGCGAGATTATGCTATAAAACATTCAAAGACAAAGTACATACTACCGTTAGATGCAGATGATTTGATTGAACCAACTTATATAGAAACATTGTATTGGACAATGGAAATTAATAAAGAAGCATCATGGGCGTTTACTAACTCTGTAGGATTTGGAAAATATATTTATTTGGTTGACCATAAATTTGACAGTGAAAAAATGAAGACAGAGAACCAAATAACTGCTACAGCATTAATAAGAAAAGATAAGATACTGAAGCTAAGTGGATATGGAGTGGCAAAAAGGTATGTAAATGAAGATTGGCACTTATGGCTTAGAATGCTTGCAGAAGGCGATTATCCTGTTCAAGTTACGTATTACGGATTTTGGTATAGAAGAAGAATGCAAAGTTTACTTACAGAAGTAAATGATACCAAGAAAAAAGAAAATGAATTGAGGCTGAGGGATCTTAAAATTGAAGCAGATAAGATAACTAAAAGAGTTGAGCCTGTGATATATTCTGAAGAAAAAACAGAGGATTTACTGCAGTACAATGAATTGAATTTTGATAAAACCTTTCCGAAGGAAAACAAAGGAACAATATTGTATATATTGCCACAAATTGGCTGTGATGCAAAATTATATAAACAAATAAAAGAAAAAAACAATAAATTTAACATAATAGTAATAACATTAGAAAAAACAGAATATTCGGAATATGTGTATAGGCAAAAGTATGAAAAATTTGCAACAGTATTTAATTTAACAACTTTTTTACCATCTAAATATTATTTAGGATTTATAGAATATATAATAAAAACAAGAAATATAAATGAAATTTATATGGCAAAAAACAAATATAGTCAAATAATACAAGGAAAATTTAAAATAATGGATAATATTACATATAGGAATAGCAAATTTGTATATATACTTAAAATATTAGAATATAAATTAAACCATACTATTATAGCAAGGGCTATTAGGAAAGCGATAAGACTATTAAAAAGCTAATATGAAAGGAACGATTGTGTAGATGAAAATTTGGTTTTTAACAGGTGAATTTGCACCAGATTTTGGAGGCGGAATTGGAACATATGTAGAAAATTGCGCTAAAATGTTTGCTAAAGCTGGAGATGATGTAACAGTAATAGTAAGAAGCATTAATGGAAATAAATCAGAGAAAGCAAAAGAAGGTTACAGAATTGAAAGATTTCAACAAGGAGAAGGAGAAAACTATCAATACTTAGGATATGATAATGCATTGGCTTATCAATACTATGAAGTGATAATGAAGATGATTGATAAATATGGAAAACCTGATATTATAGAAATGCAGGAATATAATGCGTATGGACAATATATTATACAAAATAAATTGATGTTGAATGAAAAACTGAAAGACATTCCATTAGTTGTACATCTTCATACTCCAAGCTTTGAAACTTTAAAAATTAATCAATTTAATACGTATGAATTACCATTTTATTGGATTGGTGAGATGGAAAAATTTTGCATTAAAGGTGCAGATGCATTAGTATGCCCAAGTCAATTCTTAGCAGATAAATTACAATATCTAGTAGATGAAAAAATAAAAGTAATAAATTTACCTTTTGACATAGACAAAGAAGAATTAGAAAAATATGAAAAAGAGGGAATTCAAAAACCTGATAAGAAAACTATATTATATTTTGGAAGAACAGAGTACAGAAAAGGCGTTGTGCAAATGCTAAAAGGTGCTGAAAAATTATGGAAAAAAGGATTAGATTTTAAGGTTAAAATTATTGGTGGAGATACAATATTAGAATCAAAAGGTACATATGTTGGAGAGGATTTAAAGAAGAAATATGCTAAATATATAGAAAGTGGCAACCTAGAAATGATGAATTCGATACCACATTTAGATTTGATTCCTCATATTTTATCAGCTACAGCAGTAACAATTCCATCACTATACGAGAATTTTCCTAATACATGTATATACTCAATGTGGCTAGGAAAGCCTGTATTAGTTTCAAAAAGCGGTGGACAGGCAGAAATGGTAAAAGATTCCGGAAAGAATGGATTGATTTTTGACTGGGATAAAGATGGAGATTTTGAAGAAAAACTAGAACAATTATTAAATATGTCTGATGAAGATTTAAAGCAAATGGGAGACAATGCAAAATCAAGAATTCATGAATTATGCAACATGGAAGACAACTTGAAGATTAGAAGAGAATTCTTTGAAGATGTAATAAAAAATAAAAATAAACCTAAAGAGAAGTTTCCGTTTGTTGAAGAAATGCCTAAAGATGAATATATAAAGCAATATGATGGTGAGAAAGATTTATTATCAGTGGTAATTCCATATTATAATTTAGGAAAAACATTACCAGAAACAATAGAAAGTATTAAAGCTACTACTTATAAGAATTATGAAATAATAATAGTAAATGATGGAAGCACTGATGAGGAAAGTGTAAAAGTATTAGAACAATATAAAGATGATGAAAAGGTAAGAGTAGTAAATATAGAGAATAAAGGATTAGCTAATGCAAGAAATGTAGGTGCAAAAGAAGCAAAGGGAGAGTTTGTAGCATTTCTAGATGCGGATGATAAAATTGATCCAACATTTTATGAGAAAGCAATAAGGATATTACACCAATATAGTAATGTTTCATATGTTTATAGCTGGGTTCAATATTTTGAAGGAAGCACGGCGGTATGGCCAACTTTCAATGTTCATATACCATATTTATTATGTGCGAATATGCTCGCAGCTTTTGTAGTAATAAGAAAGAATGATTTTCTAAATTTTGGACAAAATAGAATAAAAATGGAATATGGAATGGAAGATTATGATGGCTGGGTAAGCTTAGCAGAACACGGATATTTGGGAGTATCTATTCCAGAAAAACTTAATTTATATAGAATAAGAAAAGATTCAATGTCAAGGCAATTTAATAAAAAAATGAGAGTGTACTTATACCAGATATCTAAAGAGGGACATGAAAAATTATTTGCAAAATATTCAAAAGACATATATATGCTATTACTTACAAATGGACAGCCTTATTATTGGAATAATCCTACTACACCGGTATACATTCCTACAACTGGACAAGTTCAACAGCCAGATGAAAGAATTTTAAAAATAGAGAGAATGCTTAATTCTTTGCCAGGTAGAGCAGCAAGAAAAGTTTATAGAGGATTAAAGAAAATAAAGCATGGAGTACAAAATATTTTTAAATAAAAGCAGGGAAAGGGGAAAAACAATGGAAAAAAGTGTAAAAGAGAAAATTATTAATATTTTTAAGCAACCATTAATATATGTTTTATTGCTTTGCATATTTGTTCAAGTAAAAATTTATAATACAGTTCCTAATTATGTTATGACTTCTGATAGTTACACATATGCAGAAGAGTATAAAAGTAGTATTTTAAGAGGACAGGTTAATGAATTAAGAACTCCGGTATATCCATACTTTATTAAAGTGATTGAAAAAATCGGAGGACAAGAAAATTTATACAATAATGTTGCAATAGTACAAAAAATACTATTTATAATTACTTTAATATTATTTTATTTTTGCTTGAAAAAAATAACGAAAAGTAATATAATCACATTGGTTTTAACAATAATATTTGGAATTTGTCCATTTATAGTATTGTGGAATATAATGATTTTAACAGAATCAATTTCAATATTTGAAAGCGTATTGCTAAGCTTTGTAACAATATTATACTTAGAAAAGCCTAAAAAACCTACTGCAATAGTATTGGGGATTATAGTTTTAGGTATGATTTTAACAAGACCATCATTCATTTATTTATTACCAATATATTTCTTATTCTGGATATTAAGATTAATATTTAATAAAAAGGAAAAAGAAGTAATTTCAGGTCTTATAAGTCTTACTATTTGCTCAGTTGTATTATTAGGGTATTGTGGACTAATGAAGGCTCAGCATGGAGAGTTTTCAATAACTGCAGTTTCGTATATAAATAATACAATAACTGCAATAAACAGTAATTCATATAAACAATCTGGCAATGAAGATATGATTAAGATTGTGGATGAAATAAAGGGTGATAGAAGCGATAGTGAAATCTGCTGGACTGCACTGAATAAATTAAAAGAGCAGTATTCTGTTGAAGAAATAAAGAATTTTGCTAATACTTCACTTAAAAATGATAAAAATTATTTGAATTTTATAATATCAAAAACAATACAATTAGGCTCATCAAATATAGGCACAGCATCGTATATACCTAATGATGTGTTTATAAATGAAAAATATGCTAATCAGATATATACAGAAATAGGAAATATAATTTTTCCAATTAACTTTGCGATGGTATATATAATGGTAGGAATAGCTGTAATTTATATTTTATATGATTTAATAAAAAATAAAAATATAAATTGGTATTTAGCATTTTTTACGGTATTGATTGCTGCTAATATATTTACATTAATAGTAGGGGCACCTTTTGAATCTCAAAGGCTTTTTGCTTCGTCAATTGTACAAGTTTTACTATTGATTGGATATGTTGTGGCTAAAGGAATATACAATAAAAAAATAAATTAAGAAAGGATAAAAAGATGGAAAAGAAAAACGTAGTTATTATTGGTGCTGGTCCTGCGGGATTAACAATGGCTCATGAGTTACTAAAAGAAAATGGAAATGAGCAATATAATGTAACAGTGCTAGAAGAAACACAAGAAATTGGAGGAATTTCTAAAACAGTAAAATATAATGGAAACCGTATGGATATAGGAGGACATAGATTTTTCTCGAAAGATGAAAGAGTAATGAACTTCTGGCATGATTTAATGCCTGTACAAGGAAAAAACTCATTTGATGATGAAAAACTAGGAAGAGTAAAACCTCTTGAAGAAGGTGGACCAGACCCTGAAAAAGAAGACGATGTAATGCTTATAAGACAAAGGGTTTCTAGAATTTATTATTTAAAGAAATTTTTTGATTATCCAATTAGCATGAAGATGCAAACTTTCAAAAATATGGGATTTGGCCGTACAATGAAAGCTGGTTTTAGCTATTTAAAATCATTGATATTTAAAAGAGAAGAAAAATCATTAGAAGATTTTTATATTAACAGATTTGGTAAAGTACTTTATAGCATGTTCTTTGAAAAATATACTGAAAAACTTTGGGGAAGACATCCAAGCGAAATATCTGCTGATTGGGGAGCTCAACGTGTAAAGGGAATATCTATTAAAGCAGTAATAAAAGATATGTTCCATAAAGCATTCGGAAAGAAAAATAGCGAGAATACGGAGACTTCTTTGATAGAACAATTTTGGTATCCAAAATATGGTCCAGGACATTTATGGGAGACTCTAGCAAATAAAGTTTCAAATGAAGGAGCTTCAATATTAAAAGGATATACTGTTAAAAAATTAAATTTCAAAGATGGAAGAATAGTTTCTGCTGAATGCGAAACACCTGAAGGAATTAAAACAATAGAGGGAGATATATTTGTTTCTTCTATGCCAATGAATGATTTAGTAGCAGGATTTACAGGAATAGATGTACCAACAGAAATAAGAGATATAGCTAAAGGCTTACCTTTCAGAGATTTCATAACAGTTGGATTATTAGTAGACAAGCTAAACTTAGAAAACAAAACTGATATTAAAACTTTAGGAAATATAGTCCCAGATTGCTGGATTTATGTTCAAGAACCAGAAGTTAAAATGTGTAGAATTCAAATATTCAATAACTGGTCACCATATTTGGTAAAAGATGCAGAAAACAAAGTATGGATTGGATTGGAATATACATGCAGTGAAGGCGATGAATACTGGAATATGTCTGATGAAGAATTTATTAACTTTGCAATAGATGAATTAGTCTCAATGAATATAATTAGCAAAGATCAAGTTGAAGATTCTCATCGTGAAAGAATTAAGAAAGCATACCCTGCATATTTTGACACATACAAAGATATTGATAAATTAATAGACTACGTAAATAACATAGATAATTTATACTGTATAGGAAGAAACGGTCAACATAGATATAACAACATGGACCACTCTATGGTAACGGCTATAGAAGCAGCTAAGAATATACGTAATGGAATAGCAGATAAGTCAAATATTTGGAATGTAAATACAGATAAAGAATATCATGAAGTAAAAAAAGCGGAACAAAATTAATTGAAAAAATATCTACCTAGAAAATATTTTTAGGTAGATATTTTTTTGCAAAATTAGTAAAAAATAGCAACAAAAAAATGACAAAATATGTTCCTTTTTTACAAGTTTCATGATACAATAAAGCGAGAATAAGACAAAAGGAGAGATACATATGAAAAGATATATAAAAGTAGTAGCAATAATGTTAATATTACTATCTATGGCAGGGGCTACTAGCAATGCAAATGATAAAACAAGCAATATAAGTTTAGAAAAAGTAGTGGCAGAAAATAAAATAGTAGAAGATGGAACATATGTAATAAAATCTGCAATAAACAACAATTATGTATTGGATGTAGTTGGAGCCTCAAAAGTAAGTGGTGGCAATGTTCAACTATATAAAAATGCCTCGGCGGACCAACAACGTTTTATAGTAAAATACTTAGATAATGGGTACTATACTATTACAGCTAAGCACTCAAGCAAAGTTTTAGACGTGGCAAATGGAGGAAAAACAGCAGGTACAAATGTATGGCAATGTACACCAAATAATTCAGATGCACAAAAATGGTTGTTGAAAGATGCAGGAAATGGATATGTTTATCTAGTATCAAAGTGCAATGGATTGTACCTTGATGTAGCAAATGGAGTAGCAGCAAATGGCACAAACGTACAAGTTTGCTATGGAAATAATTCAAATGCACAGAAATTTAAATTTGAAAAGGTACAAAGCAGTAATAATTCTACAAATAATACTCCGACAGGAACAAAAACAATAGAAGATGGAACATATGTAATAAAATCAGGAATAAATAATGGATATGTATTAGATGTGTTAAATGGTTCTAATATAAGTGGAGCTAATGTTCAATTATATAAAAATTCATCTGTGAATCAACAACGTTTTGTAGTAAAATATTTAGATAATGGGTATTATACTATTACAGCTAAACATTCAAACAAGGTGCTAGATGTAGCAAATGGAGGAAAAACAGCAGGTACAAATGTATGGCAATGTACGCCAAACAATTCTAATGCGCAGAAATGGGTAATCAAGGATGCAGGAAATGGATATTACTATATAATATCAAAATGTAATGGATTATATCTTGATGCTGCAAATGGAGTGGCAGCAAATGGTACAAACATCCAAGTTTGTTATGGAAACAATTCAAATGCTCAAAAGTTTAAGTTTGAAAAATATTCAGAATTTGTAGGAACAAAAACAATAGAAGATGGTACATATCAGATAGAGTCCGGAATTAATAGTGGATATGTACTAGATGTAGTAGGTGGTTCAAATGTAAGTGGAGCTAATGTTCAATTGTATTCAAAAAAATCTGTTACAAGACAACGTTTTACAGTTAAATATTTAGGAGATGGATTTTACACAATAACAGCTGCTCATTCTTCTAAAGTATTAGATGTAGCAAATGGAGGGAAAACAGCAGGTACAAATGTATGGCAATGTACACCAAATAATTCAGATGCGCAAAAATGGATAATAAAAGATGCAGGAAATGGATATTATTATTTAATATCAAAATGTAATGGACTATATCTTGATGCGGCAAATGGAGTAGCAGCAAACGGTACAAACATTCAAGTTTGCTATGGAAATAATTCAAATGCTCAAAAATTTAAATTCGTAAAACCAATAAATATGCTAGAAAGTTTAGATGAAAGCAAATATCCAGGATACAAAGAAAGAATATCTGAACTTATGAATGCACATCCAAATTGGAACTTTGAGTTTTTATATACAGGAATAAAATTCAGCGATGCAGTGGCTGGAGAATATCAAGTAAGAAAAAGAAATCTTGTTCCAACAGAGTATGGTGGAGAATGGATTTCTGGTACAACATTATATGATACAGGATGGTATGGAGCATCTGAAAAGGCTATAGCATATTATATGGATACGCGTAATTTCTTAAGTGATACAGATGTATTCCAATTCCAAGATGTAAATGAATACTTAGAAGGAGCATGCACATTGGATGGATTGAAATCTAAAGTTGCTAATTCATTTTTAGCAGATTATGCAACAGATATTAATACAGCTTGCTTGAATCAAAATGTAAATCCATATTACATAATAGCTAGATTATTCCAGGAAAATGGAACAAACCCTAAGAGTGGAACACATAAAATGGATGCAGGAAATGGTAAGTATTACTATAATCCATTCAATATAGGAGCTACAGGAGATTCTTTAACGGAAGTGTATAACAATGCACTAGCTACAGCTAAGAGAAATGGTTGGGACACTATGGTAAAAGCTCTTGAAGGCGGAATTAAGATATGTAAAGAAAACTGGTTAGACAATTATCAAAATACACTTTATCAGAATAGATTTGATATAGATTCAACAAATGGAACTTCATTATATACTCACCAATACATGCAAAATCTAATGGGAGCATATAGTGAAGCAAGAATATTAAGAAGCTCATATTCTAATACAGGAAAATTGGAATCTAATTTTACATTCCAAATACCTTTGTATGAGGGAATGGATAAGGAACTTTCACCTATTCCTAAAAATAATCAAGAAAGCTATGCAATAAATGTGAAAACGACAGGAACATCAATCCGTATAAGAGAAGATGCTTCAACTGATTCAAAGATATTGAGAGAAATACCAAATGCTGGAACAGTGCTATTATCAGTAAAAAGAGGAATTAATTCTAATTGGCAACAAGTTATTACAACAGATGGATTAATTGGATATGTATCTGGAACATACCTAGAACAAATTGATGATGTAAAAACATGCAACTATAAAGCAAAAGTAAAAACCAACGATGGAAATGGATGTAATGTAAGAATTGGACCAAGTACTAGATTAGATAAAGTAACAGCACTTTCAGATGGCGTTGAAGTAACGGTTATAGATAACTCTACTTATAAAAATATAGATGGATATGATTGGAGCAGAGTAGTACTTTCTAGTGGAACACAGGTATTTATACCAAGTAGATACTTAGCAAAAATAAACTAATCATATTTTAAGAGAGGTAAAAATGAAAAAGATAAATATAAATAAAATGTTTATAATATCAATAATATGTGCAATGATATTACTTGTATTTTCAAGTAATACCATTGCAACAAGCATGGTAGAATTTGATGATGAAATGGCAGATGAACAAGCTAACGAAGAATTAAGGAAACAAGAACAAGAAGACCAAGAAAATGCTGGAAAATCTAGTAATAATTTTTTATCAGAATTATCTGTAGAAGGCTATAAAATAAGCCCTGCTTTTGATAAGCAAACAATAAATTATAGTATAGATGGAGAAATAACAGCAAAGAAAGTTAATATACAAGCCAAAACAGATGATGACAGAGCAACAGTTACTGGAATAGGCGAAGTAGAGTTACAAACTGGTGAAAATAATTTTAGAATAAGTGTAAAAGCAGAAAATGGAACTGAAAGAGCATATTTTATTAAAGTTATAAAGAAAATAGATAATGAGGAATTAAAACTTTCATCTTTAAAAATTAAAGCTGTTGATAAAGACGGAGAAAAGCAAGATGTAGATTTAAATATAGATTTTTCTTCAGATATTTTTGCATATAGTTGCGAAGTTTCTTACACTATTACAAAAATAGAAGTGGAAGCTGTAGCTAATAAAACAAATTCTAAAATAACAATTGAAGATAATCCTGAAGAATTAAAGGAAGGCCAAAATACAATAAAAATAAAACTAACAGATGATAATGAAAATGAAACTATTTATAAAGTACAAGTAAATAAACAATACAGCTTAATGGCTAATGGAGCAATTGATAATGAAACAGGCAGCAAGAACATAGTAATTGGAATTATAGCTATAGTACTTTTGATAATGGTTATATTACTATTTACAAAGAAAAGTAAGAAGAGAAAACATTAAAATTTAAAGTGAGGAATAATGTATGTGGGGAGATATCGCTATTGCATTCTTATTAGCATTTATAACAGCATTTGTAATAACACCGTATACAATAAGATTAGCTATAAAAGTAGGCGCTGTAGACGTACCTAGCGACAGAAGAGTAAATAAAAAGCCAATGCCAAGACTTGGAGGATTAGCAGTTATATCTGGTTTTTTAGTATCTATGATATATTTAATTATATCTATGGCAATAGAGGGGAAAATCAATTTTTTAGAAGATAATTTATATATAAAACTTGCAGGTGTATTACTAGGAATGATTATTCTTGGAATTACATGCTATATAGATGATGTAAAAGGAATAAAGCCATTAACTAAATTAGCAGGACAAACCTTAGCAGCGATTGTTGTTGTTCAGAGTGGTGTTCTTATAGATAATTTTACTATACCTTTTAAAGAAAATAGTATTGTATTAAACGAAGTATTTAGTTATATACTGACTATAGGATGGATAGTAGGAATTACAAATGCAATAAATTTAATAGATGGGCTTGATGGATTATCTTCAGGAATTACATTAATTTCATGTATATCACTATTGATAATTTTTGCATTAAATGAATCTCCGTTAATAGCTATAGTGTTAATTACAGCATTAGCAGGTTCGATAGTTGGATTTTTGCCATATAATTTCAATCCAGCAAAAACATTTATTGGAGATGTAGGTTCCAATTTTATGGGATTTGCACTTTCAATAATATCAATATTAGGTGTGGCTAAAACTTATACAGCTATAGTTTTAATAGCTCCTATAATAGTACTTGCTTTGCCTATATTTGACACTCTATGGGCAATAATTAGAAGAATAGTAAAAACAAAATCTATAAAAGGTGTATTTAAAGCAGATAAAGGTCATTTACATCATAGACTTATGGCAAAAGGTTTTTCACAAAAACAATCAGTACTAATTCTATATGGAATAACTGCGATACTAGGAATGACAGCAGTAATACTTTTGGATAGTGGAATCTGGAAAGCAATATCATTTGCTTTACTTGTAGTTGCAATTATAGCAATAGGATATAAAGATATAAAACAACTAGGATTGTTTAATGATGAAGAAAACAATCATGGCAAAGGAGAATAATATGAAGAAAATTACAATATTAGTACCTGCATATAATGAGGAAGAATCTTTACCTTTTTTATATGAGCGAGTTTCTAAAATTATGAATGAAATGGAGAACTATGAATTTGAGCTTCTTTTTGTTAATGATGGAAGCAAAGATAATACATTAAAAGAAATAAAGGAATTGAGAAGTAAAGATAATAGAGTTAGTTATGTAGACTTTTCAAGAAATTTTGGAAAAGAAATAGGGATGATTGCAGGCTTAGACTATGCAACAGGTGATTGTGTAATAATAATGGATGCAGATTTACAAGATCCACCAGAGCTAATTCCAGAAATGATAGCCTTATGGGAAGAGGGATATGATGATGTATATGCCCAAAGAAAATCTAGAAAAGGTGAAACTTGGTTAAAGAAATTTACATCTAAAATGTATTATAAAGTATTGCAAAGCTTAACAAAGGTGCCAATCCAAAAAGATACAGGAGATTTTAGATTATTAGATAGAAGATGCGTGAATGCATTAAAAAAGATGAGGGAAACGAGCAGATGTTCAAAGAGCATGTTTAGCTGGATGGGGTATAATAAAAAAGCTATTTATTATGATAGAGACCCACGAATAGCAGGAAAAACAAAATGGAATTATAAAAAATTAATAGATTTAGCAATAGATGGAATAACAGCTTTTACAACATCTCCACTTAGAATTTCTACATATCTTAGTATACCAACTTTTTTAGCTTTGATGGTATATTTTATATATGTGATAATTAAATGCATAAGATTAAATGTTGCTATTCAGGCATTCCAAGCTATTATATTATTAATATTATTCTTCTCAGGAGTACAAATAATATTGATAGGAATTATGGGAGAGTATTTAGGTAGAATATTCAATGAATCTAAAAACAGACCATTATATTTGGTAAACGAGTATAATGATAAAAGAGAAAATAATGATTAGAAAGGGTTATCTATAATATATGAGAGAGCAAAATATTATTAATCCTGAAGTAGAAGATGGGCTGGAAGAAAAGCTTGAAATAAGCTTAAGGCCACAATTTTTGAGAGAATACATAGGGCAGAATAAAGTTAAAGAAAATATGAAAGTGTATATAGAGGCTGCAAAGAAAAGAAAGGAGCCTCTAGATCACGTTTTATTATATGGTCCACCGGGCTTAGGAAAAACAACTTTAGCTAATATAATTGCAAATGAAATGCATTCAAACATAAAAGTTACATCTGGTCCAGCAATAACAAAGCCTGGAGATATGGCAGCATTACTTACGGGATTATCAGAGAATGATATTTTATTTATAGATGAGATACATAGAATAAATAGAAATATCGAAGAAATATTATATCCAGCATTGGAAGATTACAAGCTAGATATAATAATAGGAAAAGGTCCAACAGCAAAGTCAATTAGAATAAATCTTCCTAAATTTACAATAGTTGGGGCTACTACAAAAGCTGGTTCTCTTACCACACCATTAAGAGATAGGTTTGGAATAGTGGAAAGACTAGAATTATACAGCTTGGAAGACTTAAAAACAATAATTAAAAGAACGGCTGGAATTTTGAATGTTGGAATAGATGAAGAATCAATAGAAGAAATTGCAAGAAGGTCAAGAGGAACCCCTAGAATTGCTAACAGGCTCGTGAAAAGAATTAGAGATTATGCTACTGTCGTAGGAGATGGAAAAATAGATATTTCTATTGCAAAACTTGGATTAGACAAGCTTGAAATAGATAGCCTTGGACTGGACAAAATAGATAGAAAAATACTAGATGTAATGATTAATAAATATGGAGGAAAACCAATCGGAATAGAAACATTAGCAACCACTGTAGGTGAAGATATTGATACGATTGAGGATGTTTATGAACCTTATTTGATTCAAATAGGATTTATAGCAAGGACTCCAAGAGGCAGAGTACCATTACCAGATGCATATGACCATATTGGGGCAGAGCGTCAAATTAGAATTTAGATAGTTAACAAAAGGGGAAAAGTATGAAAATTAATTGGAATAAGAAAATTGTTATAGGATTATTAATAATATTATTGGTTTCTATATTTTTGGAAGGTGTTGTTTTTAATATTAATTCATTTAGGCTTTTGGGTGGAGAATATCCATATAAGAAGATAGAAATATCTGATGATATTCTAGAAGGTTTAGAAAACTTAGGTGACAATAGGTATAAAGTAACAAAGAATAATCCAATGATTCGAATAAAAGACGTAAACATTCAAACAGGCACTATAAAGCTAGATATATCAAGAGAGCATAAAAACAATCAAATCGGAAAAAGAAAGACAGATATAACTATATATTATTCAGATGCAACTTCGAAATACCTTAGAAAAACACCAACAAAAACTATTAATGAACAAATTGCTAGAAGCCAATTTGGAATATTGCATCTTTCTGGAAAAACTAATTCAATTGTGATACAAATAAAAGCAGAAAAAGATGAGATTATAAACTTAAAAGATATAGAGTTTAATGTTAGTGTACCTTACAAATTCAATTTTGCAAGATTTTCAATGGTATTCTTAATAATAACAGCACTATATTTATTTTTTAATTTAAAAATATTTGATGAAGAATATGATGCAAGAAATAAATATCATTCAACAGTAGTCATCATTGTTCTATTGACTTATATAATCACAATGGTAAGTACAACTATCTTGGAAAGTGATAACAAGAATATAGTAACGGATCTTGATACAACAAGAACAATAGTGTATGAAAAGTATTACACAGATTCATTAATTAATGGCAGTTTAAGCTTACAAGTTGAAAAAGATGCTAGACTTGACGAAATGGATAATGTATATGATGAAACTGCTAGAAGCATGGAAAATATAAATTATTTATATGATTATGCTTACTATGATGGGAATTATTATGTGTATTTTTCAATATTACCACAATTGCTAGTTAATATACCATTTAGACTTATAACTGGGCAGTACATAAATGTAGCATATGAAGTTTTGTTATTTGCATTACTAGGCACAGTATTCACGTTGCTAGCAATTGAAAAGCTTATAAAGAAATTCTTTAAAAATGTTAATTTAAGAATGATGACACTTTCAATGATAACAGCTTTGTTTTCAAGTGTTCTATTATATTTAACAGGAAGAACTTTGGTTTATGAAGTTGTTGCTTCATGTGGATATTGGCTAATAATGCAAGCAGTATATTTCTTAGCTTGTGCATTTGATAAAGAAAAAATAAACTATAAATGTTTAACCATAGGATGCATATCTGCTGCTTTAGCGGTAAATGCAAGACCAAATTTATTAATAGTCTCATTGCTATTTTTGCCGATATTTATAGAAAAGTTTGTAGAATTTATAAAGAAATTAAAGAATGATAATTCAAAAACAACTAAAAAAGAATTTGTAAAATATATATTGTCTATAGCTCTACCTTATGGAATTATAGGAATTAGCATGATGATACTAAATTACGTTAGATTTGGTAGTATAACAGAATTTGGTGCTGCATATCAATTAACGTCAAACGATATGATAAATTTAGGTTATAGATATTCTACTATTCCAATAGGAATATGGCATTACCTATTTAATCCACCTTTAATAAATCTTACTTTTCCATTTATTCATATGCAACCAGTAACACCACTTTATTTAGGCTTTTATGGATGCGGATATGTAGGGGTAGGAACATTTTGGGCAACACCAATAACGTTATTGCTAATATTTATTCCAATCTTAAGAAAGCATATAAAGAATACAAATGTAAAATTATGGAGATTAATAAGAAATTCATTAATTGTAGCATTAATAATGATAATTGTGATAACCTTATTAGCGGCAAGCTATGAAAGATATTCTTTAGATTATACTTGGATGGTAGTATGGCCTGCAATTGCTATGATGCTACTAATATATGATTTAATTAAAGAAAATGAATTAGTTAGAAAAATGTTTGAAATAGTATGCACGATAGCTACAATTATATGTATTTGTGTAGCAATGGCTATGGCCATAAAATCTGAATCAAGATATGCTGAATATTTTTCGTCAGAGCAATATGATAATATATCTCAAAGTATGATGTTTTGGGAATAAAGGAGAATATACTAAATGAAATTGTTAATGCATACATGTTGCGCACCATGCAGTGTATTTTGCATAGAAAGTTTAAGAGCAGAAGGGATTGAACCAACAGTATATTGGTTCAATCCAAATATACATCCATATTCAGAATATAAGAAACGTAGGGATTGTTTAAAAGATTATACAAAATTAATAAGTGTACAAGCCATATTTGATGACGAATATGGCTTAGATGCTTTCTGCCAAGAGGCTGTAAAAGATTTGAATAAAAGATGTGTGAACTATTGTTATCCTGTAAGGTTAAGGAAAACATTTGAATATGCAAAAGAACATGGTTATGATGCAGTAACAACCACTTTATTATATAGCATATATCAGAAGCATGATTTTATAAAGAAACTTATGGCGGATTTAAGCAAAGAATATGGAATAAAGTTTTTATATAGAGATTTTAGAGTTGGATTCTGGAAGGGACATGAGGAAGCAAAGAATTTACAATTATATTTACAGCATTATTGTGGTTGCATTTTCAGCGAAGAAGAATCTGAGTTAAAACGCATAAATTCTATAACAAAGATGCCTGATGGTTTTGAATTTTTGCCAATAAAACGTTCAATTGTAATAAAAAAGGAAAAAAATAATAAAGAAAAATATTTAGAATTATTGTTAGAGGCTGATCCAAATGAAGACGCAATAAAAAAATATTTAGAAAAAGGAGACTTGTTTGTATTAGAATATGAAGAAATTCCAGCTTGTGTTGCGGTTGTGGTGCAGATAAATAATGAAACAGTGGAACTAAAAAATCTAGCCACAAAAGAGGAATATAGAGGAAAAGGTTTTGCCAAGAAGATGATAAAGTATTTATCAGATAATTATAAGCAAAAATATAAAAAAATGATAGTTGGAACTACAGAAAATAATATTCCATTTTATGTAAAACAAGGCTTTAATAAATATGAAAAAACAATAAAAAATTTCTTTACAGATAATTATGATGAAGAAATATGGGATGGAAATCTACATTGTATAGATATGTATTATTATTCGAAAGAATTAAAGATTAAGTAAACAATATAAATGTTTAAAATATAAGCTTTTGGATAACATATTATGGGTGATTAGTATGTTTAAGCCAAAGGCTTTATATTGTGAGAAAAATATTGAGGATTACGTACTCGGAAAAGAACTATTAGAAAAATACTCTGATGTTCCAAGACTGATAATTGACAATCATAACAATATTGAAGAAATGAGAAAAAAGCAAAATAAGGATTTTGCAGATATGAAGCGAAATCTGATAATAGGAGTTAGAAAAACACACAAATTTGTTCCAAATCACAAGACATCAGATTTTTTAGTTCCATATACATCTTCTGGTTGTACAGCAATGTGTATGTACTGTTACCTTGTATGTAATTACAACAAGTGCGCGTATTTGAGGTTGTTTGTGAATAGAGAAGAGATGCTAGATAAAATTATAAGAACGGCGCAAAATGCAGAAAAAGATTTAACCTTTGAAATTGGAAGTAATAGCGATTTGGTTTTAGAGAATACTATTACAAACAATTTAGTTTGGACGATTGAAAACTTTGCCAATACTTCGAAGGGACATTTAACTCTTCCTACTAAGTTTGATATGGTAGA
>ULQP01075691.1_pt1 | contig 83468 bp, 63 predicted proteins | sample 1954571 | NCBI WGS metagenome assembly ULQP01 (sample SAMEA4835657, study PRJEB28245) | human gut metagenome | biome: gut microbiome; material: fecal sample | place: Denmark | collected 2008 | reverse complement strand
TTACTTTTCCGATTTTTGACGAGACAAAGTTACCGATTACAAACGGGATGAAAGAGCGCACGGGAGCCTGCTTCTCGGCGTAGTCCCGATTGATACGTACCAGCGTGATGTTATCCGCCTGCGATGCCATCCGCTCGAAAGGAAAGCGGATGATGGTCGGAGTATTATAGCCCACGCCTAATTCCAAAAGCAGCGTGTTTCGGCGACAAGCCTTTTGCATGAAAGCCTGATAACGCTCGTGGCTCTCGTACCAATGCGCATCCTGCACGAAATGGTCGTCTTTCCTCAGATTCACCTCCATCAATCCGCCGCACACGGGACAACGGGGTACGAGCGAAGCCGGGATACGGCAATTTTCGGTATTCCGGGACATCTCACGTACGAGGGCTTCATTATAATACAGTTTGTCATGGCACGCTTCGGCGCATTGCAGGTAAGCATAATCGCCTTGCACGGCAAATATCCGTTCTCTGTCGAATCCCGCTTTCTCGAACTGCCCGTCCACGTTGGTGGTTATCACGAACCACTCTTTCCGCCCAACCGCCTGCAACAACATCCGGTACAATTCCGTACCGGCTTCGTCATAGCGGTTCTGCCGGATATGGCGCGCCCAGTACGCCCATCGCTCCTCCTCCGTCTTGAAGGGATAAAACGACGAGGTATAGAGGTCTGTAAATCCGTAACGACGAATAAAATCACCGAAATGATCCGTGAAACGGCGACCGCTATATTCCAATCCGGCGGCAGCGGAAAGTCCCGCTCCCGCTCCGATAACGACATACTCCGCCCGGTCGAGCGCGTGGCGCAATTCCGCCAACCGGCAGGAATAACTCTCACTGATGGGCATTTTACGACAATAGGTTTCTATAAATGGATAAGTCATCATCTTTGAATACATTGAATATGACGGAATTTATACCGGTCGCAACGGTCGCGTCAAGATACGCGCGCACGGTGCTGACCGCAATCTCGGCAGCCCGTCTTTGGGGGAATCCGAACTCTCCCGTAGAGATACAGCAGAAAGCGATGCTTTGCAAATCGTGCGCATCGGCCAGCGCAAGGCATGACCGATAACAATCCGCCAGTTGCCGTTCCTGTCGGGGCGTTGGTTCGGCATCACGGACAATGGGACCGACCGTATGCAGTACATAACGGGCAGGCAGGTTGTAGCCGTCCGTAATTTTTGCCCGCCCGGTCGGTTCCGGATGCCCCTGCGCCTGCATCAGCCGGTCGCAAGCCAGACGCAACTGCACTCCCGCCGCCGAATGGATGGCGTTGTCTATGCAGCGGTGCATCGGCACGAAACAACCCAACAGTGTGCTGTTGGCGGCATTGACGATGGCATCCACCTGTAAACGGGTGATGTCGCCCTGCCACAACCGCAAACGCTCGTCCACCCGGCACGGCATGATATCGGACAAGGCGACCATTCCTTTGTCCGCCAATTGCCGTTGCAGCTCCCTGTCCTGCGCCTTTATCAAATCTTCGCTCACGGGATGCGGCGGACGGACGTTCAGCAATGCACGCATCATCCTCCGCTGCTCCGGTAATGAATCCGGTATTTGCAGACAGGTATATTCCTGCCTCTCATCGAGTAATCCCCTAATGAGATATTCCAAATCTTTCATGCTATCTGATTATGGTGTATCGCCCTTCCTTACGTGGTTTCGATGCGGGATAAGGCCCATCTACATAACCGAGAATCACGAAACAACGTGCCACCATATTTTCGGGTATGTTCCAGTCGCGCAAAATCTTTTCTCCCTCAGGATTAGAGAAAGTTTCCTCTCCACGAGCCAGGATACACGATGATATACCAAGTTCGGTCGCTTCAAGCACCATGTTCTCGGCTGCGCAGAAAGCATCCGGCACAGAGTAAAGAAAGTTTTTCAGGCCGAATATAACTATTACGGTTGGCGCGCCATAGAATCCTGAGCGGATAGAAGGGTCGTCGATAATCGAGGGCTGTTCTTTCGACACAAAGCCCCCCATGAGGCGTGAACGGTCGAATCCGCCTAAATTCAGTTTCCCCATAGCTTCATTGAGTGCCTTGTTCTGGCAGGCGACAAAACGGCTGCGCTGTCCTCCACCGGCATTCGGTGCGTATGCTCCGGCTTCAAGTATTTTCAACAGGTCTTCTTCCGCGACCTGCCTGTCGGTATAACGCCGGATACTCCGGCGATACTTCATCAGTTCAAGTAAATCCATGACATCATCGAATTATACGTTTATCTCTTTCCAACATTGTGGGTCAGGGGCATAGAAATCGTGCGTGTAGCCATAAGCAACGGCAGGACATCCCCGGCAAAAACGCAACAGCTCGCAACGGGAGCATTTCTTGAATCGCTCATACTGCCGGTAGGCATCCATCTTTTCTCCATTGTAGATGTCGAGGATGTGCTCTTTGAACACGTTACCTACCGGACTTTCAAATCGCCGGCAAGCCATTACACCGCCCGTCGGCAGAATCGTCATGTGGCAGTCTCCGCAATGACAGCCGTCGTAAACGGTATCGGCATCCGTCGCATCCGGTATTTGGAACAGTCCCTTTTCGTAGAGGAACAATGTCCAGAGATGGTCTTTCAGATTGAATGTCGTGCCGCAATTCTTGTATTGCTCGAACTTCTGCCAGATACGTTCCAAGAAATCCCGATACTCCAACGGCTCGATGTGGGTGCTTTTCTCGAAAGAAGTGGGGCAATAACGCCCGAAAGCGAAAATATCGACCTTGTGTACTACCACCAAGTCGATGATATCCGGTATCTCACGAATATTCGTACCTGATACGGTCGTCATGATGGCACAGCGGATGCCCGCTTTGCGGATAACAGCTATCTTTTCGATGGTAGTGTCGAACGAACCGGGTTTGCGGATGGCATCATGCGTGTCCCGAAGCCCGTCGATGGAAAGCTGGTACTTGTCGCAACCGTATTCTTTCAGACGGGCACACACCTCGTCGGTCAGATGAAACGGGTTCCCCAATATCGTGAATGGAATATCCCGCTCACGCAGCAGCGCGAGAATATCCCAGAAACGGCTGTGCAGAATCGGGTCGCCACCCGTGATATAGAAATAAGGCAGACGTTTCATGCGGCGGCACATTTCCACGCAATCGGTTACCACTTGCCGGGCTTTCGGGAAAGACATTTCAACTAATTTGGGATGTCCCTCCGAAAAGATGTAGCAATGTTCGCAACGCTGGTCGCAACTGTCCGTGATATGCCATTGAAAAGCAAAATATTCCATAATCTGCAACTTTAATGATTATTGTTTGTAGATCGTATTCAGGTTGAATTGGAAACCGCACCGTATAAAATAATCACGGTGCGGCCTCCATCTCAGCGAAACGTAAGTTTACTTGTCGCCTGCACCGCAAGCCGAGCCACAAGCGGCAGGTTTCGGTTCGGGCTTGGTATCGCCGTCGCCCGCACCGCAGGCAGAACCGCAAGCTCCGCTCGGAGTTGCCGTTTCGTCTTTTGCGCAGAGGTAGCTCTGTGCGCTTCTCTTTGCGGAATAAACTCCGCAGACAGATGTCCTTTTCATACTTGTTGTTATTAAAGTGAATACTACAAGGTGAAATCGACCGTGCCAAACAGTTCCATTCATCCTTTTGTCGATGCAAAGTTATATCACATAATACTATCGCACAAGAAGTTACATTTTTCACGCATAGTAACCTTTTTCTCGCTTTTGCAGAAAACCAGCGCTTTGGCAGTGTGTTAAAAAATATATTTTTTTGCACATCGGACGATATGACGATGTTTATTACTAATTTTGCATTTGCAATTAACTTTTAATTTGTAAGCGATGCGGAGAAAAGAAGAACTGAACTCAATCATTGAGATCTGCCCTGTCCGGAACGTAATTGCACGTTTCGGCAACAAATGGGCGTTATTGGTCGTGCTGGTTTTAAGCGAACACGAGAAAGTCCGTTTCAACGAGCTGTGCAGGTTGATACCCGATGTCTCGTCACGCGTTTTGTCCGGCACATTGAAGACGTTGGAAGCAGATGCGCTCGTTTCGCGCAAAATCTATCCCGTAGTACCTCCGAAAGTAGAATATCAACTGACGGAAACGGGGCGTTCGCTGGTACCTCTTATCACCCAATTGACAGAATGGGCACAAACCAATCTCAAGAAAATCGTAGAACACCGAAAAGAATTTGAGGCGCAAGACAAAGAGTAGAAGCGGAGAAATGGTCTGACAGGCTATTAATCAAAAACATAATAATATATACCCATAGTCCCCTTGAACTCGTGAATGAAAATTGATGATAATGTATTCGTCATCGGAAGGATGCTATGCAATCTGCAACAGAGACGGTAATACTGTGCAATATAGAGTGATATAAAAGCAGAATTGGAGAAATAAGATTGCGCAAGCAGATTGCAGAAAAGAGGGAAAGAAAATATGGTTTCAACCACGATATTTCTTTTCCCTCCTTTCTGCGGTAATTAGTTTACTTCGTTTTTTTCCTATATGTACCCGGATTAAAGTAAACCTAAATCCGGCCATATGCAGACATGGAAACAGTACCATTTTATAGCACTCAACAATGCTACGATTTACATCGGACTAATCGAACAATCCGTTTACCAAATTAACAGCATCATCCTTTTTCTGATTGATGATTTTGGCGTACACCTGTGTCATTTTCACATCGGCATGACCGAGCAGTTTCGAGGTAGTATAGAGATCTGCTCCGAGCGTCAGCATCATCGTTGCAAAAGTATGGCGGGCCGTGTGAAAGGTGAACCGCTTGTCGATTCCAGCAGCTTTCGCCCAAGGCTTGATGAGTATATTCATCATCGACGGACTGGGTAAATCGAACACATGGTCGTCTGCTGTCTTTTCTCCTCGTTCTGGCATCCACTTCAACGCTTCCGGAGAAAGAGGCAGGTAAATCGGCTCTTTGGTCTTTTGCATGGATACAGCCAAGCGGTATTGCCCTCTATCGACGAATACGTCTTTCCACTTCAATCCCACAATATCGCTCACGCGCAATCCGCAGAAGCAGGAGAACAAATAAGCAGACTTCACCGCCTCATTATTCATCGGAGTGGCTATTAACGCCCGGACTTCTTCAATGGTCATATACGACCGTTTGCTCTCTGGCAGGCGAATCTTATCCGAATTATTGATTTTGGTAAACGGATTGACTTTGATAATCTCCGCACGAACGGCAGCGTTCAAAGCACCGTTTAGGATACGATAGTAGGTGTGGAGTGTAAAGTTCGACACACGTTTCCCTTTGGGACGATATTCCGTCATCAGATAATCGAGGTAGTCCTGGCAGAATGCTTTGTCGATTCGATCCATCGTCATCCGTTCTCCTGCATAGTCTTTCAGGATACGAATAGTAACTGCGATTTGGTTTCCGTCCTTTTTGCCTCGTTTTGCCTGATTCTCTTTATATGTATTCATCCAATCGAGCAAGAATACCTTTTCCCTGTTCTCGATACCGACTTCCCCATTGGTCAATTCAATGATGCGTTTCGATTTGATTGCATTGGCCGCATCCATCGTTGCTTGATTCCGTTTCCGGGCATTATTGTCCGTTTCCGGGATGATATACATTTTGAGGTACTCGTATGTCCGCTTTCCGTCGCGGTAAATATCCAGATACAAACTCTTGCTTCCGTCGCTCAACGGCTTCATCCGAAGACGGATCGGTTCTTTGACTTTCGTCGGCTTCTTCACTCGTGGCATATTCAATTCCTTTATTCGTTATTTCTGTTGCAGAGGTAGGAATAATAATCCGAATTAAGGAACAAACAAGAAACAAAAATGTACCGAATAAGAACCAACCAACTGAAAACAACTGAAAAGAAATATACACACTTAAACACCTATAAAACAGCGTATTTATTTTCACTTGCTTGGCTCTTGTTTTCTTTTTACGAGTGTATTCTATAAATCTGGAAAATTTACTCGAATTTCTCAGGGAATATAAATTGGCTATCACCAAAGATACGCAGGAGCAAGCCGAAAAATTCGGGCAATCTCTACTTGATAAGTTCCTTTGCCAAATTCAAGACAAATGGGATGAAACTGAAAGAAAAATACGCAAGGCTGACAGCTATATTCTCATACCGCATTGGGTATTCTATATTCTGATTATCATTCTAGTTGCCCTCTCTTCTTTTTTCGCCAGCATCATAATAGTCAATGCGGAATTTTTGCACTCGGTGTTGATTTGGAAAGTTGCTATTGGTTGTATTCTCATGACTATTTTAGGAGTTGGCATCATGATAACTATACAGAAATTTTTGGATAGGCGTAAATAAACGAAAAGTCTCAACTGGATAGGATTGCTATCGTTGAGACTTTACTTTGTATTGTGTCAAAAGACGGCTATTTACTCTCCTTGCTCTAACACCCCTCTGATTTGCTTATCAAAATCAGAATCAATTGGTTGAGTAAGATTAAAAATATCATATTCATGTTCCGCCTTAGCTTTTGCTTGAGCAGCAGAAATACGCCCTTTGTCTGGCAAAATTTGATAATCCATAAATGAAAGGAACTTTGTTACACTTTCAGAGAATTGCTCCATATCAAAAGTGTTCCTACGTCTAATAAGGGTTTCAATATAATCAAAGAATGCTGATACGGCCAGTTCCAATTCCTTTATTTTTTTCTCTGGCAGATAGTTCTTTGCAATAGAGACATCAGATTTCAAGACACGTCCATTAGGAGAGTTTTTCCAAGTTGTCAAGCCCATATGCTCTTTGGTATGATCCGCATTGTGATACACAATTTCGGCTGCAGTCTGTCCTGTAATTGCATAATGAAATTGATTCTGAATCATCGCATAAAAATCGTGTGTCGTTGGCGAGTTCTTGTCATAATCAATGCTACACTCTGCATATATATCCGTAATCTTCTGCCAAATCCGACGTTCACTGGCACGGATGGAACGTATCCGTTCAAGCAACTCCTGAAAATAATCCTGCCCAAATACAGTCTCTCCCTGCTTCAATCGATCATCATTAAGAACAAACCCTTTTTTAATGTATTCATTCAGGATTTTCGTAGCCCATTGACGGAAGCGAGTGGCTTGTAGTGAATTTACACGATAACCAACCGAAATAACAGCATCAAGGTTATAAAATTGGGTGTTATATATCTTGCCATCCTCGGCAGTATGTGCAAATTTTGCACAAACTGAATCCTGCTGCAACTCAGACGACTCAAATATATTTTTGAGATGCTTGGAAACAACTGTCCTATCCACGCCGAAAAGTTGCGCCATCGCCTTTTGGGTACACCACAATGTCTCATCCCTAATGATTACCTGCACCTTGCCTTCCTTTTCCGGAAGATTGTATAATATGAATTGAATATCTTTGGGCATATACTTATGTTTTAGCCTTCACAATTACTAAAATTTTGCAAAATTCTAATATTATAAAAACTACAGATATATCTTACGAAAGTATTCTCCAGTTTACACATTACATTCTAATCTAACGACTCAGGTTCATCATCAGCTGAGTCAGTTGTACTTGCATCAAAAGTTAAAAATACTTCAAGAAAAGCCGTTTCTCTATAAAAGTAATTCGGATTATCAATCAATTTATCTTCCATAAAATGAAAACCCCAGTTGGCATACTCTTCCATTGTCTGCATTAAAGCATCAACCGCTTTACGAAGTGTTACTAAACCTTTATCAAGAGCAATGAAATCAAAATCGGTTTTAGCGACCAGTGCTGTAAAAATAAACTCCCTTAATTTGGGATAAGCTTTACGACCTTTTACGGAATCTATATTACCCCAATATTGAATCGGCTGTCCCAAAGATTTGATTTTTGTACTGTCATCAATGAGTTTTCGTCTTTGATCATAATATAGACCAATAAAGAATGCTATGATGAAAATCTCATAACCAGCACCAAACAACTTTCCTTTGGCATCCCCCAGATTAGTAACGCCTTTCCCATAATCGCTGAAATTTTTGATTATAGACTCCTCATAACGTTTCTCCCAGTTAGGATTACGTCTTGCCCACACATCATATAGTTTCTCTGCCATAGCTTTATTTAATTCTTTCAGTTAATGTTTGAATTGTCGACAAATCTTCTTCATCGTAACCAGAAGCTTTCTGAATGCGATATACAGAACATGATAGTTGATTTATTTTATCAAAATCCAACTTACGAGTCTGTGTTTCTCTATCAAATTTCAACAGGTCTTTTGTAAATATAATACATTGTTTATCAATATCATCAATTATATTATAGAAAATATCCTCTTTAAAATCTCCGAACGAAGATGTCGGAGCGTCGAAAATCAAAGGATAATCTTCATCTCTCTTTAGCGTAGTGATATTAGAAATGGCAAAAAGAACAGACATATACATTGTCGTTTTTTGTGCGCCACCCGGATTAGCTATTATAGTATCATTTGAGCTATAAAGATTTATTTTAGCAGATCCGTCAACTGTTCTCTTTATTTTAATAACACCACGGAAATCATCTGCGTTAAGTTTTTTTAGATATATATTAGCCTGTTCTTCGAGGGTCCTAATAAATTCTTCTACATTTCTATCCTTTGCCGCCTCAAATGCCTTCATTATTCGCTCAAGCGTAATATGGACCTTCTGATAGATTCTTACAATTCCATTAGACGGAACAATTTGATTCTGCTTATCTTTTAACTCCTGTTTCTGTATCTCGAGTTCTTCAAGTCTGCGTTTAAGGTCTTGAAGGTCTAATGACGCTCTTTTACTACTGTCAGATAGCCCTTTGAAATCCTTAAAGTTTTTGATAAGCATTTCCTCTGTTAAATCAGGAGTTTGAATAAGCAGCTGCATTTTTGAGTCCTCAGCCTCTGTCAAGTCTTTATTTACTTTCTCCAAGTCCTGCTTTCTGATTTGTACAAAAGATAGTCTGTCGGCAATAATAGTTGCTAATTTAGATAATTCTTGTTCAGTATCACCACTTAATTGAATGCTCCGAGTATGAAGTTCATTTATATATGTGTTTTCAAAAAGTGGTTTTATCGGGGCTTCTTGTTGTTGCACAGATTCCGATTCTTTATGAATATGCTCCAGATATTCATTCAGTTTGTTGACCATAAAGTTATAGGCCTCGCTCCCTTTTTCTGCTGGACGACCACAAACTTTGCATATCTCATCATCAATCATCTCCTGCATCGTTTCTTTATCAGGGAGATTCCATGGGAGAGGAGTCGCATTATTGGCTAGTTTTTGAATCTCTCTAATCGCTTCTAACTTCCCTTTCTCAATGGCTATACGTTCATCTTCTGCCTTCTGCAATTTACGTTTCTCTCGGCTAAGAGCCGATACTTTTTTCTGATATTCACTTAAAACAGAAGGATATGCACGAAGAATCCACATATCATCAAGCAACATGGCATTATAATCCAAATTAATATAGCCCAGTAGTCTACGTTGCTCATTTTTTTTCTGTTCAATTCGGGCATTTATATCTTGTAGGTTCTCACAAGCATCTTGGTTCTCCTCCAAAATTTTCAAACGAGTTTCATAGTCTGATACAGCTTTCTCTTTTGTACTAATATCATGTCGCACATCAGAAATCTCTGACTGCACTTTACCCAAATCAAATTCAAGCTGTTTAATAATTGCCTCTTGTTTTTTGTCTTTTCTTAATTCTTTAGTAACTAAATTGTCAGACTGTTGCTCAAAATATGAGGTCATCTCGACAAGATTATCGAATTGCTTGATTCCAGAGAATGTATCAACAAGTGTTTTGAGTGCCGTATTATTATCGAACACATTTAATTCCCGTTCTCCTTTAAAAAGGCAATAACGACGAATAACTGTATCAAAACATGATTCCAATAATATCTTTCCATCTCGATTATGTCTTTCCGAACCAACTATCTCATAGCCAACGAAAGAAAAATCTCTTGTTTTTAGGAGGTTATCGGATGTTTTTTCAAAAATGAATTTTTTACAAATTTCTTTTTCTCCTCCATGTTCAAATGTCATAGTGACAGAAACTTCATCACTCTCTCCAATTCCCATTTCCGCTTTACGCATTTCGGAAATATTACTTTCACTTTTATTGTCTTTGCTGGTATCAAACAACCATTCCAATGCCTCGAAAAAGGTTGTTTTACCATCACCATTATCTCCAATGACAAGTGTAAGACCGTCCGATAGTTCAAAACTGTTTTCTCCGTAATAACTGCGGAAATTCTTAATAATAATCTTATTTAGTTTCATATATTCGAGGTCAAGAAGTTCGATACTTGAGTGTATATTTCTTTTTGAGTATATTGATTTTCATTGCCATCAATAATCATTGCAACAGCTCGTATTGTAGCATTTTCTGAATCGAGAGCATCTGCAATAGTCTCGTTTCCAGTTAGTGTATACTCTCCTAACTCGGCCAGTTTGGGGTCGGCCAATACTGCTTGCAGTATTCTGTCTCCATTTGTATAATGAGTAGCCATAATGATATTAGTTAAATATTGAAATCTGATATTGGTTTAATACATCATCTAATGTATTCAATGCGTCGTTACAATTTTCAGAAAGCAACGCAAAATCTCGAACACGGTTTATTTCAGCTAAAACTAAACTCTTCTCCAACTCATAGCAATCTGGGTCAAAGTTTATCTGTGGAATCACTACTAAATCGTGAATAATAGCAAACCGTTTGTCGTTATGTGTTCGCAGTACACGCCCCCGACGTTGAATAAATTGTCTAGGATTTCCAGTGCTGGCACAGAAGATTGCAAACTCGCTTCGCGGAACATCAACACCTTCATCCAAACATTTCATAGAAGTTAATACATCGATATTGCCTTTTGCAAAATCAGCCAATATTGCATCACGGTCGGTGGATTCTGAGGTAAATTGACGTACAACAATATGCGAATCAACATCTCTTACGATTCGGGTATATTCGTTAATTAGATGAATGGTGTCTTCGTCATCTTTGATTCGTTCAGTCGTGTCAAAGACATCTGCACCTTGATCATCGGGTTGATTCCCTTCCGGAACATATACTAACGTATATTTTAATGAACCTGTTTTCTCTCGATGTTCTTTTAAAATATCTTCAAATATGCTCTTTTTATTTTCTGCTTTATGGATAATCTGCTTCCGTTTAAGCAAAAGCCGTTTTAATATCTCGCGGCTATCATCATCTTCTCGATTGATTATTTTTGCAATCTTCTTCGATAATTCAATGTATTGAATCATCTCCTCATTTGTCAGTTCAACTAAATGTGGATAGTAATAATATTTGCACAATGCTTTATTCCTAATAGCCTCCGCCATTGAGTATTCGAAAGTATATATTCCGTTGCAACCAAAGAAATCCATTAAGCGAGCATTACCTTCTTCGTCAAACTGACGTTCTGGAGTTGCAGACAAACCAATTCTTCGTGAATACTTTATATCGTTAAGACGTTTGGCAATGAGTCCGGCTCCCATATTATGGGCTTCATCAGCTATGAACAATAATTTGTTCTTCGGGAACTGATTTAATTCTATGAAATTAGCCGGTCGAATAAAGGATGCATATGTGGAAATTATCACATAAGATTGCTTATTGCCTGGATTTGAAAGCTCCAACATCCTTATATTTGCCAATGAGATTTGCCATCCACTATATTTAGAGCAGACTTTAATTACATTGGTAAAGTTAAATTTTGCACACTCTTTTTCCCATTGGTCTACAAGGGTGATTGTTGGAACCAGTATAAGGGCTTTATAATAACCTAATCTTTTATAAATTTCAAGTAGGCAGTTTAATGAGGTAATGGTTTTACCAGTACCAGTTGCCATTGCAAACAGGCCTTTCTGTTTGTTGGCTTTCCAATTCTCAAAAGCCTGAATTTGATAATCTCTTGGACCAGATGTATATGGAAATTGCGGTTCATTGCTCCGTATAACAGCAGCCCTATATTCAATCTCTTTGAGCTTATCCAGAATGACCTCCAAACGCTCTTTGGAATTATCCAATGCTTTGATTATGTGTTTGGAAATACTCTGCTGACGATCGTTTCTTAATATATTGTATTCCGCTTCAAGCAATTCAGACATTGACTTATCAGGAAAGCTATCTGTAATTCTAGTCTGAACTTTATCTACTGATAAATAAACAACATTGTCATCCTTTTCTTGGAATACGTTTTCAAAATCTTTTCTAATCGCTTCAACCTTCGCAACCTCAATATTCCCATCCCAATCACATGAGACAGTCAAGCTTTCGATATTATCTACGAGTGCTGTTCGTGAGAAATTACACGAACCATCAAATCCAACTTTGTTAATACCATCGTAGAAAATGCCAGATTTAGTATGAGAAATCCCTATACCGCTTTTAGGAGCAATGATTTTAACTTCAAAGCGGTTATGACGTATAAGCCAAGCTAAACAATCAAAAAAATGTCGATCCCTTTCTGATAATGTGTTTTTAATCTTTTGAATATCAAATATGTCAAAAAATGGCATTTCAATATCACCGGTTCCTGCTGCAATGGCGTTTTTATCTTCATCTGTCAAAATATCATTGACAATGAGCCGCATTTTGCCCCCATTATAAAGGAATACAGCAAACCCATTTGCGAGTACGCTTATTGCCGATGAAGAAAAGAATCCAAGCATAAGGTCAAAATACGTTGCGTTACATAGACAATCGGAGAAGAAGCCTATTGGTTCCCACTCTGTACGCGACTTATAACGCCGATGTTCAGGCCATATGATATCTGATTTAAGCATACGATCTCTATCTGACAATGTATTTATTTAGTGTTTTTTCAACATTTTCTCTTGAAATATTATTGACCAATGCATACCTATTATAAAGATCTTTTTTATCTTTATCTTTAAGCAACTCAGGATTAAAAATATAAACAAACAAATATTTTAGCAATAATTGGTTATTTACCAACATTCTTTTTGATGCGGGATCCCAAATAATTTTAACCCAAGGTTCATTTGATACATTCCTATCTAATTTAGCAAATACGCCCAGGATATCCTTTATAGATATCTCATTATTCTCTGAACATATATAAGAAATAGACTTTATCATTTGAAGCAAAGCTACAGGTCTAAATATAATATTTCCCCCATTTATGGGGTCCCTATACTTTTCTGCTGCAGTTAACGAATCTCTAAGTATAAAATCCTCTATCTCTGGAGATATATTAAGCATTAAATTCCAAAAGTTATTTAAGTATTTAATGTATCCAGATATAATATCTTCATCAGGCCTGCTTCTTAGAAAATCCTTCAATTTGGTTTTACTAATAATCTTCTTATAATAAAAAATCTGAAATAACTCAACATTACATTCATATAAGGTAATCAGTGAAGTAAATGAACTTTTATCATTTACTGGGATAGATTTTGTATTAGTAGCTTTTATACGATCACCAGTAAATAAAATATGAGTTTCAAGTAATTCTCGTGTAGCAATTGCCACAATGTCATCTTCATCTAAAGCAATAATATCTCCTAACTTAACCGGCTTAGCATACCTGTTAAGTGTCGAGAAGATTCGCCTAGACTTTTTCATCCCCATATCACTAGTATTATGACCTATTAGTATAACACTAATTGTTTCAGAGGCTAGTGCTGGATTCTTTTTGATAGCCTCTTTAATTCCTTCAATACGATGTTGTCCGTCTACCGGAAATATTTTCTCTTTACCATTAAGATGCAATATACCAACATTGGGAAACTCATTTTCATCAAGCTCAAATCTAATTTCAGTCCATTGAGGTTCCCCATCATACACGGCTAAAACTAAAGCATTAAAGAATCGGTCATCCCGATCTAAAATATATTGTTTAATTTTTCCTGTATTATCAGTAAGAGATCTTTGAAGTCTATCCTTCAGCGTTTTAGATGTATATATTTCGTTTCCAACTTTTCTATCAACTAATTCATTGATTTGCTGAAAAGAAAAGTTTGCAGAATAATAGACAGTATTACCTATTTTTCCTCTTATAGCTGGTATATTCATATATTAATTATTATTAAAAGCCGGGACTGTTGCTTGAACATCAACTTTATCTGGTATCTTTTCATTCAACGGAGGTAGTATCGACCTAATCAGAACAGCTTCTGTTTTGTCAATCCAATCATTATCCGTATTAGGGTAATATCGGTAAAACAAATACGGTCCCCACAGTCGAAACATTTTTTTAATCATTGCTCGTTCTGTATCTGCAAAGTACTCAAGTGCACGCTTCCTTATATTTTGAACCCTAGTATATTTACATCTACCAATATATAAAATATGATTCTCAAAAAAAGCAAATTAATTCCTTTCAGAAAGAATATATACAAACCACCTGTATCTGTTGGCAAAGATTTAATCTCATTGGAAATATCTGAGTTATCAGCATTTAAATATTTAAATTCAACAGACCATTGATTTTCATTCCTGACAGGATCATTTACTGGCAATATATTATCTTTCCATCTTGAAGGATTATGGTAATACAAAACCTCATGCTTCAAGTTTTCATCATCGTCAGCTACAAATGCTCTATACAACATACTATATTTATATAAAACAGTTAGCACAAGGTATTTCATCATCTTCGTCAAACATATCGACTAGCAAGCCACTCACTGTTTTTGCCTTCAAATTCTCTTGCTTTTTGATATAGTCTAATTTTATCTGACGAACTCGTTCTGGACGACTTAATTCTGCAAGTGTCTCTCCTTGAATCCATGTATAGCCATCCTTCTCATACTCCATAGACTTTTTGTACAACTCTGGATGCTGCTCTAGAAGCCAAATCCACTCTATACGTTGTTGGAAAAAGCAAAAATAACAACCAGAACGGCTACGGCAATACTCTCCTTTCTTACCATCGACCTCAAATTCTATTGGGTTGTAGTACGCAGGAACTCCGACACCACTTTCCTCCAAGATTCTGAATATATCATCCTTGACTAGGATATCCTCATTATCAATCAAAGGAAACTCTTCAAGTTTACCTACAGGGTAATCAGTTGTCTTCAAGTATTCAAACACCACTCGATTAAAAGTCTTTACGCTCAAATCTAGCAGGGCATTCAACTTCCGGCTATAAAAGAACGACTTGTTTATCAGAGTTGAGGCGATCTCAATAGCTTCTTCTTTAATGTTCTCTGGAGCACACTGTTTGTAAAGGTCAGTAATTAACTCCATGTTTTCATTGTGTAAAGCCTTGTGTATAACATCAAGGCTCCAAATATTCCTTCTAAATGGAAATACAGCCTGTATATTCGGTTTGGTCGAAACATAACCTTCTCGGTCTTCGTCTCCACGAATACCAACATAAGATACTGTAGGCTCATCACCAACGAACTTCTCAAATTCAGCTAGCTTCATTTTTTGTGTACACCAGCGAGCCTGTGGTGATGGTAAATAGCCACCACTAATCTTTAAAAAGTGGTCAAATGGTGTTGGCTCAGGACTACCTTCAGCAGCCTTCAATCGCTCGACCTTACCTAGGAATGACTCTAGATTATCGACCAATTTCTCTGTCTCTTCCAACTCGCATCCAGTGTCTGAGTTGTAGTATTCCACCTTCAGTGTTGGATACTTCTGCTTCATATAGATGGCTAAAGCCGCACTATCCTTTCCACCAGAAATTCCAAGAACATGTCTTACCTTAGTCATCATTCAATCTCTTTTTAATTATACTTAAAAGTGCATAAGCATTGATTTCACTATCACTTGATAATAATTTATCAATCTTTGTTTCAAGTTTTTTTGCTTGCTCTGTCTTTGTTGCATTCAACTGAACAATTTGCTGTGAGGTTGTGCCATCACTTGAAATCATCTCAAAACGGAAGAAGTTATCCCCACTTGCCAGTCCCTTGTTACTAATCTCAACGTACTTTAAAAGCTCTTTAAACAAGTGTACGAGGTTATCAACCAAGTATGCTTCTTCCTCATCTATCAAAGCCTCCAACTGCTTATCTAAAACCACATACGCCAAAGATTGATACCAAGCTGCCCTGTCTGTATTCTTAGTCAATATACGAGTTAAGAAGTTTTTTTGTCTTTCGGTTAGCAAGTATGTTTTGATAGATGCATATCGTTGTTCTAATTCTGCTTTATATAAAGAGAATTCTTTACTCTTCAAACCAAGTTCGTCAACAAGTACACCCTCCAATCGATTAATTAGATTTGAATAGCACATACGGAGCTCTCTAATAGCCTTCTGGAGCAACTCTACATATCGCTTAAGAACATCTGCATTACTTGCTATCTCTGCATCCTTGAAACCTAATGCACGCGGGAGATCCTCAAAAAAGGTTTTCTCTGGGTCTTTTGCAAATGCCAATACAGCTCGGAACTGTACAGTAGATTTCTGAAGACGTTTGGTCTGTTTTGTATATTTATTGAGTTTCTTGTAAAAAAGCAGGAACGGTTTGATTGTCTCGATAAGACTATCAGCCGTGAACTCTGCATCCTGCATTAAGCCTAATGCCTCACGATACTTGTTGAATAAGTCTAGTTTAACCCCATCAACATTGAAAGCTTTAATGGAGAATCCTGTAGGGGATTTCTGCATAATGTCCAATACCTCACGAGTAATCGTAGGTATATATATCCCAGCATCATTATACAGCGAGTAATCATTCTTTTTAATGATCAAGAATGCCGGCAGCCACATGTCTATCACTCCTTGCTTCAACTTGAAGGGGCGAGAGCGTAATATCTTTACAAGATCTCCTAATTTACGAGGTTTTTCTTTACTAGTATCAAGGAACTCCTCGCAGGCCCTCCACAAAGGCATGAAACTTTCTTCGTTGGGAGCATCAAGAAAATACTCTTTACCGATATGTTTATGGATACCCGTGTTATGAAGTAGCGTCAAATAGATAGTTTTTTCTGGAGGAAACTTACCATCCTCAAAGCCTAAATTGGGCTCTGAACTATTATGCAGTAAATGAGTAAGGAAGTTAACGCGAGCCATTGATATTGCACTACTGGGCTTATGTTTGTTGACCATCTCATTGATATACACTGGTGTGTCACAATACACCCGGTCACATATCATTGATAGCCACTTGTTAAATAGGGTTTTCGAAGAGATGTCAAGGATATCTCCTCGATATACCCAAATGACATCTGAGTTATAGCTGAAAAGGGTATTTAATACACTGGTGGTTAGCAAACTTTGCTCATGTGCAATAAGAGCATTGAGTTCTTTCTGAGCTACATTATCTTTATTGTCAACATCATTCTGGACATAAGCTAGTTTATCAAGCTGCCATACGTGATCTATAATTTGGTCTGCTTTCTTGAAGTATGCATACAAAATAGCTTCTTCAACACCTGCAGAGTGTTGTTTTAATGCATCTACTGTGAGATCTTCATTAAATATGAGATTGATGTAGCCATCGATTTCATTCTGAGGCTGTAGAATAATCGGATGGTCTGTAATCTCATACTTAAAGTATCGAGGTGTACCCTTGCGGTAATAAGAGGCGTTAGCAAACTCAATGGGAAAATTGAAGTTTGTGATGAGCTTCTCCACAATATCTTTAGAGCGGGGAACAATACCTGCAGCCTTCAATAATTCGCCTTCGATATTGACATCCGTTCCTTCAAACAATATATATTGAGACTTGTAGGTCGCATATCGAATAATCTTATGTTGCGTAAGCAATTCAATAACAGACACCGGGTCGTCGATACCTAAAGCAAATTTTGCATATTCGGAAAGCTTCTCTTTGTTAAATTGCACTCCTGCCTTACCAAAGAGATTGAACATACCAATCGTCTTAATAAGCTTCATGGCATCTGTAGCTGTTTCGCCCTCAAATAAACTCTCAATGCGCTCTAAACTTACGCATATGGCAGTCCATGCAGTAGAGTCTGCATTTACTTCCGACAAGTAAGAATAAAAGTTGTATATATCATAGTCATAGACATCAGCTAAGCTATATGTTGTATTCTCTTTTTCCTTAAAATGATGAAGAGAGCCTTGTCCTGTAGCTTCAAGAAAAGAGAATAGAGTCCTTTCGTTCTGACCGTACCTCTGAATGGACAGGGTCAATGCTTGTGCAGCAAAAATGTCCAACGGATACAAACTTACTGCAGTATCATAAGCAATAGATGAACTGGCAAACTTACTTCCAATGGCTAAATTGTAAATCTGTTTAAAATGCTGATTCACAATATCTCGTTTTGTTCTTCCTATACGTTTAGATGCGAGATAAAGTAGCTGTTCTATAGGCTCATTAAAAACAATCTCCTGAAAACGACCCTTTACCTTTGTCCATTCATTGCGCTGGCTCTCTGTTAATGTACGAGAATACGAATTAAAATTCTGGTGTAATGTTGTAAGTAGAATGGCATTACGTCGTTCATCATTGATGAACTCCGTAAACTTCTGAAATAAGTACAACTCCTTTTCAGGGTTATTTTTTGCTGCATACTCTAGTAATTTGCCAAACTCATCGATTACGAGAATTACAAACTCCTCACGTTTCTCTGCCCTCTTGAAATAGCTTTTCAGATTTTCAAAAAGATTGTCCGAAGCCTCTGTCGGAAAGAGATTCTCAGTGAGAACTCTTTGAAGAGAGGCATAATCGCCTACAATTTTCTCGAACCTGAATCGGACAAAACCATTAAACTGCCCCTTGTTGGTAATGAGAATCTTACTATTATTTTTTAAGCTATCCTCAAGAGCCAAAATGAAATTGGATTTACCAGTTCCATATGAGCCGATAATATTAAATGAGTGTACGCCCGCATTGAATGAATTCACAATGTTACCAATGACCTTTATAGCATTCTGAGTCACAATATAGCTATTGGAGTCAAAGGTAGTTTGAGCGATATTTATTGATGGAGTATATTTCATATTAGTTCTCCTCGTAATATTTGTTTAGTACCTCTATAGGTGCAGGCGATGTCTTGAATTGCAACTCTTTAATACCTGCGACATCTGAAAATACAATCTCCGATGGATATTGAAGACAAAGCCGTTTGATAAGATCTATGACGTCATTGTTAGTCAAACAAAAAATCAAAGCTAGCTCGGCAATATCATCAAAGGAAACACTATTTTGACCCTTACACCTAATTATCAATGCGTAAAGAAATACCAAACTAGGTACCTTGCTACGAGCATCAAAGTTGAATATATAGCTATCTTTTTCTGCTTCATTTATCAAATTCAGAGGAGCCAACAAACAGTTGCTATCCTCCAAATTGGTATTGCTTTTGCTACAATAGTTGTGAAACATTACACCAATATCTCGCTTGATAGTATTGTCATTATACAAGTTTTTATACTGTGTTCCTTCAAAGCAAGTATGCTTAATGTAGTTTTGCAGTCTGCTCTTTTCTATGATATTTCGTTGGCGATGATATTCGATAAATGTCGTTTTGTAGATTGTAGCATACTCTGTATTGATCAGCATAAAATGCAGCAACCACAGAGTTCCAATATCTTCAAGATAGGGATCTTTACCATTCGCATCATCGAAAATGTAGCCAGCTATTGGCGCAAGACCATCTTCCTGCAATAATCCAAACGCTTTTAGCCAAAATCTGATTGAAGCTACCATATTCTTACCAACGCCAAGATGTACAACTGCCTCATCATCGTTGAAATTATTTCCAGCGTTGACAAAATCATATCCTCGCTTAAGCCAATGGGACTTGCAAGCGAATGACTCATGTCCAGAGAATATTGGTTTTGAAATATTTCTAATCATTATTTTATTCTTTTTAGATTGTTATGCCACATTCTACAAAGCATTATCATCTTATATTCTTAGCTCTGGTTCATTAACTTGATAACATCTTCCGGCAACATCGCATTCCCAGCATCATCTTTCGGAGCGTTCTTAAGGAACAGCACTGGAACGACGGTGTAGTTCTTGGTAAACGGCAGCAGATTAGCTTTACGGAGAAGTTCGGCTGTCAGTTGTTTGCCGTTCTCTTGGGTTGTCCATTTGCATTCACCGACCAAAAGATACTTTTTATCAAGCGATTCTGCCATCACATCAAATTCAACTTGTTCCGGCTTCTTGTCCTCATTGAGAACAGAACCCCACCAACGTTTTGCCTTGCCATAAACTATTCCGTTAACAAGATTTCCTGTTACGGCATCCCGACACAGTTTTTCCCACTGCATACTCACATACTCAGAGAAATGAGCAGTCAAAGCCTGTTCTATGGGCAAACGACGTCCAAGCTCGATAAACGAGCGATTAGGAACAACAAACTGATAGTAGAATGCCATAAACGGATCGGCTATCTTGTAGAGGCTCTTTTTCGCATTCTTCTCATCAATACCGAACGGAACATCTTTTTCCAAGAATCCGAGATCGATAAGTTTCTTCAACGGACGCGACAGATTGGTTGCCGGCTCATTGCATCGTGCTGCAATCTCAGAAAGCCGGTTTGCACCAGTCCCGATATAAGACATGATCGTTGAAGTCTTGACAATATCCTTGACATCATCCTGAAACAGTTTTACCGGTTCTTCGTAAAGTGTTCCATTCACAGAAAGGATATTGCGCCACAGGGCATCATCAAGCGAACTTCTGTTTTCCCTCAATTCCCAATAACGCGGCACACCGCCCCATACGGCATACTCTTCAATAGCATTCATCGCATTAAGAAGCAAAGCCTCTTGAATATACGGCAAACGTATCGGTGCAAGCCTCATTATTTCATCAGCACGCCCATATAGAGGTGCAGTAGAATCAAGGAACAACCCATACATCATATTTTGTGATGAACCGCAAAGCACCAGGTTATACTTCAACTGCTTCTCATCAACAAGTTTCTGCAATACAGACGGCAGCTCTGGTGATTGCTCTACAAGATACGGAAATTCATCCAAACATAGAGTAAAACGCTTGTCTGTTCGATAATTGACCGCACGAAATATAGATTCCCAATCTGGATATGTCAATTTGTCGAAATCCGGAAACACCTGTGCTATCACTTTTGCAAGCAATATCCTTTGGTGTTGGCCTTCAGAACGATCGGCAAGGAAATAAACATCCGTATCCGACAACACCCTTTTGATAAGCGTTGACTTACCCAACCGTCTGCGACCGTACATCACGACTAACGAGGACTTCTCTCTTGCAAGAGCATCCTTTAATCGTGCAGCTTCATCTATTCTATCAACGAATTTCATATATCTTATTTATTATGCAATGCAAACATAATGTTTTTATCGCATAACACAAAATTTTGAGCCATATTTTTTTATTCCAACAGAGCAAATTGCAACTTATGTATAGGAGGACATACGCCCTATTCCTTTTTTGAAGCTCGTTTCCTTGTCTTCAAACTCAAATCCTGCAAAGCTTTTCCCAATTTGTCTTCTCTGGCTAACCACAGAATATCATCGTCAAGCTGCAAAGCATACAACACTCGCAAGTAAATTCCGATTGCTACTGTCGGTGTGCCTTTTTCTATTCGGGACACGGTCAACGGGGAACAGGTGGCACGTTCCGCCACCTGAGCCATACTCAGATTTCTACGCAAGCGAGCCAGTTTAATCTGCTCTCCCACAACCGACATCTTCTGCTCCAATTTTCGGGGTAACTTAGTGCCCATTGTATTCTTTGTCATATGCAATACATCATATAATATGTAAAGATAACGCTTTCTATTTATTTAATAATGTATTAAAGATAATATTGCACGAACATTAACAACCATCACTTTCTACTATTACACTTAAAGTACCCGATACACTCTTCACACATCCAGCCGCACAAATACACCAATCTATAGTAAAGTTTCCGCACTGCATTGCATCCACATATAATGCATTTTTAATTCTCAAAGAACGCTGCACATTGTGCACCAAATTTGAAGCATCTACATTGATACCATGTTTGGATAAATATTTCATCAAATCCCATGATTTTAATTGTGGTATGCTTAGACCACCTCGTGGATCAATATAACTGAATGCAAGTCCATTTCCATATTCGCTAAATTCCATTCCAACAAGAGGTGCTTTGGGTTCTATACCATTCATATATTTTACACTTCTCTCATTATACAACTGAATATGCTTTGGAAAATCAAGAAAAATATTCATTTCGCCTGTTTCAGCACTTCCACTGTTGCTTATAATAAAACTCAACTCCTTTAATTGACCTTCTAGTAACTCACTCTCAAGTTTAAAGCGATAGAATCTTTCACAATAAGCATAAAATTTATCCAGCTCAATATTATGTTTCCTTAATTGGTCATCACTATAGATAGAGTACTGAAATCTATTCAGAGAGTTCAACATGTCATTAAAAATATCAGATGGAGAAATATCTTCATGAATTGTAGTGTGTATATTTGCTTTAGGATTCTTGGACTTAATTTTTATCATTATTTCTTCCAGTTTTCTATCTACGTTCGATACACTTGGGGCTTTTATACGCAATACAGTCTCACCATTAGCAAACAGGATTTGAGGTTTTGGCTGACGATTTTTTAACTGTTCCAATTCCTTACGGCATCGTTCGTGCTCTTTTTCCTCTTCACTCTTTTCCTCAGAAATGAGATATTTGTCTGGCATCTTAGGAAGAAACTTTAATCCAAGATTCTTAGCTTTTATCAATAATGTATTGTCGTGACTTATCACAATAACATCATCCTTATGCTCAAACTCCAAAATAGAGCCTATTATTAAATCGTCACATACACTACGATTCAAGTGATACCTTATCAAAATTTCATCTGACGGATCATTTATTTGAACAAGGTTGATTTGTTTGTTATAATCATCATTCAAAAAATAACAGCCAAATTTTGAAGCGACCGCCTTTGCCCGGACTTTTATCTTGCTTTTCGGTCCATCTTTATACTTGTCAATTTCCTTTATTACTGTATAAGGTACTACTATTTCGTATTCTTTATCACCTATAATCGCTCCCCAATCAATCTGTTCAAAATCAATGTAATGCAAGTATATATTTGTATCAAGAAGTAAATATTTCATATGCTAATTTTCGTTTATTATTAATCAACTCAACTTCTTATTAAAAGTTAACTATCAAGACTCATTTATTCATTCTAATAGTATTCTGTATACTCTCAAAAATTTCCACAATCTCCCTTTTATCTAACCCCACCTTTACCGCCACAGCAAATAAATCCTCTTTTGTGGGTTCGATACTATCATTGATTGAAGTCGTTCGGAAGCCATTAATTCCATCGCTGGGCAACAGGTCGTATGCCGGCGCAAAGTGCCAATCGTCGTCACGATAAATAAAGGCAAAATTCTTTGCATGGTCATCTTTATTGTCAATCAGATAATTGAACACCATAAGACGATACACTTTCCAAATTTCCGCTACATTGTGGGTCAATGCTGCACACACCTTAAAGATATGTAAGTAGTCGATACTTGGCAGCCGATAATCAGCACCTATCAACCCGGCAACACTTACCACATGTAATTTTCCATTCAGTATACGGTCAAATCGCTCCACGCCGAAATACTTATCCTCGAAGAGTCGTGTTTCCGGCATCTCAATTCCACACTCTTTAGCAAGAAGCGAATAACAGTATTCATCCTCACCAATCTGTTTGGAATCTCTCTTTGCCCGGAACTTCACCAACCATTCTTTCCCATCATAACGAGTAAAGATTTTGGGGCGTGCTCCCCCCGGAGAACCACCTCTATACTGGAACTCCTCAATTCCCTCTCCGTTATAATTGTCGCTATCAAGAATCTGTTCCGCCTCCAATGCCAATTTTTCAAAATCTGCGTATTCTTGCTTTGATACAACACTCTTGTCTGGACGAAATTCCAATGCACCGCGTCCAGTAGAACCGACCAACGCAAGACGGTCAAGTAGTGACAGTGTTCGTGGATTGACCCCGTTCCGCTGCAGGTATCTATCAAGAATTAGCAATCCCCACCCATCAGGCAAACAATCATCAAAAACACCGAATCCACCATCAAACGGACGAGGTTTTGCTATAAATACCCCACTGCGCAATGGTAACTCAAACGGAGATATAGAAAAACCAGAATTGAGCCACTCTGCCGAATATTCAAATGCACATAAACTCTCTTTGGTTAAAGCCAATCTGCCAACCAGTCTATTATCATATATTACCTCTATCTGCTTTATGCTATTCATTTTTCTTCCCTCTTTTACGTATAACACTTTGCTCATTCAATACATCATCTAATGACTGATACTGCTTCTGCGCAAAAAGAGCATCAAAATCAGAAAGCGCATTCAAAGCAAATCCGACTTGAAGCAATCCTCTTAATGAAATCTCTCCCGTCTGCTCAAATCTGCGATAAGTGGCGAACTTGATTCCTGCTCTTGCAGCCAATCCTTCTTGAGTTAAGTCCAATTCAAGCCTCCGAACCTTGACTCTTGCTGCAATTTGCAAAGCAATTTCACTGGGACTTAAAACATTAAAAGCTACTATATTATTCATAGTTTACATATTTGCCAATCAACAAACAAAATATTATTCAATACAAAAATAAGACTTATTCCTAAATATACCGCCAAATTCAGAATTTATTTGCACCTCAAAATGAAAAACAACTTTATTTTATCCCCGTACTCATATATACGTGCATTAAAGTAAAGCTAACAGAGGGAGAAAAAGAAATGGCTTCACCAAAGCCGAGCCGAACCATATCTGCCGATTTTCTCTTTTGGCTGCAAAAGAATCCGAAATCCTAACTTAAAAGCGAAGCAAGATTCGCCCCTCATCAAGACACAAAAGCAACCTGCAAATCCGTAAATCCATCTCCGATTTTGAAGCCACAATCGGCGAAATAATCACCGATATGCCTTATCTTTGCGAACCAGAGGTTTCGGAGCAAAAGAGAGCTATTTTCCTCTTTTTCCCTCCGTTTGAAGACAAACTAAGGTTAAAATTGTTAAATCTTCGATTTTCGGCAAAAAAACAAGTAAATTTTTGAGCAGTCTATCTTTTAAGTTATAAACTATTAATAATCAACTGGTATAATATGCTGCATCGGGAAATAAGTAATGATTTGTTTCAGAGGATCATTCAAAACATCTTCCCCTCTGCACGAAAGCGCAAAAGGGAAGATATTCAATTACTTTCTCATCAATTTCTCAACTCCTTGCCAATCATATCCCCAGTAAACTTTACCGTCACCGGCAAAGTTCCAAACATTCATCACTTCACGAAGCCTGTAAGGAAGTTCCTTGCCCACACGAATATATTGTTTGGACTTACTACGAAAAAGACGATTGCACATTTGCTTGTCCTTCTTTTGCGATTTACAACACGCAATAGTACTGGCAGGTGTTTTTTTTCTACTTCTACTCATTTGTTTGTAAGATCTTTGAGCCAATAATAATGCATGGCTCTATTAAACACTTACAAACCGTCAAGAATTGTTTTTCCTTTCAATATCATATTTCTTTTCATTAAACATTAATCTTCTGATTCTTTGATGATACGCAAAGTTTCTTTCTTATATTCCTTGCGGTCGTACTCCATTCCTCTACACATCCAACAACTACACGGAGTTCCCGTAGTTTTATAAACCTGCGCCCATTTATCCTTTGCCAATTCAAACCAATGAGGATGTTCATAACAGCTACCATCTTCACGGATAATGCAATGCCCATAAGCGGCATAAAGAATCATACGAGCCTTAAACACACGTGCCATTTGCCGGCATCTCCAAAGTTTTGTTCTTTTGTCCATCGTCTCTTTGTATTAAAGTTAGGATGAACAATGATATTGCTTTCGTGAGACTTAATGTATCCATAATCAGTATTCAATTTTATCGTAAGTGCAATATTACAGAAAATATCGGAAATCATATCAAAAGAGACGTAATAAAAATATTCTACCACATCTACCATTCCTCACCCAAACCCTCATCAACAAAGCATTTCCCCAATGGTGGCAGATAAAAAAATATCTACCACCATCAACTCATATCTACCACTATTTCCTACTTTTCAACCACCAAATACAATCGTCCCTTACTCGCCAGCTGCGTCATTAACCCCAGTTTCTTCAGGAAGCGGCCGAAGACGGAAACATTACTCATCGGAAGTTTTACTCCGCTCTTTTTCTGCAACGAGAGGTAAATTTCTCCGGCAGAAGCCTTTACACCTTCCTCCTTATGTAGGGCCGGACGATAATATTGAAAGAACAAATCCTCAAACAAAGGACGCTGTTGAAACTCTTCATTCGCCTGCATCTGCAACGCTTCTTCTTCGTGCGTCAGCCAATAACGTTCGTTATTATTCAGAGCGGCCACAGCTTGCGCGTAGAGTTGGGTATACTCGACCGGCTGTGCATTGTCTATCATCCCCTTCACCTCAATGCAGATGAAACGACGGCTACCGGAAGGATCACCCAATAAATCCGTATGGTTGCTCGTTGCAATGAACGAAGCATAACGCTTCACCGACTCCACCTGTGTGGCATAAGGCTTGCGCAGATTGACTACCGGCTTCTGCAACAGATGCTTCAAGAAGCCTTGATGCTTGACGCTCACCTGGTCGAACTCATCCATATTTATCAATCCGAAACGGGTAAGATACAGTTCGGCATCCCGTTTTTTGCTGAAATCGATACTGTCCGTGTAATATTTATTCAAATCCGGAGGTAACAGATTGAAACAGAAAGTGGACTTTCCGCATCCCTGCCCGCCCACCAACAAAGGAGAGAGACTGTTGCCGTGTTGTTTGTCACGCCCCTGCCAGTGCGCCACCATAGACAGAAACCAGGTGTAAAAAGCTGTTCCCACCGCACATTGTCGCACGGAATGCGTGCAGCCAGCGGACGGATACGGTCCTTGCCGTCCCACGCGGGTAAACGGGCCAGGTAATCTTCGATGGGCGTATAATCCGGAACACGGTCCGAAAAGACAAAACGCCGTACATCCCTGTCCCACAACTGCAAACCTTCCTTTTGAGCATTCAGAGCAATACTGTTCAGTACGCGGTCCGTCACCGGACGATAGTCGAAGCAGAATGTATTTTTCTCCCGATATTCCGGTCCGCCGGACATCAGATTGTAACGAAAATCATAACGGCGATTCATAAACTCTTCCATTTTCAACGCTTGTAACTGCTCTGGTTTATGAAGCGGTGTACTGCCAAAATCCGAACCGGGGGCTAACTGGTAAGCATGGGCCAACGTCTCCCGTATCTCCACCTCCGAAATCAGATTTCCCCAATAGAGCAACGTCCACTTCACACAGTCTTCCTCCTCCACCCCGGCTGCAAAACAGAGTTTACCGAGCGTGACCAACATAGGTTTGAAATCCACCTTCAGATCCAAATCTCCATACTCCTCCAGGGCCCGTTGTAAAGCAAATTCATATTGAATGGCAACATATCGATATTGCTCATAAAGCGTCTTCCCGGCACTCTCGACCGGCATCCGTTTTTCAAATCGTTCCTGATAGGCACTTTCTTCAGGCATGGCGACAGGCTGCTCCAGATGAATGGCAAGCGCATCGGGGTTGTAAAACACATCGGCATCAAAACTAAGGCGACACCCCTGTTCCAGTGCCGGGCGGTTCAGTTCGATGGGATAAGAAAGGCGCGGTTCATACGTTTTGAGAGCATGCCGGTAAGCGTGCGCATGAAATATTTCGGCATCGGTCCGCAAACGCGGAAGCGACCCGTCGGGATAGGTATAAACCACCACAAACTTCACACTCCGTCCACTGGAACCGACCATAGCGAACAAGGTCTGCGGATATTCAACGATTTTCCGTTTCAAGTTCAAAGCTTCGTCCATGCTCTTCAACCGATTGATTTCCAGCAATACCCAACCGTTATACTCCTTCAATTCGCCTTTCCGGAAAGTCCCGGCAAAGAGCAACTGAGGTAATTTCCGGGTAAACGAATAACGCCTGTCGGGATAGGCCCGCCTCAGCCTTTCACGAAAGAGCATAAGTTTCTCCCTCGTCTGTTCGTCCTTTATCCATGCTACAATTTCCTCCATGCCCATCGCCCGTTGCGCGACACGATCCCGATAGACGGTCTGCTTGGTTATCTTCATTTTATATGTTGTTTAAGAGAATTACTAACTGACATTGATTTGTTTTTCTGATGAAAAAACTTTAGTTTATTGCTGTAAAAAACTTTAGTTTCTTCAGCAGGAAACAAAATTTTTATCAGCAGAAAACTATTGTTTCCTCCGGAAGAAACTTTTTGTACGTCCCTATCCCTTTGTCCATCGGTAGCCTGTCTTCCAGGAATCAAAGGTTGGTTCTTCCTCCACCCCGTTATTAAGAAAAACTTGTTGGACATAATGCTGATCTTCGGGCGAAAAGATTCTTTCTTTACGCTTAAACTGATAAAACTTATTCTTACCGTACGTCATCAGCAGGCGTTGCTTGATGCACTTCGCCTCCTTATAAGGAATCCGGTCTAACAGGTGATCCATGCCGACGGCATATTGCACGGGAGTATCCGCCATAAAGGCCTTACAATCTCCATCGGAATTGGTACATGTCGGATTCACAACAGAGATCGACCAATGTGTATCGGGAATAAAACGGACAATCTGGTGCCGCAAACAGTGGTCCGCGCTTTTGCAGTTTCCGTTAAAACAATGTGCAAAACCAGTTGGGACCATAGCGTAATCGAGTTTTTCTATCATATCTGCTTTTGTTTTGAATGTCTTCCAAATATAACACATATCCTTCCCAAAAGCAAATAAAATATGTAGAAAAACAGGTATATAGTGGTAGATATTGAAGAATAGTTGTAGATTATTTTCCATCTACAATCACTGTATAATACACTTATTTATAAAGCTTATAAAATATAGTTGTAGATACTGTAGATATTATAATAAACTAAAATACACAAAAGCAATAAAGATAAATCAAGAAAACATTTCACCATCCTATTTTAACATCTCGAGAGGAATAATCATCTCCTTTTACCTTTTTATAGCAGATTGTTTTATATCTTTGTTACAGAAGACACCCCAGCTTGGAAGTCTTATTTCAAAATCAGATTAGAACTGAATGAACAGATTGTACTGAAAATCCAATTGCTCTATAAATAAAACTATGCTTGCATACACATATATTGAACAAGGTAAATTTGAATTACGAGACAAACCGGAACCAAAAATTACGGATACACGGGATGCAATCGTACGTGTGACTCTTGGCAGCATCTGCACCAGCGACCTGCATATCAAGCACGGTAGTGTACCGCGTGCAGTACCCGGAACAACAATCGGACATGAGATGGTAGGTGTCGTGGAGGAAGTGGGAACTGATGTCACATCAGTCAGACCCGGCGACAGAGTGACTGTGAATGTCGAGACTTTCTGCGGGGAGTGTTTCTTTTGTCACCACGGATATGTCAATAACTGTACCGATCCCAACGGTGGTTGGGCCTTAGGTTGCCGTATCGACGGCGGACAGGCGAAATATGTCAGAGTACCCTATGCCGATCAAGGGCTGAATCGTATCCCCGATACGGTCAGTGATGAACAGGCTCTGTTTGTCGGTGATGTACTTGCCACTGGTTTCTGGGCAACTCGTATCTCAGAGATTACAGAGAAAGACACTGTCCTCATCATTGGTGCCGGTCCTACCGGTATTTGCACTTTGCTCTGCTCGATGCTGAAGAATCCGAAGCGTATCATTGTCTGTGAAAAGTCTCCCGAGAGGATTCAGTTTATCCGTGAACATTATCCCAAGGTACGGATAACGACACCTGATAACTGCAAAGAGTTTGTACTCAAAAACAGTGATCACGGCGGAGCTGATGTTGTTCTGGAAGTGGCGGGAACTGAAGATAGCTTCCGGATGGCGTGGGAGTGCGCTCGTCCCAATGCGATAGTCACTATTGTGGCTCTTTACGACAAACCTCTGCTTTTCCCTTTACCTGATATGTATGGTAAGAATTTGATTTTCAAAACAGGTGGAGTAGACGGCTGTGACTGTGCAGAGATTCTCAGACTGATTGAGGAAGGTAAGATAGATACCACTCCTCTTATCACCCACCGCTTTCCGTTGAACGAGATAGAGGAGGCATATCGTGTTTTCGAAAACAAACTGGACGGTGTCATCAAAGTCGCTATTTATTAAAGACTTGTTTAATGCCTGTTAAAACGACCTGTTATATGAATAAAACGATTGTATGTCTAACCGAAAGTTATAAATAAGAATATGCCTGTTATCGAAATATCCTCTTTATCTCATCCCGGTGTTGAAATGTTCTGTACCCTCACCGAAGCTCAGTTGCGCAATCGTATCGAGCCTGATAAGGGTATTTTTATCGTAGAAAGTCCAAAGGTTATCACAAGAGCTTTGGACGCAGGCTTTGAACCTTTAGCCATTTTGTGTGAGCATAAACATATCACAGGGGATGCTTCCGAGATCATTGAACGTTGTGGTAATCTGCCTGTCTATACGGGTAGCAGAGAACTACTTGCTACATTGACCGGCTATGTTCTGACACGAGGTGTTCTTTGTGCCATGCGTCGCCCCGCGATACGCAGCATGGAAGAGGTATGCCGGGAAGCCCGACGCATCGTCGTTATCGACGGAGTTGTTGATACAACCAATATCGGTGCCATTTTCCGTTCGGCAGCTGCCTTTGGAATCGATGCCGTATTACTGACGCGTAACTCTTGTGACCCGTTGAACCGCCGTGCGGTCAGAGTATCGATGGGAACAGTCTTTCTTGTGCCATGGACCTGGATGAATGGTTCTCTCAGTGACTTGGGCAAATTGGGATTTCGTACTGTAGCCATGGCGCTCACGGACAACTCTATTTCCATTGACAATCCGGTCCTGGTAACCGAACCCCAGCTGGCTATCGTGATGGGTACCGAGGGAGACGGACTTCCACCGGAAACAATTGCTGAAGCCGACTACGTAGTCCGTATCCCTATGTCGCCCGGTGTCGATTCACTCAACGTAGCCGCTGCGGCTGCCGTAGCTTTCTGGCAGTTTCGTGCTCCACAATCCCCCTAAGATTACTGTCCTAAACCTTTGTCTGCTTTTAATTCCTCAATCGCATCCACCCAATAATCCCTCTCTCAATAAAATATTTTCTAACTTTCTCCTTGCAACGATAGTCCGGCTATGAACTGTACTAATTTTCATGTTTTTCAGAAATCCTTCACGATATTGAATATCCATAATCTCCTTCATAAAAAAACCGGCACACTGTAATAAAAAAGCATCCCGACAATCAGGCGCTAAATAACCAATATAATGCAACAAGTCTTTATATGGTAGTTTATCATCATTGAACAGATGCGGATATTTTTTTACAAAAGATAAATCCCGATAATCAACACCTTCTCCTTTAAAGTCCATTTTCTCCTTTGAATCAGACAAGCGAAAACGATAAGTTACTTCCGGAATACGCTTTAGTTGCAAACATTCATTAATAGCTTCGCATGTATTGCTACACGGTACCCGTTCTACAGTACCATCAATCTTAAATTTAGAACGATTATAAATTTTAAACCTGATATCCTTAGCCGTATACCGCTCATAAGTATCAATTATATCCAATTGAAGATTAGGTTCCAATTGTAATAGGACATATGTAAAAAGAGGTTCCTGGGTAAAAGATATCTTTTCAATCATAAAAAGAATAGATCCATCATTTTCATCTCTTTTGCCCGCACGTGTTCCCGGCAAAAGATTCAGATGAAAAAAAGTCTCATTCCACCAAAATATAATATCCCTGCTATCCTGAACTTTCTCTTTAAAAAATATTTCTAAGGCTTTTGAATATGAATGCTCTATTCCAAGAAATTGTCCCCTGTAAAGATTTTCATTAACTTCTTCAATTATTTCCGACATGTCTTTTCCTAGATATTGTTCTTTAGAAATATATTTTTCCATTGAAAGAATATGTTGTCTTTCAAACCAGGAGCGACTGCTTTCACTTTTCATTTTCACTGTTTTCATTTTGCTTTTACATTAATTATTTCACTTCAAAGGTAAAAGTTTTTTATGCCTGTCTTATAATATTTCAAAATCTCATTTTCCGAAAAACAGCATCTTCATGGTTACCGTTTACAGCCATAACAAGCTATAAACAAACAAGTTACAAATTAAATACTATATATATAATTTATTTTATTAACTTAGTGTCGGCAATTTATATTAATCACTAAAAAAACATAGCATGAGTCAACCGGATAATAAATCAAAAAGAGCAGTAATTGTATTCAATAAAAAAGGTGAATACGTGGCTGTTATAGCGTCTATCACTCAAGCAGCATTAATACAGGGAGTGAATAAAAAACTCATTTATTACAATTGTATAGGAAAATCTATTATGGTTGGCAACTTTTATTTTCGCTTTTATCTTTCTGAGCTTGGACTGACTCTCAGTGATTTGGATAATCTCACTGTACAGAAATACGATGAATTATATCGGGAAGCAACCGAATAAAAACAAAGTAAACCGTTTTTTAATGAAAACGGATAGCAGCCAAAGTTCGTTTTCTACTTCTACTCACAGTATCAATCCTTCAACATTAATCGTCTCCTAAAATAATCAGCAACTTCCTTATCCACACAATAAATATAACACCCTTTCATCCCTCTTGACATTAATACCCGGTAAATATTACGAACATATGTATCGAAATTCTTCCTGTCTTTTTTCAATACAGGATCATAGGTGGCGGTTATTTCTGTATCCAAAGAATCCGCAGAGGCATTATATTTCAGATCATTACCAACAATAACACCTATATAATCAAAATCAAAACCCTGGGCCGTATAAATACATCCCACTTGCTTAATGCCATAAGGAGAATAAGCCCATTCATACCAAAAGCAATAACCTTCGGGAAGATGTCTTCGATCCGTTACAGACATATGGGTTTCCCATGGCATGTGAAATGTACCTATTTTAATATCATTATTAATGACCAAACCTGTCTTTTTCGGATCAGACCACTCCCAACAAAACCCAGCCGTCAAACGAGCCTTCATACCCGGTTCACTATTCTTCTCCCTAATAGCCCGATATAATTCAGCAGGATCATCAAATATCCTAAAATCATACTCTTCTGCGGAAAATGAACAGGAAGCCGTCCGGGGATATAACACATCCTCCAACCAATTCAAATAATTATCCGAACCGTTACAACGGAACTGGGATTCCAAAACTATATTTTCAATTTTACAGTGATTGGTTTGTGCACAAGACGTTATCAAACCCGTTTTCCCTATCTCTGAATGACGAATAGCCTGACGATCATCAATGAAAAACACACAGGAGCGAGCTGCACGAATAAGAGTCTCAATCTGAGACAACTCAGTCCAATGATCCTTTTTCGTATACTTATTGTTCGGGCTCAACTCTATCCGGTGGGCCTCATCCACCAGCAACACATCGACTCCATTTTCCATACAGCGAGCCGGTATAAAGTCATTCAAATTATGAAACAATAAATTGGCCTCCTGCCTCCCGACCATACACTTTATAGCTTCCAGCAAAGGTTTCGACTTTGTAGCAAACATTACACGATATCTACCTTTCGCCGACAGTTCTGCCAATACTTTCAAAGCAATGACCGTTTTCCCTGTTCCTGGCCCTCCGTTGACTATCACAACATTCTTCCCGTACCTGTCACTATTACGCAAATATGCTAATATATCATTACGAGCTTCGATCTGCTTCCCTACTAATGACAATTTATCATTTAAAGTCAATATATCACTTATGTTTTCCAATAAATTGACCGAAGGGTACAGCGGACTGAAACAAAACTCATTAAACACGGCTTCTCCGCTTCCATGCGAAAAAAGAGTATGCAATAAACCTGCCAGTTCATCCTTTTCGTTGGCAGCATAAGTCCTGAACTCTTCCTGCAATACATCAAACTTCGGATTAAACAAAACTCCGTCATCGTCTTTCCTTATATAATTAAAGCAATAAGCACACCCCTGTAAATTCAAACTATCCGTACTTACCGCCTCCACAAACGCCTTCAGATATCCATGATAACCTTTCACCTGTTGCGAAGGATGCGCAGCTGTTTGTATTTTTCCTCCGGTATACGCCTCCACAAAATTTCCGGCACTGGATGCAGGAAATATACCATCTTCGCTCCATTGCTTTAATTCAATGTGCATGACATTTTTACCATCCTCCGAATCACACCCGAATATCATACAATCTATCCGACACCCGGAATAAGGGACCATCAATTCAAAGACGAGATATACGTCTTTTATCCTGCCGGCCTTCAACAATTCCTTTATTTTTTGACCACTTGCTTTATAGGAACGTTGCTCTGCCTCACCTACATTTATATTTTGACGGGATGCATTTTCAAACATCAATTGCTGAAAGCGACCCTGCTTTACATCCTGAAAAAAATTCTCAGAAGAAGCGGCATAAAAACTATTCATGGTGGTTTATTTTTGTCCGATCAGTTGTTTGATATGTTCACGTGTCTCTTTATCTTTGATATAAAGAAAATTTCCTTTAGTTGCCCGGGTCAATAAAATTCGGTATGTCCCTGTTACCCTTCTAAACAACGCCTCCGAATCCGGAGTCAGCGCAATTAAAGAACGCTTTTTGCCTATTTTGGATTTCACTGATTTTTTAGTAGAGGCAATGGCTGTTTCTTCTATATAGTTCAGGTCCAACATCCACTTCCCGTTTCTCCACACCAAATCTTCCAACCAGAGAACACCGATATATTCATAATCGAAACCACGAACCACATAAGGACACCCGACTTCCGATAACGGATCGTCCTGCATCGCATCTCCCCTTCCCAAAATATAATTAGTATAAGATGTGTGATCATTCCAATACTTATAAAAAGTTCTGTTCTCTCGGTCCGGAAGAACAAAATCGCACGATTCAGGAAATACAGCATGCATATCCGGTATATTCTTACTTATCCATTTACGTGAATAGGAAGAGACAATACGAGCATCCATCGTTGTCTGACTAATTTTGTTACGCAACGCATGCTCCATATCACTGGGATAATCAAAAACAGTCATCGGTATTTCCTCTATCCATTGAGACACATTATCAATCTCTTTCCCTTGTAAAACGCTTTCTACCCAATCCACATATTCTTTGGAACCTCCGCAACGGAATTGTATCCCTTCCAAGCTGATAAAATGAACCGTAGCATTAACCATCTTTGCGATGTTCACCAGATCTTCCAACGATGTAGATTCATTATCACGAAACGATTGATCGCCGTCAATAAAAAATACAGAAATACAGCTTGCCTTCATTATATGATAAGCCTGAGGTCCCATTTGGTAACACCATCCGGCAATTTTGTTACCTTGAAATCTTGGAGAAGAAGGGTCTATCAAGGCATGAGCCTCATCGACAATACTCAGAAAATGTTGATCAGGTTTATATGTAATACCAACTGTTTTTTCCAAATAGTCCGTATAGTCTTTCCAGTACATTCTGTTGAGTTCCTTACTGTTATCGGATCTGTGAACAATATATCTGGAATCCAGACGTTCGAATTCATTCTGATATCGCTCTTTCACCTTAGCCCCGTTAAGTCCGGGATTAAAGGCATTTGCCTTTATTATCAGCTTGTCTGCATTATATCTTTTTCCGTGCTCCTTAAAAATATGTGCCCAATTATCGTTTTGTGATGAAGATGTTGTGACATATAGGACGTTATTTTCTGAATCCGGTTTGTTACAAGCATGATATTGCCGGACCGCATCAAACCATAAATTCACAGCCATTGCCGATTTTCCGGAACCTGGAAGGCCTTGTACTATAATGACTTGTTTACTCCTGGAAGTGACCGTCTCCGATAATTTATGTTGTACTTCGGCATATCCTTCCCGCTGTTTTCCTAACAAAACAAAAGGCTTCGCTGTACTTTCCGCAAAATTACGGGCAACCTGCAAAAGAATCTTTTTATCTTGCTTATAATACCCCTTTACAAAGGTTTTAGCAAATTCTTCATTCCCAACAGACAAGCGATCACAAATAAAATGACAAAGATCACCTTTCAACATTGTATCAAATAACAGATATTCTCCTGTCAATTTATCGTTCGGAGCAGATTTATAAGGTTCAAGATTGATTCTCTGGGTGAAAAATACGCAACCGTCCACATTCACATTTTGTTCCAACACTACAGAGTGAAAATGTCTGCAAAATTCAATGTAACCTTTCACCTGGTCCGCAGGATGCTGCTGGCTGGCGCCATGACGGATCATCAACCCTTCAAAACATCCGGGAGTATCCTTGCTGTTTTCCTGCCAGTTCTTCAGTTCTAAAATAATTGCCTGCTTTTCATTCTCCTTATTTCTTCCTATCAGCACCAGATCACACCAGAAAGAAACAGACGGTAGTTTGTATTCCAATGCAACATGAGCATCCGCCAGCCCTTTATTTTGCGCCATTGCCATTGACAAAACAGAAGCCACCTCAGGGAAAGACTGCTTCCAAGCTATTTTTTCTTCCTGACTCACATGCCTGGATATCTGAGATAAATCGTCAATCAATGCATGAATGTTATTAGTCACCCTGTCGCAAAAGTCAGAAACCTTGTATACTCTCGTTGTCATATTTTCTATTTCTTATTACCTACAAATGTAAAAACATATTTAATAAAATAATCACAATCTTTCTATTTACATTACCAGCAATTTCATATCTTCGTTATTCGTAATTTAGAACAGACAGCATATGACTACAAACAATTCTGATATAGAGCTAATAATGAAAGAAATAGTCCGTTTCACCGAGGATAGGGATTGGGATCAGTTCCATAACGGAAAAGACCTGGCTTTGGCATTATCGATAGAGGCATCCGAACTGAACGAAGCATTCCTTTGGAAAAATCCGGAAGAAGTAAACATTGAAAAGGTAAAAGAAGAATTAGCTGATATCATGAACTACGCATTCCTGATCGCCCATAAATACGACATGGACATCAAAGAAATCATACTGAACAAACTGAAAAGAAATGGTGAAAAGTATCCGGTAAACAAAGCCAAAGGGAGTGCCAAAAAATATAACGAATTATAAAGGAATTGGTTAATAGCCTGACAATATAGAGTTCTTAAAAATACCAATCCGGAATTGCAACTAAACAAGTATTATAAAGACAGATCATAAAAAACTAAACATCATGGCAGATAACTATCTGGAAAGAAAATATCAGGAATATCAGTCTCAAAAATCTTCCGCTAAAAAGAGCGGCTACGGCAAGAAAAAAACAACTCCAATCCACAAAATGCGCAGAGTTTTCGTGACAGGAGGCGCTGACGGTATCGGAAAAACAATTGTCAAGGCGTTCCGTATGGCCGGGCACCGTGTAGCTTTTTGTGACTGGAATGAAGAATCAGGAAAAGAAACAGCCGAAAAAACCGGTACCACTTTTTATCACGTAGATATCAACAATAAAGAAGCTCTTGAAAACTGTATGCACCATATCCTGGAAGATTGGGGAGACCTGGATATCATCATCAACAATGCCGGCATCAGTAAATTCGCCTCTCTCACAGAAACCAGCGTGGAAGATTTCGACCAGACTTTATCCGCAAACCTGAGACCGGCATTTATTACCTCCCGTCTGCTCGCTATTCACCGTCAATCACAAACGATACCCAACTCGTACGGCCGGATTATCAACATATCGTCCACTCATTACCCAACAAACAGACTTAGCTGCGAAGCATACGCCGCATCTAGAAGTGGCATATGCTCATTAACACAGACACTTGCCATGTCTTTATCACCTTGTCATACAACGGTTAACTCCATTATTCCGGGTTGGATACAAGCAGACGATTACGACCAGATCGACCCGGAAGCCCATCCCATACCCTTTTCCGGACGAATGGGAAAACCGGAAGATATAACCCGTATCTGTCTGTTCCTTTGTCAGAAAGAAAATGATTTCATTAACGGTGAAAACATAACAATTGATGGCGGAACCACCAGGATATTCCATGACCATCATTGAAAAACAACAACTTTAAACGATTATTCTTTTAAAAGATTGTACCTTTGCCCCTACATAAAATTATATCATTATGAGACTGACACGCAAACAGACAATCTGCGATATTCCTATCCTGAAAATCAGGGATTATTTTGATCACATCAGACCCGCTCTGATATCTCCGGAGATGATAAGCGAGCAATTCGACCTCAACAAAGAGAAAACGAAAGAGCTTATCGATGCCTTATTATCCGAAGGATATATCGAAGCTGCCAAGAAGAAAGGGAAGTATCAACTGACCATTAAAGGTCAAGCCCTTTGTGTAGCCCGGTATACAAATCCGCTCAACAAGGAAAAGGCCGATAAACTGTTTAAGGAATTCATGGAACGGGTCGAAGAGATCAACAGTAATGAGTTTTACCTGTATAGAGTCTCCAAAATCGTTTTATTCGGCAGTTATATTGATCCTGAAAAAACAGATTATTCAGACATCGACATTGCGTTTGAACTCTCCCGCAAGGCCAAAAGTCATGAGGAATTCATGGAAATGGATGAGCAAAGAATTAAGGAAGCAGAACTCGCCGGAAAATCTTTCCCTTCCTTCTTCGATCAAATCGGATACACGGAACGTGTCGTACTGCTCAAGATGAAGAATAAATGCCGGTATATCAGCCTCCATCGTATGTATGACGGAATATTGAATATTACGAAAACCAAACAAGTTTATCCCTAAAGAGTAGTCATAATCTGATATTCCTTTATATATTTGTTTTCTACAAACAAACAATATACATATATAAAGTTCGAAGATCATGAAAACAAAAACATTCATAGCACTTGCACTGATCATCAGTTCCATATCCTTTTGTAGTTGCGGAAGTTACATGACCGGCAAAAGTGCTATCATGAAGGTTGAAAAAGGGATGGCTAAAAAAGAAGTCGTCAGTCTGCTCGGTGAACCCGACTTTCGCCGGTTCGATGAACAAGTTGAAGAATGGGAATACAAGAAAACAAATCCGCTGACAGCGGAAACAACCATCATTATAGTCAACTTCATCAACGAAAGGGTGAGCAATATGAACTCATTCGACGGTGATAATTATCCGGTAAACCCTCCGGTCGCCATTTATCCTCCCGGTGATATCGATTACGGAAAACATCCCCATCCATCCCGCCCGGATGACCACAGAAGACCATCCAGGGCTATAAACGAAAAAGACTTTCAGCAATTATACAACAAGATCAAACAGAAACCGTTTAAAGACGACCAGCTGGAACTTCTTGAAATGGGGGTTACCAATAAAAATTTCACCTGTAAACAGTGCATACGCCTCATGTCTATCTACACTTTCGATGATGATAAACTGGAAGTATTGGAAATAGTGGCCCCGCATATCGTCGATTCCGAGAATTACGAAGACATTATCAAGTCGCTGAGCTTTCTTTCCAGTGAAGAAAAAGCGAATAAAATATTGCGCCGATCCCAGAAATGAACAAGTTCCATCAGTTACCTTTTCCGGTTACGCATTTTCATTTGCCGGAAAAGTTTACTTATCCATTCCATTACACACCTCATCCTTTATGCGTAGCGGTAGCAGCCGAGGTACAAAAATATCTGCAAAACAAGGATGAATGGAAAAGTGATCTGGAGCAGGGGAAGATGTTCGGTGTCCTGATCGTACAAACCCAGACAGGAGAGACCGGCTATCTGGCCGCTTTTTCCGGTATTCTGGCGGGAAAAAATCTACATGATTATTTCGTCCCTCCCATATACGACCTTCAACAACCGAACGGTTTCTTCCGGATCGAAGAAGATCAGATTTCTGCTATCAACGCCCGCATCAAAAAGGCTCAGACGGATAAAAACTATCAGGCTACCAAGACACTACTGGCAGAAACAATCGACCAGGCAGAAAAAGCAATCAGTACAGCCAAAGAAGAGCTGAAAGAGGCCCAACAAAAACGAGAAGAAAGGCGCAAGCATACCTCCGACGAAAACGAACTGGCAAACATGATACGTGAAAGCCAGTTTCAAAAGGCTGAATTAAAACGGCTAAAAAAACAATGGGATGAACGTATTTCCGCCATACGATCAGAAGCAGAGACATTAGACCAAGCGATAGAGCGGCTGAAAACAGAACGCAAAACCCGCTCAGCCGCTCTCCAGCAACAACTTTTCGAGCAGTTTCGGATACTAAACGGAAAGGGGGAGACGAAAAACTTATGTGAAATTTTCAAAGAGACTACACAACAGGTTCCTCCTGCCGGAGCCGGAGAATGTGCAGCACCCAAATTATTACAATATGCCTACCTCCATGGCCTGAAACCTGTTGCTATGGCAGAGTTCTGGTGGGGCAATTCGCCTAAAAGAGAAATACGCCATCATGGATATTTCTATCCGGCTTGCAAAGGGAAATGCGAACCGATTTTAAAGCACATGCTGCAAGGATTGAATGTAGAAGAAAATCCGCTATTAAACGACTTGCATCGTGACACGGAACTTGAAATCCTGTTCGAAGATAACTGGCTGGTAGCAATTAACAAACCTGCCGGAATGTTATCTGTTCCAGGCAAAGCGGATATAGACTCTGTCTACCATCGACTAAAAGCACGTTATCCCGAAGCAACAGGACCTATGATAGTACACCGCCTGGATATGGCAACCTCCGGCATATTACTGGTTGCCAAGACAAAAGAAGTACATCAGAACTTACAGGCACAGTTCAAGATCCGAATGGTAAAAAAGCGTTATGCCGCGTTGCTTGACGGAACAGTCATACCCAAAGAAGGCATTATCGACCTTCCCCTCTGCCTCGACCCTATGGATCGTCCCCGGCAGATTGTGAGTACGGAACATGGCAAACCAGCCATCACCCAATATAAGGTTCTTGCCCACAACGGGAATCGGACACGCATTACTTTCTATCCGCTTACAGGACGGACGCACCAGTTGCGTGTACATGCTTCCCACCCACTAGGCCTCAATGCTCCTATTATCGGTGACGAATTATATGGCAAAGGAGCCGACCGCCTTTACCTGCATGCGGAGTTCCTTGAATTCCGGCATCCGGTATCAGGCCAAATCATCCGGATAGAGAAAAAGGCTGGATTTTAAATTCTAAAACAGGACAATCATGAAAGAAAAGCAACAACAAACAATGTATGAAGCTGCTTCCATAAGAGATTACGACGAACTAATCCAGCTATGGGAAGCATCTGTACGCAGCACTCATCATTTCCTGACGGAAGATGATATCCAATATTACAAACCTCTGATAAGAAACGAGTATTTCCGTGCAGTAGAACTCTACATTATAAGAGACAGAAAAACAGAGCAAATCACCGCCTTTATGGGATTAAGCGACGAACTGATCGAAATGCTTTTTGTTCATCCTGCACAGCAAGGAAAAGGCTTGGGAAAAACATTGCTTGAATATGCCATACGGGAAAAGAAGATGCAGAAGGTAGATGTAAACGAGCAAAATACCCAAGCCCTGCATTTTTACCAGAACAGAGGATTCGAGGTCATAGCGCGGGATGCTATCGACGGACAAGGAAAAGCTTATCCAATCCTGCATATGCAGTTAAAACCAGTCCGCCTGAGAAAAGCTGAAGCAGGCGATCTTCCGGAACTTCACTCCGTCTTCGAGCAGAGTGTAAGAAATAGTTGTAAAAAAGATTATACGCCCGAACAAATCGAAGCCTGGGTACAACGTGCCTCTCCTGAACGTTGGCAGGAATTATTCACAAGCGGCCTGCAATTTATCGTCGCAGAAGAAACAAAATCTTTCCGGATAACAGGATTCACTTCTTTTAATAGCCAAGGATATTTACACAGTATGTTCATACTACCCCAATTCTGTGGTAAAGGTATTGCCACCATGTTATTGGATTTTGCAGAAGATTTTGCACGAAACAATCATATACCCAACCTCTTTTCAGAAGTGAGTTTTACCGCCCGTCCTTTTTTCGAAAAACGAGGGTTCATCGTAGAACAGGAACAGCTTGTCAAAATAAATAATGTTGAAATGGATAATTTCCAGATGCGGAAGTCCTTATATATATAAGGTACGTATAAAGGATATCAAAAAAAGAGGTAAATCATTTCTGATTTACCTCTTTTTGTAGTCGGGATGAGAAGACTCGAACTTCCGACCTCCACGTCCCGAACGTGGCGCGCTAGCCAACTGTGCTACATCCCGTTTTTGATTACGGCTGCAAAGGTACAACTATTTTTGAATCCGCAAACACTTTCGATGTTTTTTTTCAAAAAAATATTGCATTCACCCCTTCAATTTCTTCAAATGCATTTTTTTCGACATTTTTTTCATGAAACATTTGGAATGTATCATATTTTCCCTACCTTTGCACCCGTTAAACAAAACAAACGGTACCATAGCTCAGTTGGTAGAGCAAAGGACTGAAAATCCTTGTGTCCCCGGTTCGATTCCTGGTGGTACCACTGAAAATCAAGTAGTTACTTTTAAAGTAGCTGCTTTTTTTGTATGTACTCCCCTTCTTCTCACAAAATATCACCTATTCTCTTCGTTTTTCCTGTTCTGTTTAAACCTGCATTTAAACTATGAGTACAACTTCTCCAATAAAAAATCATATATTTGTTAATCAAGTAAACATATAATTTGTAAATACAGAAATAATGAAGAAAGAAATTATATTCAAGTTTGTTAACGCTATTAACACCCAGAATCTGCCTCTCATTATTGATATGATGGCAGAGGATTTTTCTTTTATTGATACATATGGTATTCAAGAAAACAAGGAACAAATGAAGATAGGCTGGAAAGGATATTTCGATTGGTTCCCGGATTATCGTATAGAAATCCGCGACTATGTAGAAACCGATACGTACGCTATCCTTTTGGGAACGGCTAGTGCTTCATATCTTGGTAAAAAAGATAAAAATTGGGAAATTCCAGCCGTATGGAAGGTAGTAATATCCGGAAATCAAATTAAAATCTGGCAAGTCTTTTGTGATTCCAAGAAACAACTAGATTCAATGCAATAAATCTGAGACAAAATACTTATTCCTTATGTAGTCTCTTTTAATTTGGCTAAATGAGGAGTGGCAATATCGTATTTTATCCCGTAGGCTATTATATCTTCAATCATTTGCCGTACCTCTTCAGGAGAATGACTCACATGACCGTCAAACATAAGTTGTAAAGCCTCGTTGCCATATATCTTCCTGGCAATCGGAACACTTAGAAACAAAGGCAATTGATACAATTTATTTGCTTTCTCTTCCTTGGCATCATATCCACGCTTCAAGCAAATAGAAAAACCCTCACGAATGGCGCAGATAGTAGTTCGAATAGTAGCGGAGTCATTCACAAACCTGGCTGCACCGCCTGCACTCAATATTCCGGCAGTCAATCCGGCAGCAGTAGCGTAATGAGTAATTATCCAAAGTAATATCTGTCGGGACAAGACAGGTTTCAGATGTGCTTCGTCTAGCGCCTGAACCATTTTCCGCACACGGGGAGTCATCTCTCCATCCACCTCCCCGATGGGAGTATGGGAATATTTCATTCCCGAAATAACACAATGTATTTCGTTCGCCTCTCTTCCACCTCCTACCATGAATGGAAATCCGAAGAAATACTGTTCAGGTTTCAGAAAGCGGGCAATCTCATCAAAGCAATCCCAATTATTCTGAAAGAACATCACATGCGCTTTGCCGGCGGACACACCTAAAACCGGCAACACATCCGGTAGTTGTATCTTATTCGTTGCCACAATTATGTATTCAAAATCATTCCGTGCATCCAGTCCGTCAACCACATGAGGACGAAAGACTGTATCAACCGTATTCTTTATACCGCTCCTAAAATCCTGACAAATAATATGAATGCCTTGTTCATCTATCAATTGTTTCTGTTCCTTCCGGACAAGTAACGTAACATCGTGTCCGGCCTCTGCCAGTTGCCAGCCATACGTACAACCTATTACTCCGGCACCATAAATCAATATCTTCATAATCTATTACTTTTAGTTTCCCGTTCTCCATTGATAAAAACAGAATTGAATAAAGAAAGATATTCCGAATAAGAATCACAAATAGAAAGATATTCCTTTGGAGTATACCCCATAAAGGTTTTGAAATCTTTTATCAGATGCGATTTATCACAATATCCCCAATCATAAGCCAACTGGTTCAAACGAATTTGCGAACCAGCATGTAAACAATGTAAAGCATTCCGGAAACGTGCTATTTGCAAAAACTCTTTCGGGTTTAAACCTATATATTCAGTAAATACCCGTTTAAATTGCTTATATCCGAGACAAGCAGACTGAGAAAGCTCCGTAATGTCCTGCTGTCCGTCATTAATAGACTGAACAACCGCATTCATTCTGGCAAACCGCTCGGAAGTAAGACCGTATAACTTTTTTAACAGATATTGTTCTATCAGATATACACATTGGTTATTATCCTCCGTTTCCATTATCCATTTCTCCAATTCAATCAAAGAAGCATCTCCCAATAACTCTACATCTACATTCTTATCCCGCAAATTATTCATAGGAATCCCTAATACAACCCGTGCTGCGACCGGCTGGAATACAACCATAACCAGATTGAGATTACCGGAATAAACAACATCAGTGTACGAAACAGATTGTCCACACAAACTGGAACGAGGCTGCATCTCCTGATGCAAAGTTGAATAGATTTTGTCACCCCGATGGAACGCAAGCACAGCACAACCAGATGGCACATAACGCTGCGAACTTCGTTCCGCGTTATCAATCGCCAAAAACCAATACTGTTTCACATATGGCCTTAACAGTCTGGACGGTTGTACTAGCTGAAATTTCTCCATTTTGCTTTATTCTGCCAGCAAAAATAATCCTTCTTTACTGGAAAGCGGTGTAAAAAAAGGACTTTGTTATTGATTCAGACACACTTTCATTCCATATCAAACATATCCGGCTCTTCGCTTCTGCTCTTGCTTTTATCTTTTTTCTTGTTCATGTTGCCGAAGTTGTAAGTCAACGTGAAACCTACACGTCTTCCGCCACGCCAGTTCTCAGAGTCCTGCCAGAAACCGTCGCCGGCTGTAACGGTACGGAATTTACGGGAATCCAACAAGTCACGGGCATTAATGCTCAAGGTCAGTTTATCACTCAGGAAAGATTTACGCAAGCCCAGGTCGACCGAGTAGTTCGGTTCGCGATGTCCCTGTGCCATCAACTGTTTGGAATTATAATTACCGGTCCCCTGCAAAGAGACACCCCAGGGAAGGCTTAAGTTGGCAATCATACGGACGTTCCAGGCAAAACTCTCATCCGTATCTCCGATAACCGGTGTTTCCGCACCTTGTGGCAGATAACTGAAACCATCCAATTTAGAATAATAGAGGTTGACTGTCGTTGTCAAATCAAGTATCTTGAATAATTTATCCTTCCCTACGATTTCCAAACCGCTGGCCTGCGATTTTGCCACATTCTCACTGGTGGTATACATTACGTTGTCTTCCGTATTCAGAAAACGGATACGCTGGATTACATCATCCGTCGAACGATAGTAACCGGATAAAGACAAAGTATGTCCCGATTCCCAACTCTTGATATAATTCAATTCAAATGAGTGAGAGTACTCCGGTGTCAACTCCGGATTACCGAAAGAGATATTGGAAGCATCGGAGATATTACGGAAAGAGTTCAATTGTCCTCCCCACGGACGACGCAGACGGCGTGTATAATTCACCTGCAACTCATTGTTTTTCGGTAAAGCATAAGAAATAAACGCACTCGGAAAAAGTTTAAAATAGTCTTTCTCAAACGTCTCGGAAGCTTTACCGTTAAACTCCTGGTCGAAATCAAGCGAACGGGTATCCACCCGCCAGTACTCACCACGCAGACCGGCCTGGTAACTTAATTTATTCCATTTTCCGCCGTATGTCATATAAAGAGCATGTACATCTTGATTATAAAGGAAGCGGTTATAAAGCGACTCGTCCTGTCGGATATCTTCGGCTGTCGTTCCGGTATAGGTATCAACCGGGCTGGCATTCCGCTGAAAAGTACCCTTATAGCCGGCTTCGATGCGGGCCATATCGGATATTTTATTGGTGTAGTCGGCCTGGACTTCCCAGGTCTTATCCTTTATATCATTCTCCTGAGTCTGATAAAGAGGATTAGCGGTTTGGGAAGGGTCTGTATAGACAGTCGATTGCCGGAAAATATTCATTCCGTCCCGTCTCCACTGGTTATTACTGACCATCAGGTCGATGTTACTGTTTTCCGAGAACTTATGAACATAATTCAGTTCCAGATTATACATTTTCATATCCGAATCACCATTGGTTATACGGTCGCTGGTGTAGATTGTATTCTTCTGACTGTCGATAGAGTTATAATGGATATTCTCACTATTGTCTCCGCCGCCGGTCATACCGGTTACATTGAATGCCAGGTCATCGCTTTTAGTGATATGCCAGGTGGCGCCAAAACGTCCGAACCAGTTATTATGCTGCCGTTCGGAATCGTTGGTCTGGTCGAGAAAACTGTTGTCCGTCGTATTCAGACGACTGGTGATGCCTCCTCCCTTAAACTCACGGTTACGGTAATTCAGATTAGCATAGGCATCCACTTTACTACTACTGTAATTAATGTTGCCACTTGCCTGATACCCTCCATCCGTATCGGCTCCGACTTTTACGCTTCCGTAATAACCGGGTTTCCGGTCATCCTTCAATATAATATTGATAATACCGGCTGTACCCTCAGGGCTATATCTGGCAGAAGGGTTGGTAATAACTTCTACCTGCTTGATATCTCCGGCCGGCATCATATCCAGAATATCCGCCTGGTTATCAGCCGTTAGACCCGATGCTTTACCATTAATCCAAATCGTTACACTGGAGTTTCCCCGCAACGACACCGAGCCTTCATTATCTACTTCTACAGACGGGATATTGGATAACAGGTCGCTTGCCGAACCACCTTCAGCCGCAATATCCTGCGTCGCATCAAAGACTTTCCTGTCAATCTCGAACCGCATCTGAGGCCGTTTGGCCACCACTTCCACTTCTCCCAATTGATTGGCATCTTCTGCCAGTGTCAACTCTCCCAGACTCAAAATCTGGTTATCGCTGCTGATAGAAATATTTTTAGATACTTCTTCATAGCCGATATAAGAAAAAGTAACTACATATTCCCCTTTCTTCAATCCGCCGATCGTGTAATTTCCGTCACTCCCGGTAACGGAACCCTGCACTATCTTATCCGAACCTTTTGCCTTAACCTGCACTGTAACAAACTCCAACGGTCCACCCAGTTCGCCGTCCATTACAATACCTTTAATCTTTCCATCCGTTTCATTTGCAAACATGTCCGGAGCAAAACACAAAAGCATTCCGGCCAGCACAATACTCATCTTCTTCTTCATCATAGTCCAAATATCTATCTATTCCAATTTTTTGTCGCTTTGTTTGACTGGTTACTAACGGAATAGTTTATTCAGAACAATAAAAAAATAAGCAAATATACCTTAATAAAAAACACTTTCACTGGTTTGAAATTGATTATCATTACCAGTAGATATTCAGAAGCAAACACATTAAAAAACGAATATTTTTCAATCTACAATATAATATTTTACCTATTTTCATTTATTACCAATTGGTAAGTTCATCCGGAGGTTAAAGGCCTACCTTTGCGGGCGTTATTATTAAAAACCAATTGATATGCAGAGGGATAGCCTTGATTTCAAAAGCATGAGCGTAGGAAAACTATTTACCAAATTACTGGTTCCTACCATTATGGGGATGGCCGCATCGGCACTATTTACCGTTGTAGACGGTATTTTCGTCGGGAACGGGATTGGGAGTGATGCTATGGCAGCGGTCAATATATCCGCCCCTATTTTTATGATTATTACCGGAGTCGGATTGATGTTCGGCATGGGAGGCGGGATACTCACTTCCATCAACTTGTCGCAGGGTAAAAAGAAAGTTGCAAATATTAATTTTACCCAGTCGGTCATCGCATTGGTATTCATCAGCCTCGTTATGACGTTGTTGCTAACGATATTTCCGCATAAGATAGCCACCCTTTTCGGCTCCGATGAATATCTGATGGATATGGTGGTTGAATATTTATTCTGGTTTTCCATCAGCCTGCCATTTACGGTACTGGTGGTTGCCCTTCCGTTTTTTATCCGGCTGACGAATCCCAAGATATCCATGTGGGCGATGCTGGCTGCTACCGTTGTGAATATTATTCTCGACTATTTGTTTATTTTTGTTTTCAAATGGGGATTGTTCGGGGCAGCGATTGCAACAGATATAGGTGAGTTTGTTGGTGCCGCCATTATGATTATCTATCTGTTCCGGCATTCGATAGCCATACGGTTCGTGTGGTTGAAACTGAGTGTCAAGAGTTTGCTGTTGACGCTCCGGAATGTAGGTTATATGATTAAGCTCGGCTTTTCCGTATTCCTTAGTGAGATAACGATATCCGTTATGATTATTTCCGGCAACTATGTTTTTATGGATTATATGGGGGCCGACGGCGTAGCGGCTTACAGTGTCATTTGCTACCTGTTCCCAATCATATTCATGGTTTTCAATGCAACCGTACAGTCCGCACAGCCGATTATCAGCTATAACTACGGATGCGGACAGATGAAACGTTCGGATAACGCTTTACGTTTATCCATGCTTTTCACTTTGGCATTCGCATTCAGTATCATGCTCCTGTTTATATGTTTTACCCGGAGCATCGTTACTCTTTTCATTCCCGATACAGCCAGTGCGGCATGGGGATATGCAGTAGCCGGCTTACCGCTGTTTGCTACCGATTACCTGTTTTTCGGTATCAACATCATTATAATCGGTTATTATACCAGTATCGAACGGTTACGGCGTGCGATATCACTGACAGTTTTACGGGGAATATTGCCTGTCGTATTCTTTTTCACATTACCTTTACTACTGGATGTCAATGGTATATGGCTGGCAGTAGCAGCAGGGGATATTACCACGACAGTTGTTATCGTCATTTTATTAATTGTTGATAAAGTACGCAAGAATGGATAAATTAATTGAAGAAATAGACAACCGGTGTAACCTAAACGATACGGAAATGACATTGCTCCGGCAGACACTCCGTATCCTGCATTTCCCTAAAGGCAGTATTGTCATTGGGGAAGGCAAGACGGACGATTCCATCTATTTTCTGGACAAAGGTGTATGGAGAGCCTACATCGAAGAAGAAGGCGAACAGCAAACCCTTTGGTTTGCTATCCCCGGGGAGACCATATTCTCTTCCTGGGGATATTTCCGCGGACATCCTTCACGTTACACAATCTGTTCGTCGAGTGACAGTATTGCCATCGAAATGAGAAACAGCACAATACAAAAACTGTCGGAGTCTTCGCCGGCTTTTCTGAAATGGATACAAGGTCTTCTGATGGATATACTCGTTAATGAAGATGATGTTCTGGTCGATATATCCAGTCCGAAAGCGGAAAAGCGTTACCTGGCTTTCATCAAAAAGATGCCGGAGTTGTTTAATAGCGTTCCTTTGAAAGAGATAGCCGGATACATCGGTGTAACTCCCCAGTCACTCAGCCGCATCCGGGCCGGGCTGAACAAAAACAAATAGAAAAGAAAGTAACCTTAACAGCCAACGTTTTAACAGACATTAGCTGTTAAGGTTATTTCATATTATAAACAGATGCTTTCTATAGCGCGATTTTATTTATTCCAGATATAGCGATAATTAAATCTTCGGTTAGGAGCCGCATCGCCATCTACACACAATGATATAGGATCTTTCAAATTAGCAGGATTATCAGTCCATTTAAAATCAAAGACAAATGAATCATCAATTAATCCTAAATCTGCACGAGGTATTGATAATTCCAATTGATTTCCATTCACCCGATATGACAATATATTTACTTTCTTCCACTCTCCGGCTTGTTCATCATACCTCATCAATTCTGTCGACTGCGCATCAACAACCTTTTTATTTACTATAAAATCATAACCGTACCAGCCGGTCGAAGCATTATTATCCGCATCGATAAGTAATAACATCCAGTTCGGATCAGAAAATGGGGACAATTTATCCATCGTTTCCGCATAAAAGAATATGTTATCCTTATCTACTGCTACTTTCGATAAAACAATATCATTTCTACCAGAATTATTTACATAATGATTTCCGCCATATCCTTTATGGTCACGATGAGTTACATCTCCTTTGGTATCCCGATATTCAACCTTGACTTTATCCCATTCCTTAAATGTCCCGTCTATTCGGATTTTCTGATATCCACTACTCTGTGGTATGGGACGAACTCCTTTATAACGACGAATATTCTGTGCCATCTGCATATAATAGTTATCCGTATAGCCACCTTTCATAGGTTGAATTGTACGATTAAATTCTGCATTATACTGATCTACAAAATAAAACGGATTTTTACGTCCCAAAAATTCTGTCGGGCCGGGTAATTCAGACCCGGGAGCTTTCCCTGAGTTATATTTTCCAGCAGTCCATTCATTCCAGTCATTCAAATACAGAAACTGAGGATCGTTTTTCAATGCTTCATCCCAACGATCCTGAAAATAGATACCGTATGCTGTAGGATCATTTACAGTCTTCCCTAGCCAGGAGACATAAGTCGGTTCAGGCATATCATGGTCATTCAACTTCGGTTCCTTTTTATCACGAGTCCAGGATTTTCCAATTATGGAAATAGGATGTTGAGCCGGAGTAACTGCAGCTTGTTCATTTTCTCCTCGATAAGTTGCAACCAAATCCGACGGTGACATTTTACAGACTCGTTCGTCACCCAAATCGTAGCCAAAACTCCAGTTTCCTTCTGTTCCGACAAAACGTTCACCAGCCCACTCATAGTATCCCCACCACATGGTTCTGAGCGTGAAAAAATCTTTCACATCCTGGGTATAATCCGTATAAAACTCATTTATGTAATCCGGATCATTATAGTGAGAATGTGAAGGGTCAGTCAATGCTTTGGGATCATAATGAGGATTCGGGTTCTTCACACCTCCGCCATTAGCATCCATTGTCGGTTTTCCATTATACAACAGTAAAGGTTTATCTCCCCAGTAGAACCATAAATCCTTATATTTATTTTCTTTATATACTTTATCATATAAATCTTGTACAACAGAAATAACAGGTCCGTTGAAAGCCCAAAAACAAAATTGAGGGACTTTGTTACCTTCTGCTTTCATTTTTTGCATCGTTGTAAACAGAGTTTCCCACTCATCCCAATAACGGACTGCATTTGTTACATCCATAACTAATACATCCACACCGGCATCGGCCAGCATCGACATATCTTTACGAATCACATATTCATCACGACTAAGGAAATAACCCAATTCAGGTTCTCCCCAATGGTAAGAACCTTCTGTCCATGCCGGATGACTAGCATCCAGACGAGCTTCGGGAGCTTCTTCCAACACCTTACTTACATCAGCACGATAAGGAGCCTTCAAATTAGCCAAATTATCCGAATGCCACGTGATATAAAAAATACCAACCACACGACGCTTATCATTCTTGACATTTCCGACCTCTTCTTGTGTCGGCATAGTCCGTCCCAAAGCATCTGTTGCCACCCAGGTATCAGAATAAGTATCCCAACAAGAATCAGGCATATTCACATTCGAATGAACGGTATCCTTTTGATTTCCACATCCCGACAGGGCCATTATCCCTATCAGTCCAAAAGTCCATAATTGATTTATACAAAGACCATTAACATGTTTCATAATCTATAAATTCAGAGTTTATAAAAATAAGACAAAACTGATTCAAAACGAATTATATATTTCTTTATTCTTTATAAATTTCTATTTGGTATACTCCCGATGGAAATTTATAAAGAGACACTTCCTCCTCGCTTCCAATAAGTGGATAATCAGCCTTATTAAAAGAACGTTTGTTTACATGTATCTTTTTACTATCAGGTAATGCTACAATGCCTGATGTATTAGGAGGTAATGTTATTATCCATACCAGACTATTTTCTTCTTGGGACCATTCGCTTGCCGTTCTCCCATAAGGTGTTTCTATCGAAGCTTTTGCCCAGGAAAGATAAGATGTCATTGTTGGTTCAAAGTGTATAACTTTAAAACCCGGGCCTGACACATCCGGTCGTATGCCTGCTATATCTTCATAAAACCAAGTGTCATAACCACCCTGCATGGGATGATTAAGTGAAGATCCTGCCAAACACATTTCCTTACTCTTCCCATTTACCGGAAGAATCTCCCAAAGAGATGTAGCATCAGCATCCGTCCACATATAAGCAAAACTATTCTCACCTGTTTTAGTAAACATATCCCATGCCATTTTACTATTGCCAAAACGTGATAATGCTTGCCCAATACGTCCTAGACCAAATATCCCCGTATGCATAAAACCATCATATTTTTCTTTCATATTCCTGACAATCGCATCAGAAACAGCTTTTTCATCTCCGGCAGGAACCAGTCCAAAATCAAGAGCCATTGCATCAGCAGTCTGACTCCCGAATGTTTTACTTTCTTTATCATAAAATTCGGCTACAAAAGCTGCTGCAATCTTATCCTTCAAACCACTGTAATATCCGGCATCATCACTCTTTCCTAACATAGCGGCCGTTTTAGCCAAAATTGAAGCATCAAGATAATGGAAAGCAGTAGAACTCAAAGCAACAGGACAATCAATCGCATTGTTCCCTTCCGGCGGACACCAGTCACCCAATCCGTAAGGTACAATATGTTTGGTTGAAAGCGTATCATTAAGCGTTAGACTCTCCACGTGATCCACCCATTGTTTCATTTCCTGATAATATTTATGTAAAGGCTCTTCATTGCCGAAATATAAATAAATGTACCAGGGTAATTGAACTACGGCCGTCCCCCAATCCGGAGAAGCAACCCCACAAAGACGTTTTCCCGGAGAAATCATATACGGGATTCCCGGCGCTTTATCTGCAAAATAAAATATTGTATTAAAAAGTTTTTGATGAAGTGTATTTTTCTCAAATGCGGAAGAAGTCGAACTGATATCTTCCATATATTTCATCCAAAAATTATTCAAGTCAAAATTATAATTCTCAAAAGGAGCTACGGTATGTGCATCTCCCAACCAACCACATCGTTCTCTGTGAGGACAATCCGTCGGCAAACCATGCGTATTATTGAGCATTGTCCTGACCGCTAACTCATGCAATTTATTAATTTGTTCATCAGAACATTCAAATTCACCTCTCTTATTGACATCCGTATGTACAACAATTGTCTTTATCCAATCCAATTCAGGCTCCGCTGCCATACCGGAAAGTTCTAAATAGCGATAGCCATGGTAGGTAAAACGAGGGTTCCAGACTTCCCGACCGTTTCCGGCACAAATATATTCATCTGTTTGTACAACACCTGTAGCAAAGACTCCGGTTGTATTATATTCGATTGAACCATCCTCACGAAGAAGTTCTCCCATCCGCATTTTCAAATGTGTTCCTTTTGGCTGATCTACCGTTATTTGTGGTACACCGGCAATATTACCCCCAAAGTCAAATATCCAATTTCCGGAAGAATCCTTCCATTTCTTTATCGCTCTGATTTCATTCTTCAAACGAATAGGTTCCATAACCTGAGGAAACAAATTCACCGGAATAACACCTTCTGCAACTACAGCATTTTTCCACCCATTCAGTTGAGTTCCAACTTCTGACCAACCTTTAATTTCCTTTGTAGCATCATACACCTCACCAGCATATATATTACCCTTTAACACAGGTCCGGAAGTCCACAGCCAGGATTCATCTGAAACAATCATTTCCTTAGAACCATCCTCATAAGTTATTTCCATTTGTAATCTAAAAAGAGGATCGCCATATTTAGCCCAAGGTCCCCAGACACTGTTTTGCCCGTACCAACCTTCACCAAGTATCACACCTAAACAATTTTCACCTTTCACTAACCCGGATGTGATATCAAATGTAGAATACAGGGCATACTGCTCATAATTCGTTTGTGCAGGGTCAAGGATTCGTTTTTTATCGACAAGTTCACCATTCAAATAAAGATCACCGCATCCTAAACCACAAAAATAGACAACAGCTCTTTGTAGTTTCGATTCTGCCTTCCCTGTATCAAATACTTTACGAAAATAAGGCATCGGACTATCTTTTTTCCAAACAGAAGTTATCCACTTAGCTTTCCAATCAGACGTATTTAACCCCAAAGAGAAAAAAGAAGGCTCACTCCAGACCGTTACTTGTCCTTTCCCATCCCAAATGCGCAAACGCCACCAATAGAGTGGCCCTCTTTCTAGTATTGCGATATCCGGACGTACATTCACTTGCTGTTCTGAAACAGTCTTTCCTGAATTCCAAATATAATTACCATCCTCCAAATCCTCTCGGGAAGAAGCAATCTCTATTTCCCAAGCAGACTGAATAAAGCCATTCTCCTCTGACTCGATTTTCCAACTAAAAACGGCTTCATCTATTCCTTCCGGGGTTACCAGACCACGACACTTCAAATCCACCACCTTCGCTTTACTCCCGACACAGTTATCAGTACATCTCGTAAACCCTAAAAGAAAAATGAAAAGCAATAATAAACAAAGACTCTTTGACTTCATACATTTCCTATTTAATCGTATCAGACGCAAATATCATATAATGATATATTTTAAAGACTTCTCCATATCTCATAGAAGAGGGTGATACTATAAATTTTTGAAACTCCTGTATACACCCTCTCTATCATTTATCGAAAAATCATTTAAATCGTATATTTCTGATATTTATTGTAACATCAGCATTTGTACCGAAATCACAACGCATATAATCACCTGAATTACCCCAGCCGACAGTAGCCATTCCGGCTGTATAGTCCTGTTCAAATGTTGTCCATTCTTCTGCTGCCGGAAACTCTATCGTTGTCGAATTAGCTTCAGATGGTCCGGAAGACGAAGTACACCAGAATATTTGTAACTTAACACTTTTAGTAGACTTATATCGGAATACCATGGTAGAACCTTTTTTTGCGGCAGCTAAGCCATTTGAATAAATATAAGGGTCCCCTCCTGTTGTTACAATCGTATATTCATTTGAATTCTCCGGATTAGAAGCAACCAATGTCATATCATTAATTGTAGCCTGGAAAGTTACATATTCCACATCGGGATAAACAACATCATCCGGATCAATAACCGGAGTAATCACATACTCTTTTTCTACAGACTTTCCACCATCCGCTTGATTCACTGCATAAACCGTCAATTTTGTTTCAGCGATAAAACCGGTAACAACATATACCCCTGTTTGAGTTGCATCAATAGTAACTTCCTGTTTCACATTATTTTTATCCAGATATGAAGCTATCAGGTCAACTCCCACAAATGTCTCATTTGTCCAGAAAATCTTTGCACCACCACTTGCCGGTTCCATTTCAACGGTTTCGATTACATAATCTTTTGCCTCCTCTATACCCTGAGGAACACCTTTCACCGTTACAGAAGATGAGGATTCTCCACCATATCCATAAGATGTCAAAACAAACTCATGTTCTTCCGTATCTGTAAATCCTCCAACAACAACCGATACGTTGTTATTAGCATCAGCACTATATTTACTAACCTTTTTATTCACATTTTCTCCTTGGGAATTTCTATAGGAAATCAATGTATAATAATAATTGGCATCTGTTGGATTCATCCAATTCAATGTGACGGAACCAATAAAAGGTATACACTCCACATTGCTGACAGGATCTATATGGCCCTTATTATTGTCATCATTGTCGCATGCATAAATAAAAAGCGAGATGAACATTACTAATAGAATATATTTCTTCATTGTATACTTTTTTTAATTATATCTTCAATTACCATCCCGGATTCTGCCAGTTAGCACCCGTATGTTTCAACATCTTGGCTACTTCTGTCTGTTTAATCGGGTAGAGCAAATATTTATCTGCATTTGTCCCACGCGATGCAAGTTTGATTCGATTGTATGTGAAAGTACCATCCTCCTCTTTTACAATTTTCATACCTGTCACAAAATCATCTGTTTCATTTAAAATTTTCCAACGACGAACATCAAAGAAACGATGTTCTTCGAAAGCTAATTCTACACGACGTTCATTTCTATAACGTTTTTCAAAAGAATCTTTCGACATGCCTGACGATAATGCCGGTATACCGGCACGAACCCTGATTTTATTAACAGCATCTCTGGCTGATAACGCCTCTGCCCCTACTTTGGATGCCACTTGTCCATCCGGACCTACAGCCTGATAAGCTGCCTCTGCAAAATTCAAATATAATTCAGCCAAGCGAAAAATACGCATAAGTCCATCTGCATCCTGCCCGATTCCGGATTTGAAATTATTGAATTTACGCATATAATATCCCGTACGAGTATAACGAATATCCGTCACCTTATCAGAGATACCACAATTTCCACCCACATATGTTTCTACAACATCTCCATTAGGTTGATCTAAATATCGAATAGCCCCATTATAATAAACCGACGCATAGAAACGAGGATCACGATTCGCATACGGATTTTTCGGATCATAAGAAGAAGCCGTATTTAATATCGGCCGCAAATGCTCTGCATCCGAATAACCTAAAATGGGTTGAGTACCATCAATCATTTCATAACTATCTATCAACTCCTGCGAAGGTCCAGCTCCAGCTTTTTCCATACCATTTGTAATAGGAGTCCCGGCAAACTTCCAGACATTTGAACGCCAGGAGGTCGTTTCATAGATAGTTTCCCTATCCCATGAACGGCTTGGATCTGAACGAGTAATGAAATAATAGGCATATGCATTCTGAGCAATTGCAGGATCCGGAGCCTGACTATACAACTCAAAACCATGTTGCAAACAAAGATCTAAAGCCTCTTTGGTAATTTCTGTTGTTTTCTCCCATGTGTATTTACTGCTTCCGTTCTCATTCCATAAAGGACTTGCTGCATATAAAGCCGTCTGAGATTTCACAGCACAAGCAAAAGCACGTGTCAATTTTCCTCTTTCGTTATCATTTATTTGCCAACGAAAACCAATTGATTGTCCTTCGGACTCTACCGTAGCCAAAGCCTTATCACATTCTGAAATAATAAAATCTGCACATTCCTCAAAAGAGGCACGTTTATCTATCGAGAAATCATGATTCGTCTCGTAAGGAGTTTCTATTAGAGGAACTCCCCCATAACGTTTTATCAATTGTAAATAATAAAACGCACGTGCAACACGAACCTCGGCAATCCAACCATTTTTTTCTACTTCATTAAAAGTATAAGTGGCCATTTCCGGATCATTTATACAAAGCAAAAAAGTATTACAACGACGAATACCTTCAAAATAATGCGACCAAGGATCCATATAACTGGCTGTTAAAGGATTATATTCAGGAGTCGTATATCCTTTATACCACTTGGATACCGGTCCGTCCTGATTGTCATTTGCATCATGGGCTTCATCACAAAAAGAAGCCAAAGGAGTATTCGTATTTTCATACGTAAATCCAACCTGAGGCATATATCCCAAGCAATTGGAGTAATAAGCAGATGTACGTTCATATCGATTAAAAATATCATTCAACGACACACGCCCATCGGAAGCTATATCCAAATCTGCACAGGAAGAACAACACAATGTAAAAGTAACAACTAATATATTTATCAGATTCTTCATAATATCTATATTTAAAATGTTAAGCTCACTCCAATATTATACACTCTATATGGTTGGAAAGTACCCATGTTAGCTATTTCCGGATCTATATGTTTTGAACGCATATTATCGATTGTAAACAAATTCTGTCCACTTAAAGAAAAACGGATTTTTTCTGCAAAAACCTTCTTTGAAGTATTCAATGGTAATGTATAAGCAACCTCCGCGTTCTTTAAGCGCAAATAAGATGCATCCATAATAAAGAAACTGTTTGGCTGATGGTTGGTAGATGCTTTCAACGATAAAGCCGGATAAGTTATTTCTTCTCCATTATTCCAACGTTCAGGAGTCCATGCTTTTAAATGAAGGTCTGTAAATACACCCTGATATTCCGATTCATATGCACCTACACCACTTATTGTTTTTGAATATTTACCAACGCCTTGAAATAAAAGATTAACTTCAAAACCCTTATATTTAAAACCTCCGGAGAAACTATAGTACTGCTGCGGTATAGAAGTGTTTAAAATCGGAGCTTTATCTTTTTCATCTATTATTTTATCACCGTTTAAATCCTGATAGATAAAATCACCGACACGAGGAGTTCCGAAAGCATAACTCAAACCGCTCTTTTCAAGTTCTTCCTGAAAATTAAACATGCCATTGCCATTGCTGTAATCAATCAAATATCCCCACTGTTGCCCATAACTAAATCCCTCTGTACGGTACGGATAAGCATACTCATTTGAATAAGGAGATTCATTAATATTAATAACCTTGTTTTTATTATAACTGAAAGCGCCGCCTACATAAAAAGACCAATCTTCATTAATCTTTTTGTCATACATTGCTTCAATTTCAAAACCATGATTTTCCATTTTACCCGTATTCGTTTTTGGATAGTTGGAAAGTACAGTTCCTTGATATTCCGGAACTAAACCGGCACTACTTACCAGCATATTATCGCACAAAGATTTATACCAGTCAAAAGAGATGGTCAATTCATTGAACAGCCCCAGATCAAAACCATAATTTTGCTTTTTCATCTTCTCCGCCATCAAATCCGGATTACCTTTTAATCCTTCATTACCACTTACATCAATATAATCCAGATATAAAAATCGTTCCCCACCCAGCTGATCATTTGCTGTAATACCATACGAGGCTCTTAATTTCAAATTACTTAACCAAGTCCAATTCTCCAAAAAAGCTTCATCCGAAACAACCCAGGCACCGGAAATAGCCGGAGTAGCAATATAACGGTTATCTGGGTGGAACTGTTCAGAACCGGAATATCCCAAATCCGCTTTTACAAAATAACGGTCTTTATAACCATACGTTGCTGTAAATCCTAAACTTTCACGTTTATATGGCAACATACCGGAACCAGAAGAGACCTCTTTCTCTTGTTGCAAATAAAAAATATACCCCATGGCGCTAATACTATGATCATCAAACCTACGTTTATAATCCACATTTGCATAAAGATTCAAATTGTAATAAAATGTAGAGCTTTTTCCGTAAGAAAGAGGAGTATTGTTGTCTGAACCTAATAATGAAAAATCCAACTTTGACAAGTCTTTTGAACGGACATAACGTTCAAAATTCTGAGTTGTAGTTGTTTGATTCACAGAATTAGTTTGATAAGCCATTGTCCCACTTACAGAAAGACCTTTAGTAAGAAAACTCATATCCAAAGTCAAACCAGCTTGAGCGTTTATATTGGCAACAAGAGCCTGAATATAACCAGAACGGTTCAGCATCCCGTAGACAGGAGTTTTCTCATTATCATGTGTTACAACTTGATTACCGTTACTTAGACCGTCTCCTGACGGAGTTAATGGACCATACATCGTGGGTGGCAGATTAAATATATGGTTATAAATAGTCTCATTACCATAACCTGCAGTCTTTTCTGTTTTAATATTACCGGACAACCGCATGAAACCACTTAAATAATCATTTATTTTCACATCAATATTCGAACGGAAATTAAACCAGCTATTTTTAGGAGTCGGATCATACTTCGAACCACTTTCATTAGCTGTTTTAAACGGCAATTGCTGGTGCATATAATTCACATTAGAAAAATAACGAACTCTCTCAGTTCCACCTTTTACATTTACACCTACTCTGGACATTAAAGTCAAAGGACGTATAAACATTTTATACCAGTTATTATTCGGATATAATTCATTACCTCCAGCTTGGAACAACTCGGTATCCGTCTTAGAAAACTGGGAATACCCCCCCAGACCATCATTATAGCCTGCCTGATTTCTCATTGTAACATAATCGGATGAATTAACAAATAAAGGTTCTTTTGTCATTTGCTGGAATGACTGGTCAAAATTCACCTCTACTTTTGTTTTTCCAATGTGTCCCTGCTTAGTCTTAATCGAAATTACCCCATTGGCTCCCTGAATGCCATAAATAGCCGTTGTAGCAGCATCCTTCAATATAGTTACCGACTCTATTTCTTTAGGAGTAATATATGTATAATTCGTATTAGGACAAATAATTCCATCCACAATCACTAGCGGTTCCCGTCCATTAATGGTAGAAAGCCCTCTGACCAATTGTGTTACCCCTGTTGACGAAGAACTCAATGCTCCACGGGATAATTCAGCATTTGTTTCTATCGTCGTCAACCCCGTAAACCGACCTGCAAAAGTTTTTGTCAGATTTGATTCAGGAGACTTATCCAAATCTGAACCTAAAACTCTGGAAACAGCTCCGGTTACCGCCCTTTTAGGTAACGACATATATCCCAAATCTATGACCTCATCCATTTTTTCAGCATCATATGACAACTGAATAGATTCCAATCCTTCGTGATTTACGACAGATACTTTTTTATCATCATAACCGATATATGAAACTGTAATATATTGGCTTCCATCCTTTATATCAATTTCATACGCACCATCAACTTTTGTCAGATATCCGCATTTTCCGTTTTCCGACTTCAATAGAGCCCCGGAAATCGGCTTTCCAAACTCATCAATGACAAACCCTTTTAATTGAATAGAAGGATCTTGTGCCCAACCTAATATTCCCGGAGAACTCAAGCAAGCACAAATAGCCAATATGGATATTTTATTTTTTATGTAGCTCATAATTTAGATTCTTTTCAAGTTATACAGAATATTACCATCCCTGATTTTGCCAGGAGACTCCCGTTGTTGACTCCAAACGGGACACTTCGTCCAATGGTAATGGCAATAATAAATCTCTATTCTGATATCCACCACGTGGATTTGTAGATATATTATATCGTTGATAATTGAACGAGCCATCATTATTTTTTGTAATTCTCATTCCTGTCAACCACTGGCATGTAGCATTCAAATTACCTTCAGGCTTCTGCCAACGACGTAAATCAAAATACCGAACCTCTTCCCAAGCTAATTCAACGCGTCGTTCATTATGAACACGTAAAATCATTTCATCTTTCGACAAACCGGCTGGCAACGCAGGCATATTTACACGAGCCCTTATCTCATCCACGGCAGCTTTGGCTTCTGCCAAATGCCCTGATTCTGCTGCAGCTTCCGCATAATTCAGAATAATTTCTCCTAACCGGAAAAATTTCCAGTTTGAATTATTTATTTGATTTGTATTTGAAGCCTGGGGAGTAACTAATTTCCTATGATAATAACCAGTACGACTATGAGCTCTGTCAGACGGATCCAAACTCATTCCATGTCGGCCATTCACATAAGTTTCAACAGTAAATACTTCTCCATTATTCCAGATTAAAGAATCACCATTACATAAAACTGTTGCTGTCAAACGCGGATCACGATTTTCATACGGATTTTTAGGATCATATATTTTATTATCTGGATTATAATTCGGTTGCATATGCTTTTCGTCCAAATAAGGTTTAGCCAAATCCAGTATAGGCTGCCCATCTATTGTTTCGAAAGCATCAACCAGCTCCTGAGTAGGACATGTTCCACATTTATAAGTACCATCCATAGAACTTCCTATATAACCGACATGCCATACGAAAACACCTCCGGCACGATGTTGCCAAATTGTTTCTTTATCACGTGGTTCTGCTGAATAGTCTGCATTTTGACAAACCAACTGATGAAAAGCAGCAGCGTCATATGTTCCAAATGTCGAAGGATTAGTACATGTGGTAAATAATGCATACCCATTCTTTTTCAATTCCTCTACAGCCTGTTTATTCATCTGATATGCTTCTTCCCAATGATCTTCTCCTGCATTAAACAAAGGGCTGGCTGCAAACAACATCATTTTAGATTTAACAGCCCAAGCTAATGCTTTAGTTGCCCGCATTGCTTCATCTTCCGTTGTAATACGCCAGGGTAGTTCCGCACAATTGAGACCGGCATCACAGTCTTCTGCTATAAATCGGGCAACATCATACACGGCTTCTCGTTTCAATGTAGAAAAATCAGCATCAAACGCTATGGTTTTATCCACAATAGGAACTTTGCCAAACCATTTAACCAACTCTGAATAGAAAAAAGCACGCATAACGTGTGCCTCTGCGGTAAAACGGGCACGTTCTGCTTCACTATTTACAGCCGCAGTCCCTATATTTTCCAAAAACTGGTTGCACAAACGTATTTGTTGCCAATATCTGGACCAATAAGCATTATTAGCTGCACCATGTCCATCGTGCATATCTCTTATCGGATGGGAAGACGCTGATTCATTCGCATTATACATTGATTGAATACTTGTTCCCTGTACTTCTTCCGAAGACCACCCTTCATCACTACAAGCTGTCACTAAAGGATCAAAAAACCAATAAGCATATCCCTTTTGAGGAATATTATTATAACAAGCATTCAACAAAGCACCTACTTTATCCGGGTCTGCATATATTTCCTCCATAGTGAGCGTTCCATCAGGAGCTACATCCAGGACATCAGAACAAGAATTCAATGTTCCCAACAGAACAATTGAAGATATTAAGAAATATGTTAGTTTCATATAACTCTCCTTTCAATGATTAAAATGTCACATTAATACCAAAATTCATCATCTTAGTAATCGGATAATTAAGCTCTGCACTTTGCTCCGGGTCAATTGCATCAGTTTTCATGGCCTTCCATGTCAATAGATTATTCCCGTTTACATAAACTCGTGTACTATTAATTCCGACTTTTTTCAAAAGTTTTTTAGGCAATGTATACCCCAGTTCTATATTCTTCAAACGCAGGAAAGAACGATCCATAATAAAGAAATCATTTGCCTTCTGGCTAGTTCCGGGTGAGGATGCCAAGGCTGGATATTTAATTTCTTCACCATTAGCATAACGTTCAGCAGTCCAAGCCTGCAAATGATAATCACTGTAGAAACCAACCAAACCGAACTCTGTAGCTCCCCAACCAGTATATACACGGGATGCTTTAGCTATACCGGAAAACAAAAATGAAAAATCAAAATTCTTCCAGTTTACAGAACCAGAAAAGCCATAAGTAATACGAGGTATATCACTATACTTGATCGGAGCCTGGTCCTTCTCATCAATTACACCATCTTCATTTATATCCACATAAAGAAAATCACCCAAACGAGGAGTTCCTCCTACCTGATAAGTAGCCAAAGCGTTGTCCAGTTCTTCTTGTGTATTAATATATCCATTACCATTACTATAGTCTATTTTATATCCGAAACACTGTCCTATACTGTAACCTGTACTTCTGTAACGATATGCATAATCAGCCGTTTTTTGTGCTTCATCCATAAAACGTTGGGTATTCTTATTATACGCGAAATTTCCCTTTACAGTAAATGACCAATCATCGTTTAATCGCTTATTGTAAGTTGCCTCCAACTCATATCCATGATTATCAATACGTCCCATATTGACTTTTGGCAGATTACCAAGTGCTACTCCCTGAATTTCAGGTACTGTACCACGAGATATCAAAACTCCTTCACGTTTTTCCTTAAAATAATCAAAAGTTAAAGACAGTTCATTAAACAACTGTATGTCAACTCCATAATTCTGTTTATAAGCAATTTCCCAACTTAAATTGGTATTTCCTAATTTCCCTTGTGAAATGGCTTGCCCACGTCCTAAAGAAGGAATAACTCCACCACCACTCGTAATGTTACTTATATACAAGAAACGTGTACTACCTAATTTATCATTACCCACTTTACCATAAGAAGCACGTAACTTCAAATTAGAAATAGTCTTATTATCTTTCAGGAAACTTTCATTACTAGCCACCCAACCTGCGGAAAAAGCAGGAAAAAAACCAAAACGATGTCCTTTTGCAAATTGCTCGGAACCGTTATATCCAATATTTACTTCAGCCAGATAACGAGAATCATATCCATAAGTAGCACGCGCTGAAACACCTAACATATTATAAGGTAAATCTGCTGCATATTCCTGCCAATTATCACGTTGAACCAGAGCCATCCCTGTGACATCATGCACTCCAAATTTCCGGGCATAATTCAATGAATACTGCATATTCATATAATAGTTGGTCGACATAGACTTTGAGAGAGAAATAGCATTATTTTCATTCGTTCTCACTTTTGTATAATAAGATTGGTCTTCCGCCGTTCTGGCAACCGACACACCATAAGCATCATACGATCGGACTCCCTGTAAAGTAGTCACAGCTTTTGAGTCAAAAGAAATCATAAATTTATTACTAAGTCCTTTCGTTATGAAATCTAATCCCCAATCCACGATTAACGATGAATTCAAATTAGTATTCGTTTCCTGCTGATACCCTCTACGGTTTATTTCCCCATAAGTATTGCGGTCCTGACCAGACTGATTAACAACCTCACCAGCCGGAACAGATGTTCCATCTATCAACGTATAACCCTCTTGAGTCAGTGGTCCCGGATCTGTCGGAGGTGTTCCCCAAATATAAGCCCTCATATTTTCAATCATAGCAGCGACACTTCCTCCAAAAAGAGTTTTTGTTTGTGGAGTATTTACCTTTTCCAAGTAAGAAGCCAGATTCAAAGAAAGCTTTAAATTTGAAAGTACTTTATAATCCAGGTTTGCACGAAAATTATAACGATCCGATTTATAACTCGGATCATATCCCAGATCCTTCTCCGATTCCGTGCGGAATTGGCCTCCTTGCCCCAAATAAGCAACATTCATGAAATAGCTCAATTTTTCTGTTCCTCCACTCAAATTCACGTTAACACGAGTTTGAGGAGCCCATTTTTTAAAAAATTCACTATATACATCCCTATCCGGATAAAATACAGGATCTTTACCAGACCTATACATATCGATCATATAATCGGTGTAAGGTAAATCCGCTTCAGAATATCCATCATTGCGAAACGCCTGATTACGTAACTCAGCAAATTCCCAGGAGTGAATACGATCTGCCTGGGCAGTAAATTGCTGCAAACTATAATCCGCAGAAATACTTAATTCTGTTTTTCCTACCTCACCACGACGTGTGGTAATCATTATAACACCATTAGCACCACGAACGCCAAATACTGCAGTAGCAGATGCATCCTTTAATATAGATACGGAAGCAATTTCATTCGGGTCTAACGTAGAAATATTATCACGTGGCACACCATCTATTAAAATAAGAGGATTTGCTCCATTTGTCGTACTGGCCCCACGTAAATAAAATGTAACATCATCTCCACCCGGTTGTCCGGATGTCTGCAAAGCGGTTAATCCCGGTAGACGTCCAGCCAAAGCGGTTGACAAATTCGCAGCAGAACTTTGTTTCAGTTCTTTCGTCTGTATTGCAGCGACTGCTCCGGTTACAGACACTTTCTTTTGGGAACCGTATCCAACCACTACTACTTCTTCCAGTGTTTCTGTATCTTCAAACAATGTAATAGATACAGATTTCTGGCTCCCTGCCTTTATTGTTTGTGTCACATATCCAATATAGGATACACGCAACACAGACTGTGGAGTGACTTTAATGGAAAATTTACCATCTGCATCGGTAACAGTTCCGTTTGTAACACTTTCCATAATATTTACACCAATCAACGGGAAACCGTCTTTATCCAAGACAATACCTGTTAATAGCGAAGTTTGTTGTTGAACTCCTGCCTTTTCGTTTTTTTCCGGTATAACATTAGATTTTTCCGAATACCCATAGAAAGGGGTTAACAACAATGAGGTGATCAGCAAAGCTGATTTGCCTCCTAATTTTGTTAATCTGACATTTTTCATAAAAGATTAGCTTATTGTACATTATAGTAAGCAAGCTTAATAACAAAGTATATACACAATTATTCACGTGCATTTGAGAGATTCACAAGTTCTCATTTTTGACAAAATCAAGAATACTCATTTCAGAAACAGTTCAACATCTTTACTTCAATTTTTACCCTAAAATTCTTATGAAAGGGTAAAAGATTCAACAATTTTCGTTTACATATCACAATAAAAGTTTGTATTATTATCATAATTAACCGAATTCTAGCCAAAGAATACTTCGGCAAAGACATAAAGATTTCACTACGGAGCAAAAACCATGTTTTTACTCCGTTCAAATGACGATTTAACAAAAAACAAATAGGATTTTTCAGGATAAAGAAGCTTATTTTTATCCTGTTTCTTTATATATAGGGATGGATGATTTACAAAGGATAGTCAAAATAGCACTTTTCAAAAGCACTAACCAAATACAAGATTTTATTATAGAATAATATAATTGACAAAAAGATTTGTCAATTATACAGGTTATAACCTGTATAATTGACAAAAAGATTTGTCAATTATACAGGTTATAACCTGCGTTTTTTCGGTTTCATTAATCTGTTTCATCTGTTCTACACGGTATATATTTTTACTAATATCAAAGGAACAAATTCTTTTTTTATTAAATATTAAAAAAATGATTTTTCAAGTTTCATTTTTGACAAATACATCTGATATAAATATTTCTTATTTCAAATGCATTCCCAATTTCTATTTTTCCAACAAATAAATCAATATATCTCCGGGAGAGATTAATAAAGTAGCTGTATACGATTCAGCAGAAACAAGACTTCCGTCTTTTAATACACGTTTCACGGAGGGATCTGCATAAAAGGTAAGCTCCATTGTATCCATCAGACTTCTGTTTACAATAGCAAGATATTTCTTACCTCCATTTTCCAGCAATGAAATAATGGCTCCATATCCATGTGTATCCAAAACCTTCACCTTTTCAGGAAGAGTGGTCAAACGTGTCGTACCTCTCGGTATAACACTTCCTGTATGTCTGACCGACAAAACTTTTGCCCCCAAAAAGATTCCGGCAATTGATCTGATCTCGGCATTCATATCTTTCACCCAATCATAAACTTCCGTTCGCTTACCATCCAAACCAATCGGTCCGTGTTGATAATCATAAAAAGAATCACCAGCCGGTGTCCAATAAGTAAAATACTGTAACCCTTGGGCTCCATAAACCAGATTACTATATAGTTGTAACCGTAAAGAAGCGCGTGTCGGAACAGGATATGGTCCATGTTTGGTAGCAAGAGCAAACGCCCAGAAATCCTTACCGATTTTTCTTGCTTCATCTGAGAAATCTTCCAGATTTTCATACCATTCAGCTTTCAAAACATTATCTCCAAGAACCGGATAATGGTCGAAAGAAAGAAATGGTAGAGGAACCTCTTTATTAAAACGGGTAATATAATCACGATAATTCTGAACACCCAAAAACCTCAAATGCTCCTCACCTCCTGTCGGAAATAAGTTCAGATAGCAAAATTTGCGATTATCTACAGCTTGTATTCTTTTAGCCCAATCACCTAGCGCTGCAAAATCTGCAACAACAGGCTCATCCCGTAAAAAATAACCTGCAACCGCCGGATGTTCCATAAATTTCCGAACAGTTTTTTCTGGTTCTTTACGTAACTCAGGACAAGCTATTATTAGCTGCACACCTACTTTATGTGCGGCGTCAAGCGCTTTTTCCACTTCTTCCAAACTTGAATACTCACTAAAGTTTATAGTAAATCCTGCCTCTTTCAGTTCCTTGAAACGCTCAACGTTCGCTTCATTTGCCCTTATGCCATACCAGGCTACTATGGGTATCTGTGCCGATAAATCCAATCTTTCCTGTGCTTGTCCTATTCTTGTAAACAGTAACAATAAAAAGATCATTCCCAATACGAAATAATGTTTCATAAAATATTTTTTACTAATTATCCTTCTCATTTCAAACTAAGATCCAACCTTTTTCCTGCATAAACTGGTAAAATCATCAGGGTAAGACGATGGTCAGCCACCGAACAATTAATTTTTTTACCATTAAAACGGACTTCAGCTTTTTTCACATGTGCAGGAAGAGGTATGCTTATTTTACCCTCACCGGCAACATACATCTGATAGCGGGACATATCATTATCTACAGGCGAAAATGTTAAATCCACGGGGGTATCTGCAAATTTATAATGAGTTCCGTCAAGAGTAATTTCATTACACTGCTGTCCTGAAAATGCAATCAGCTGTTGACCGTCTAAACGAAAGCCTAAAGATAAACGTCCTACATATGATACCTCATGCCCGTTAATTTTTGCCTGTTTCAATTCTATCCGATCTGATGGAAGAGGATTTTCAAGCAATACTTTTTCATCATCTTCCTGATTTCTTGAGAAACCTCCAAACCAACTTTCAGCATGTGTACGATAATGTGCTACTACCATGGTTGTTGAATTCGGGAAAGAAGAAACAAAATATTCACCAGTCCTTGAAAGATACGACGGATTATCATTTACCACAAACTTTCTGGTAGAAGGATAAGCATTACAAGCATTTAGTATTTCAAACAAAGTACGGGTTTCATACCCCAGGCTTGCCGATTGGTCATCACGTGGACGGAAACCACAATAACAAGCAATTCCTCCATCAGGATATTTAAGCATTGTCCCAACCACTTTCTTGTCTGAATAAGCTATAATCTCCGCATTAGAAACGGGAGTTACCGGATAAATCCGGTCCACAATAAAATCTGTCAGGATTGACTGATCCGGAACATCAGACAAACTCCCGGAAAAATCAATCATTTTCCCGGATGCAATTTCCCCCATATAACAATCATGGTTATACTGAGCTCCAAACAGTTTCTGCCACTGCCTGGTACAATTTTCCCCACTTTTATCGATCAGAGGCGGAGTACTGAACCAAACAACCTTTCCACCAGCTTTAACAAAACGTTCCATCATATCCAGTAATCCTTTTTCCGGTAACGGCTCAAACATAACAACCAATGTTCCGTACTTTTTTTCTGCGACCTGGATATGTCCGTCCGATTGTACAGTTCCCATTTCAAGCAATTTATCAGTTGTCAGATAATTTGCATATCCATATTGCGTCATCCAACTTCCAAAACGCGGTTCCACAGCAACCAAATTCATCGGATAAAGAATCAGCACTTCAGTATCGCGGTGCACATTTCCTGTCATTAAGCGGATTGGCTCACTCGGACTGGCACCATACGCATAATTTATAGCCATTTTACGTTCCAGAGCTTTATCCGGCATTCCCCAAGCTGCTGCATAGGCATTCGGATATTTATTGATAACACCTATGGATGCAGCCATTGCCACCCCGTAATAATTACGGTCACTCCAACCACCTTCAGCAAAATCATTACCGGTCGGTTGCAGATATTCACTCCATTTAAAATAATCATAACAAGCAGCAGACGCCTGATGTACCGTATTACCCCAGATAAAATTGGATGTATATTCATATTTATAACGATTGCCATATAGTTTCTCACAATTCCAATAGTCTATCGTAGGACTCTGTGCCCATGATGCATGTGCCGACGTACTCAATTCATGCCCAAACAGCTTTTCACCATAATCTTTCGCATTTTTGAATAAGTTGACTACATCATCATTCAACATTCGATAATAACGGTCACGTAATAAAAATGTACGATGTATTGCATCCGGTGTTTCTCCCAAAACATATTGAATATTGACAACAGCATCAGTTGTAGGACGGAACATCGGAGCTCCGTACGCAAAATAGAGCATGTAGCGATCATCAAATTTCTGGTTATACTTCTCTTCATAGCGACATGCCATATTTTTAGTCAGATAACGTTCTGCAAACTGACCTTCTTCGTGATGTCCAAAATAAAACCAATCTTGTTGAATATGCATTTCATCAGAATACAGGGAAGTCAGATTTACTTTTTTATCATGGTACTTCTTTAACAAGTTACTCAAGAAAGCCGGAGCTTCCGGATCAAAGTAATCCATTTCCTGAGTTTCATATTCTAACATAACCATAACCCGATCAAAACCTGCACATTGGATTCCATCACCATAGATACGTAAGCGCTTCATCGGAATTGTTCCCTGATCAGATCCATTGATAGAATCAATCTCCTCATATTTCACATTTTCCAATAAAACAATATCATCCGGATTTACAGATCGCATAGATGTAGATACCACCTTTTCTTTAAAAGCATAAGCCTTTACACCTTTAAGTTTTACCGGAGTTTGTCCCTTATTATTCGTCCAAAACAACTGCTGCCACATCTGCAAGCTGAATTGTCCTGTACGGGGATTCCTCAATCCGACTTTATAAGCAAGCCAACGACCGCTGTTACCCGTTTGATTTTTATATGCCAAACCCAATTCAAGCGGACTAAGCAGGCTCAAACAAAGTCCCATATCCTGTTTTGAGACAAAATCGCTGACAACTTTTATTTTATCAACATATTCATCCATATCAGGAGTCAAATTTCGTTCCGTATTTTTATCTGTACGATATTGACGGAAAAATTCATCAAACGCAATAATCAGTTCTTTCGATCCATAACTCTTTCCTCGTTTACAAACATCACGAAGACTTTCCAAACGAGAATCATACCCCAACGAATTATCTATTTTTTTATCAGGATCTGTTAAATCGTTTAGTTGTTGATCACTTGTCAGAATAATTGTTTGTGCCTCAACAGAACTGGTTATCAAGGTAATTCCCACAAACAAATTTAAAATCCATTTTACAATTGTGCTTCTCATAATTTAAAAATTTAATTAATTTGAATATTACACAACAAAAATAGGACTCCTTTACTGCTAACAATTCACAAATCTGACATTTATGCCTACAATATTGACACATGAATATTACAACAAATGTTATTCATATTTTGGAAAAAGTTCGGTATGATCCGGAAATAATAGGATACTGGGTAAGTTTTTTACTAAATGGACATAAAAAAAGCCACCCTGTAACAGGATGGCTTTTTTTTCTATCTTGGGGGTGAACGATGGGACTCGAACCCACGACCCTCGGAACCACAATCCGATGCTCTAACCAACTGAGCTACGCTCACCATTTCAGTCTCGTTGAGTATTTCTCTTTAAGACGGTGCAAAGATAGATGTTTTTTCTGATTCCGCAAGCGTTTTCAAAGAAAATTATACAAATATTTTACTTGTAAATCGCTTTCTTCCCGGCTAACAGCGTGTTACGCATCAAAGAAATGATTGTCATAGGACCAACACCTCCCGGAACCGGCGTAATATAAGAACATTTAGGAGCGACTTCGTCGAACTTTACATCACCGGTCAGCTTATAACCGCTCTTGGTTACACTACTCGGCATACGGGTAGTGCCAACGTCAACTATTACGGCACCTTCTTTCACCATATCGGCTTTCAGGAATTCAGGAACCCCCAAAGCAACAATGATGATGTCAGCGTTCAGGCACATTTCTTTCAGATTCTTTGAACGGCTGTGACAAACAGTTACCGTGCAGTTTCCCGGATAATTTTTCTGCATCATCAGGGTTGCCATCGGTTTACCGACAATATTGCTGCGTCCCAGGACTACGCAATGTTTGCCGCTTGTTTCGATTTCATAACGTTTCAGCAATTCCAGAATACCGGCCGGAGTGGCAGAAACAAAACAAGGAAGACCGATCGACATACGTCCCACGTTGATCGGATGGAATCCGTCAACATCTTTACGGTAATCGATCGCCTCAATAATCTTTTGCTCTGAAATATGTTTCGGAAGCGGAAGCTGCACAATGAAACCGTCTACATCCGGATCGTTGTTCAGTTCGTCTACCCGGCGAAGCAACTCTTCTTCGGTCACATCGTCCTCATAGCGAATCAGCGTCGATTTGAAACCGATTTCTTCACAAGTTTTTACTTTACTGGCCACGTAGGTTTCACTTCCTCCATCATGACCTACCAGAATAGCTGCCAAGTGGGGAATCTTACCTCCTGCAGCTTTGATCTGGGCGACTTCTTCCGCCATCTCTTTCTTCATCTGAGCAGAGACGGCTTTTCCGTCCAGTAATTGATAATGATTGTCTTCCATAATATATCTCTTTAGTTTTTATCTTCTAAACGATGGGAATTTCTTACTTCCCGGTTTGGCAGCGGTAAGCATGCGCATCATCTTACGGGTTTCATCAAACTGCTTGATTAGCTTGTTTACCTCCTGGATAGTCGTTCCGCTACCTTTGGCGATACGCTGACGGCGTGAACCGTTCAGGATAGCCGGATTAACACGTTCGTCCGGCGTCATGGAATAGATAATCGCTTCGATGCTCTTAAAGGCATTATCGTCGATATCGATATCTTTCAAGGCTTTACCAACACCCGGAATCATAGAAGCTAGTTCTTTCAGGTTACCCATCTTCTTGATCTGCTGGATTTGGGAAATGAAGTCGTTGAAGTCGAACTGGTTCTTAGCAATCTTCTTCTGCAAACGTTTTGCTTCTTCTTCATCGTATTGTTCCTGGGCACGTTCTACCAAAGAAACGATATCACCCATACCGAGGATACGGTCAGCCATACGTTCCGGGTGGAAAGTATCCAGTGCATCCATCTTCTCACCGGTTCCGACAAACTTGATCGGTTTATCGACTACCGTACGGATAGAAAGGGCGGCACCACCACGGGTATCACCATCCAGCTTAGTCAGAACTACGCCGTCGAAGTCAAGACGTTCGTTAAATTCTTTGGCTGTGTTCACCGCATCCTGTCCGGTCATAGAGTCGACAACGAACAATGTTTCGTCCGGTTGGATAGCACTTTTGATAGCGGCAATCTCTTTCATCATCTGCTCGTCGATCGCCAGACGACCCGCCGTATCGACAATCACTACATCGTTACCCTTGGCACGGGCTTCGCGGATAGCGTTCATCGCAATCTCTACCGGATTCTTGTTTTCCAGCTCCATATAAACAGGAACACCGACCTGCTCACCGACAACACGCAACTGTTCGATAGCCGCCGGACGGTAAACGTCGCAGGCAGCCAGCAACGGCTTCTTGTTTCTTTTGGTTTTCAACATATTGGCCAGCTTTCCGGAGAAAGTGGTCTTACCGGAACCCTGTAAACCCGACATCAGGATAATAGCCGGATTTCCACTCAGGTTAATATCGATAGCCGTTCCTCCCATCAGGCTGGCAAGTTCGTCGTGAACGATCTTAACCATCAACTGGCTGGGTTTAACGGAAGTAAGTACATTTTGTCCTAACGCTTTTTCTTTTACCGTATCGGTAAATGACTTGGCTACTTTATAGTTTACGTCGGCATCAAGAAGGGCTTTGCGCACATCTTTCAGTGTTTCAGCCACATTAATCTCGGTGATCTTGCCTTCACCTTTCAGCAGTTTAAACGATCTGTCTAACCTTTCGCTTAAATTTTCAAACATATTCGTATGTGTATTTATTTTTTTCTTTCTAATTTCTAACGTAATAGGGTGCAAAGGTAAGAAAAAGGATGTAAACCTCTAAATCTTTTTATTCTGCCAAGCTGCTTTTTTCAAATAAATTACACTTGCCAGCAGCAGTCCGGTGTAATAAACAACTTCGGTCAGAAAACAAATAGCAACCGGAAGATGTAAACGCATCCCTGCCACATAGATAAACAATGTATAAAAGACAAGTGTCACCAACTCCATCGCAAAGGCAGAACGGGTATTTCCCGTACCTGTCACACCATTAAATACGATATTAGCGACAGCCGCTATCAGCAAGGCTCCGGCAATCACATAAAGCGAAGGTATCGAAGCATGTATCAAAGAGGCGTCATTCGTATAAACCGACAAGATAGCCGATGGGAAAATACAAGTGATAAAAACACATACAGCCACAATACCCAATGAGATATAAGAAAGCCGCCGGATAATCGGGATAACCTGGTCGGTATGCCCCGCACCAATGCTATTACTGACAAAAGAGTTGGTTGCCGTGGATAAAGAATTAACCGGAATCAACAGAACGATATACACACTGCGCACAATATTGGCAATCGCTAACTCCCGTTGCCCCAGATGCTCCACGGCTACAAAAAGCATGAAATAAGTGCTCAACGATATAAAATACTGTAACATGGTAAATATAGAAATACTTAACACCCGTTTCAGCAGCCTGATGTCGAACGACCGGAATTGATTCAATGCATATTTCTTTATATCCACCGTCAGACGGGTATAAACCAAAAAGAAAACAATCGACACCCCCTCTGCTATCACCGAGGCGATAGCCGCCCCTTTGATACCCATTTCAGGAAAACCACCTTTCCCGAATATCAGCAGGTAGTCGAGCTGCACATTCGTCAATGCCATCACAACAGCGTTCAAGGTCAATACCTTTGTCCGGATTATACCGATAAACAGCGCCCGGAACATCACATTGACGAAAGAGAAAAAGAATCCGAACACACGCCAGTCGAGGAACTCTTCCGTTGCTCCCAAAATCGTATCGGAAGAAATCATGAACCGCATAATATCTTTAGCAAAGAGACGGGAGAAAGAAAACATCACAGCCGCCAGTGCCAACAGAAAAAATACCCCCTGTATCATGACCGGTCCTACATCACTGTACCGCCGTTCACCATTTCTGCGGGCCATCACAATCTGAGACCCCGTACTGAATCCGAAAGCAATCGTAAACACACAAATATAATAGAGCCCACCCATCGCGGAGGCTCCCAATTCAACTTCCCCTACCCTTCCCAGGAAAGCCGTGTCGGTCACATTAATAATGTTCTGCGCCAACAAACTCAGAAAAATAGGATAACTTACATTCCAGATTTGTTTGTTCGTATACATATTCTACTCTTATTATTTTCTAAATGGGGAAACACAAGACCATAAAAAAAGCCCGCCGGCAACCGGCGAGCTTCTTTATTGTTGTTTAAAAACATTCTAAATGCTGCTACCGATGCTCTATATCAGTCTATTTGTTGCTGTATCGGGAAACACAACAGCCGGTTTAAATGTTTTGGCTTCTTCAAAATCCATCATGGCATACGACATGATAATGATGATATCGCCAGGCTGTGCCTTGCGGGCTGCTGCACCGTTCAGACAAATCACGCCCGAACCGCGTTCGCCTTTAATGATATACGTTTCAAAACGTTCACCGTTATTGTTATTCACAATAGCCACCTTCTCATTGGCAATCAGGTTGGCGGCATCCAGCAAATCTTCGTCGATAGTGATACTACCGATATAATTCAGATTAGCTTCCGTTACCGTCACCCGGTGAATCTTTGATTTAACTACCTCTATAAACATCGTTTTCTGTATAATTTGATTACCATTAAATGTCCCTCAAACGAAAGTAGGGTCTTTTGCATTTAAAATAAGGGACTTTTGTTTTCAAAATAAGGGACTTTTAAACTCAAAAGTCCTGACTTTTTTTCGAAAAGGTAATCACCTTATTTATCAGCTACTTATACTTTATATTATCAATCAGGCGAACTTCACCGCAATAGACCGTGATACAGCCGACTGCATAATCGGTATCCGACCAGTTTTTGATCGACTCCATGGTGTTTCCGTCTACGATTTCATAATATTCCACCCGCATAACAGGGTCGGCATTAATCGTATTCACAACATAATCAATAACCTCCTGTACGCTTTTTCCGGCTGCAAAGTTAGTACTTTCTTTTAACATACGTGCTATTAACGGTGCTTTTTGACGTTGTTCCGGTGTTAAACGAACGTTACGACTGCTTAAAGCCAACCCGTCGTCCTCACGCAAAATCGGGCAGGCGTTAATCTTTACAGGGATATTCAACTGTTTTACCATGGCACGGATGACAGCGATCTGCTGGAAGTCTTTTTCTCCGAAGTAAGCATTATCCGGCTCTACGGCATAAAACAGCTTGCTGACAATCTGGGCCACCCCGTTAAAATGTCCCGGACGGCGCGCCCCTTCCATCACGGCCGAGACTGTTCCGAAATCAAATGTGCGGGTATCCGGTTCAGGATACATCTCCGCCTCTGTCGGAGCAAAAACATAATCACAACCGGCCGGTTCCAATAATGCACAGTCCTTATCCAACGTGCGGGGATAAGTCGCCAAATCATTTTTGTCGTTAAACTGGGTCGGATTTACGAAAACGCTGACAACGCACACATCGTTTTCTTCCACGCAACGCTTAACCAGGCTCAGGTGTCCGTTGTGTAATGCTCCCATGGTGGGAACAAAGCCTATTTGCTTGTTATGCTGCCTTTCTTCGGCAAGATAACGCTTCAATTCTTGAATGCTGTTTACTATTTTCATCTTTTTAGATGCTTATTGACGGTGCAAAGCAAATAAATAATTACGGTAAATGAAAGAAATTTATTATCTTTGTGCCGTCTTTATAAAACTAGTTTACAGAATGGATGCAAAAAAAATCTTGTTTATAGCTCAAGAAATAACACCCTACCTTCCCGAATCTGAGATTGCAACAATATGCAGGAATCTGCCGCAAGGCATTCAGGAGCGTGGTCGCGAAATCAGAACTTTCATGCCTAAATTCGGAAATATCAACGAGCGACGCAATCAGTTGCACGAAGTGATCCGCCTGTCAGGTATGAACCTTATCATTGATGATACGGATCATCCGCTAATCATTAAGGTAGCATCCATTCAGGCCGCACGCATGCAGGTGTACTTCATTGATAATGAAGACTTCTTCCAGCGTAAACATACTGTCAGCGATGAAGAGGGAAACGAATACGAAGATAACGACGACCGTTCTATCTTCTATGTACGTGGAGTACTGGAAACAGTGAAGAAACTTCGCTGGATACCAGATGTGATCCACTGCCACGGATGGATATCTGCACTGACTGCATTATACATAAAAAGAATGTATGCAGACGATCCATGTCTTAAAAATGCAAAAATAGTCTATTCTATTTATAATGATGATTTTAAAACACCGTTAAGAAAAGAACTGGCTCAGAAGCTGAAAACAGACGGAGCCAAAGACAGCGACCTGAAAGGTATTAAGGCTGATACCAGCTTTGTCGGCTTGACGAAACTGGCTATCGATATGGCTGACGGTGTGATACAAGGTAGTGAAACGATCAACCAGGATGTACTGGACTATATTGCAACCAAGAAAGATACTCCGTTCCTTCCTTATCAGTCGCCGGAAACTTATATGGATGCATTCAACGAATTTTACGATGTCGTATTAGATTCTAAATAAGTGAGAGAAAATGATGAAGATCAAGCCTTTATTAATTGGCCTGGGCTTAGGAGTAACAATCCTGAGTGGGTGTAGTGATGATTTGAATCTGGTTGGCTCGACAATTCAGCCTGACGGAGACAAAATGCCCGTATATGTAGATACTTTCCAGATGCAAGCGACAACTTTGCTGATGGATTCGGTATATGCAAGAACTACTAATGGACTTCTCGGGGAGTTCTATGATCCGTTGTATGGTAACGTGAAATCTGATTACATCTGCCAGTTTTACTGCCCGGATGACTTCAAGTTTAAGCATGAACCTATTAATGGACAGATTGACTCTATCGATTTTAAAATCATGTATCAGAACGGTGCCTGGGTAGGTGATTCTTTAGCACCTATGCGTGCCCAGATATATTTGGTAGACAAAGAACTGGAAAGAGATTTTTATACGAACTTCGATCCGTTGGAGTATTGTGACATGCAGAATTCATTGGGCATGCAAACATATACTGCATATGATAATTCTGTGCCTGACAGCATTCGTAATGCCATTGATTCTAATGGTGATCGCACTTATATTCCGACCGTTACAATCCGGATGCCTAAGGAGTTCGGTCAGAAGTTCTACGATGAATCAATCAAAAATCCAAGTACTTTCAGCAGCCAGGAGAACTTTAATAAATTCTTCCCCGGATTGTATATAACAAATACATATGGTAGCGGTAATATTCTGCAAATTACCTATTCAACTTTCTCGATCTACTATAAGTACAATTTGAAAGGCAGCCAGGGTCAGGATTCCACCGCATATTCCAATGAAACGTTCAATGTAACCAAAGAAGTATTGCAATTGAACCGTTTCAAAAATACAGATTTGACTTCGTTGTTAGAGGAAAATGATTCAATTGCTTATCTGAAAACACCGGCAGGTGTATATACACAATTAACAATTCCTGCCCAGGATATAGTTGAAAGAATCGGAGACCGTGTTATCAACAATATACCTCTGACAATAAAAGCACTGCCGCAGGAAAACTGGCAATGGGCTCTTTCTGCTCCTTCAAATTTACTGTTGCTGCCTAAAGATTCCTTGGCTACTTTCTTTGTGAATAATAAGATAGAAGATAAAAAAACATCATTCCTTGCTAGTTACAGTACTAGTAGTCGATCTTATTCGTATGATAATATCTCCAATCTGATGCAGGAACATATAAAGAATAATCCTGACAAGGATATGGTATTGCTTTTGGTTCCGGTTGAACGTCTTACAGGTCAATCAAACAGCTACTACGGACAATCCCAAACATACACTACGGCAATAAATAATTATTTACTTCCTTCCGGAGTCAAGTTGCTCAAAACAAAAGAAGCGACAAAAATTGTCATAACAACAACGGAATATAAGTAATAATTTTAAATTCATAAAAAAGCGGATAATCAAAAAAAATTATCCGCTTTTTTTTATGAAAGGCTATTATATTATTTCTTCTTTGCAGCCTTCTTTTTCAACTTATCGACTTCTTTCTGAAGTGTCTCAATCTCAATACCCTGATTCTTAATTGTAGTCAATAATGAATTTAATTCTTCATTATCCACATCAATTGGGTACAAAGCATTCACACGACTAATAAAATCTCCCAGGATATTCATATAGTTTGTAAATGCATCATAAGGAGAATCATAGATACCACGATTCAACCATATCCCCGTATTCTTTGTAGTCATGAAACGGAAATTATTACTTGCCTGCAAATAATCCCAGTCTTGCTTGATACGACGGTCATCACACAAATGAACACGTTCTGCCACACTATAAAGCTTATTGAATGCTTCACGCTGCATCACATTACCCAACCAACAACTGATATCTCTTTCTTCATCTATCCACGACATCGGATAAGGGACATCAACCTGATCCACTGATTTCAATTTAGTCACAATATCTGTCGGTGTAGAGAACGTAATACCTCTTTCTTTTGCACAAGCAGGCAATGCTTTGATAAAACTCAAGATATTAGAAGATAACGGTTGGGCAATTCCCAAAGCCCCAAGTTCCATAAATATATTGATAACCTGCTCTTCTTCAGGAAATGCAGCAATCCAATCCATATACTTATCTGCAAACAATGGATACTCACTCCAACTTGAATTAGAAAAACGCAAACTAATATCATCCGACAATTTGAAATCACGAAGCAACAACTTCAGATTCGGGTTATATGCACAATGATATAAATAATGAGCGCTTTTCCAACCTAAAACATGCTTAGCACCTTCCGTCAACATACCTTTAAATCCCATGCTGGCAACCAAAGCACCGATTTCATTCGAATAGATCAAGCTTGAATTACGGAACACTTTCGGAGTTTGTCCGAATACCTGTTTGATCTTTTTCTTCATACGGTCTACCTCTTCCCGGAAACACTCTTCATTAGCCAATGAAGACAAACCGTGCGAATAAGGTTCACACAAGAACTCACAGCAACCGGTATCATTCAACTGATGCAACAGTTCGATCACTCTGGGGGCATATACCTCCAATTGCTCCATGGCCACACCAGAGATTGAAAATGCAACTTTAAATGCCCCACCATTCTCTTTTGCCATTTCAAGCAATGTTGTCAGAGCAGGAATATACGAACGTGCTGCAATATCACTGATACTGCGTTCATTTTCATAATCATCATAGTAGTAATGATCGGTACCTATATCAAAGCAGCGATAACGTTTCAGATGAATGATTTGATGTATTTCAAAATAAAGACAGATTGTTTTCATATCTAGTTATTGTTTTATTATTTACCGTAATTCTTTAAAACTTCCTCATAAAGTGCTCGGATTCGCAAACCGACTTTTTCCCACGTAATACCGTCAACCTCCTTCTTTCCTTCTTCCTGAAGGTATTTGAAAAGAGATTCATTCGTACAAAGAGAATAAATAGCATCGGCCATTGCATTGATATCCCAATAATCTGTTTTAATCACTTTATCAAGAATTTCACCGCATCCGGACTGCTTTGAGATAATAGAAGGTGTTCCGCACTGCATCGCTTCCAACGGAGCAATACCGAATGGCTCGGAAACGGAAGGCATCACGAACACATCACTGTTTTTATATGCTTCATACACCTGGCGTCCACGTTGAAAACCCGGAAAATGGAAACGATCGGCAATACCGCGCTCAGCGGCCAAATTGATCATGGCATTCAACATATCACCCGAACCCGCCATTACGAAACGGATATTGCGTGAGCGTTTCAATACCAAAGCTGCCGCTTCTACAAAATATTCCGGTCCTTTCTGCATCGTGATACGTCCAAGGAACGTAACCACTTTTTCTTTCGGATGCTCCGGACGAGGTATATCCAGCAACTCCTGCGAAAGCGGATAAACGGCATTGTGCATAGCAAAACATTTACGGGGATCCTGATGATATTCGCGGATAACCGTCTGACGAGTCAGTTCCGATACACACATGATACAATCAGCATGATCCATACCGTTCTTCTCCATCGCATACACGGTTGGATTCACCTTTCCACGTGAACGGTCAAAATCAGTCGCATGAACATGGATACATAATGGTTTTCCACTTACCAGCTTCGCATGCACACCTGCCGGATAAGTCAGCCAGTCGTGCGCATGAATGATATCGAACTGCTGTTGCCGAGCTATAACTCCGGCTATAATAGAAAAATTATTGATCTCATCATGAAGATTCCCCGGATATCCCCCGGCAAATTCCATACATCCCAAATCATTGACATGCATATGAGAAAAGTCGGCATAAATATGATCGCGAAAAGCATAATACTGCTCCGGCGTCATATAATGAGGCAACCGCGACTTGACATAGTTATAATCGACATCACGCCACACAATCGGCACCTGGTTCATACCGATGATATTCAAAAAACCTTCTTCTTCCCCGGTCGGCTTCGGAAGACAGAAAGTCGTTTCTACATCTCCCTGCAAACTCAATCCTTTTGTAATCCCATAGGATGCTACAGCAAGACCACCATATATTTTGGGAGGAAATTCCCATCCAAACATTAATACTTTCATATTGGCTCCTCCTATTAATAATTGTATTTACTCAATAAATATAACACTCGCAATATTTCTGCCACATTCATAGCAAAAGAAACAGCACCGCGTCCTTTGAAAGGAGGATTTCCATCAAACAGTTCAGAAATAGATCCGATACAGTGAGAAGACATCTCATCTTCATAACCGATCAAATAGCGTTCAATAAAACCCAAGGCACTCATTTTATAAATACGAAGATAAGCTTCGAAATAAAAACCTGCCAACCATGGCCATGCAGTACCTTGATGATAGGCATAATCGCGCTGAATCTGAGGCCCTACATAATTCGGATTATAACCTCCGCTCTTCGGGCTCAACGAACGAAGACCTTTTGGCGTAAGTAATTCTTTCGTTACAATATCAAGTACTCCTTTTTTCTGGCTGGCATTCAAAGGAGAATAATCCAAAGCTACGGCAAATATCATATTAGGACGGACACTCCAGTCCATCATATTTCCATCTACATAATCTAACAAATAACCGTACTCGTTCAAAAATGTTTCGAGAAACGACTTACCGCTTCTTTCAGCCAAAACAGATAATTCAGTACTTAATTGTTCATTTCCTGCCTCACCCAGCAATTCGCCTACAAAACATAGGGCATTATACCACAAAGTATTAATTTCTACAACAAAACCAGTCCGAGGTATTACCGGTCGCCCATTAGCTGTAGAGTTCATCCATGTAACAGCCTTCTCTGTTCCGCGAGTATACAACAAACCGTTGTCAAGTAAAGACAGATTAGGATGTTTATTACTGCAAATAAATGCCATGATATCCTCCAACAATACACCATATTTCTCACGACATGCATCGCGTGACACCATCTTAGCATACTGCTGGATACACCACACAGCCCAAAGTAAAATATCGGGATGATCCATTTCATAAACCCGTAGGTGGCTCGGTTCATTATTCATGAAAGCATACAAAGCTTTACGGGCTGTTTCCATCACAAGCTCAAATTTGGACTTTTCGTTGATAGCCAGCGTCAGTCCCGGCAATGATATAAACATGTCGCGAGCACGACACTTAAACCAGGGATAACCGGCCAGAATATAAAACTCGTCGCCCTGCTTATTCAGAAATTGATGAGCAGCATTGATCAGACAATGTTTAAATGTATCACGCGGAGTACGCTCTTCCATTTCTTCTTCAAACGTCTTTTTCAACGCACGTGTACCCGTCTCGGAAACACCTCCGGAGAAAACAATGCTTTCACCTTTTTTGATATCTACTTCAAAATACCCGGGAACATAAAGGTCTTCATTGAAATCATACCCTCTCTCCTGTTCTTTCGGATATTCGATACCACGATACCAGTCCGGTTGAAAATGGAACTCATTCTTTTTATTTAACTGCATGTACAATTCGGGATATCCCGGATACATACATGTCTTAATACCGTTTGTGACAACCTGATACTCACGACTAGCCTGTGAATTCTCATGGGTATATTCACGTACACTACGAAAAGCTAAAAACGGACGCAAACGCAAGGTTGTAGCAGAATGCGCATCCAACAATGTATACCGAATCAAAATCCGGTTTTCATGATGAACAAAAAGCTTTTCTTTTTTCAAAACAACTCCACCTACTCTGTAGATTGTTGTCGGTACTTTCTCACATTCAAATTCACGGATGTATTTATGCCCGTTCGGACTATAGTTATCACCCTGATACTTATGAAGACCTAAATTAAATTCAGCCCCATGCTGTATAACCGTTTCATCCAACGATGATAGCAACACATGGTTTTCATCATCTAGTTCTGGCACCGGAATGACAAGTAATCCATGATACTTTCGCGTATTACAATCCGCGATAGTTGTACAGTGATAGGCTCCCGAACGATTCGTACGAAGAATCTCCCTTGGTAGAGACTCCTCCAGGTTTGTCATAAGAGTCTTGTCAAATTTAAGATAACTCATAATTTTATATTTGGTTTTAAGTTTATGCTTATATAATGAAAATGATATGATATACAGACCAAATGTATCACTTAAAAACAAAAAAAACAAATCAGCTTTCATATTTATTTAGAAACTAACTTTTTTTACAACGCCAAAACGTTTGATAAATAACTCCTTAGAAAATTAGAAGCTTCCGTTCATGTGTTGTCAAACACATGAACAGTTGTTAAAAACTCAAAACAAGCTACTTTATGAATATCTTAGACTAACCCCCAAAAACAGATCTGCATACTTTTTGAAAAAAATACACACAGTAAGAAGAAAACAAAAAACCTCTGCAGAAAGTTATAAAAACACAAGCGGGAAACAATAGTATACCAATTGCTGGCAAATACCGATACAGACAGACTTTATTGCTGATGCAATAAGGATTTGTTGCCTACAGGGCAAACGCATTAGAAAATACAGAGACAATCAAGAA